>FTCZ01006658.1_pt1 | contig 18302 bp, 13 predicted proteins | sample 1658871 | NCBI WGS metagenome assembly FTCZ01 (sample SAMEA3914864, study PRJEB12502) | metagenome | biome: forest; material: soil | place: USA | collected 2012-03-12 | depth 0.3 m
AAGATGGTCGTCTCGATCGGCGTCAACGAGCGCGACGGCGGGACGATCTACAACACCCAACTTCTCTTCGACGCTGACGGCACGCTGATCCAGCGCCGTCGCAAGCTGATCCCGACCTATCATGAGAAGATGGTCTGGGGTCAGGGCGCCGACGCCTCGGATCTGCGCGCGGTGGACAGCGCGGTCGGCCGCATCGGGCAACTCGCCTGCTGGGAGCATTTCATGCCGCTGTCGCGCTACGCCCTGATGGCCGACCGCGAGCAGATCCATGCGGCCATGTACCCTGGCTCCTGCTATGGTCAGCCCTTCGCGGACAAGATCCAGATCAGCACGCGCCAGCATGCCCTGGAATCCGGTTGCTTCGTCCTCAGCACCACGGCGTGGCTCGATGAGGATCAGCAGGCGCAGATCATGAAGGACACCGGCTGCGGCATCGGCCCGATCTCGGGCGGCTGCTTCACCGCCATCATCAACCCGGAAGGCCAGCTCATCGGCCAGGCGCTGACCGTAGGCGAAGGCGAAGTGATCGCCGACCTCGACTTCGCGCTGATCGACCAGCGCAAGAAGATGATGGACTCGGCCGGCCACTACACGCGGCCCGAGCTGCTCAGTCTGCGCATCGACCGCACCCGTCGCCCGTTCGTCCACGACGTGAGCGCGCAGTCCAACACGGTCGTCCGGAACGAAACCGGCGTGGAGTACCTCTGAGTTCTTCTCCCCAGCCCCAAGGATAGTGATATGACCACGCAGACCTCGGAAAATCCGCCCATTCTTGTCACCGGTGCAGCCGGTGAGATCGGCGCCATCGGCCGCCACCTGACCGCCATGCTTCTCGCCAAGGGGCACAAGGTCCGCGCGCTCGTCCGCCGTGAGGACGAGCGCGCCGAGGCACTCCGCCAGATGGGCGCCGAGGTGGTGCAGGGCGACCTCACCAGCCTCGACGACATGCACCGCGTAATCGTAGGCGTGAAGCGCATCTATTTCAGCATGTCGGTGACGGCCAGCTATCTCGATGCTTCCGTCAACGTCGCGGCAGTGGCGCGCCATCACGGCGTGGAGGCCTTCGTGAACATGTCGCAGATGTCGATCTCGTCGCTCAGCATCCACGAGACTTCTCCCAGCCCGCAGCACAAGCTGCACTGGCTGGCGGAGCAGGCGCTGGAATGGTCGGGCCTGCCGGTCGTGACGGTGCGGCCGACGGTGTTCATCGAAGGCTTCTTCGATCGTCTGGCCGCGGCCGGCGTGCAGGCGGATGACGCGCTGACGCTGCCGCTCGGCGAGAGCCGGACCTCGCCGATCGCCGCCATCGACGTGGCGAAGGCCGTCGCCGTGATCCTCGACGATCCGGCGCCGCACATCGGCAAGATCTACGAACTGACAGGCCCGGTGACGGCCGATGTCGAGCATTATGCGCAGGCCTTCTCCGAGGCGCTGGGCCGCACGATCCGGTACCGTGACGTGCCGGTCGCAGCCTGGGCCGACAAGCTGCGCGGGTTCGGCGCGCCCGAGCATCTCGTCAGCCACTTGACGGTGCTGGCCGACTGGCACGCGCAGGGCCGCTTCGACCGTATGACCGATGATTTCGTCAAACTCACGGGTGAGCAGCCGATGAGCATGGCGGAATACGTAAAACTCAACGCCGCCAACTTCACCAAGCCGGGGGCGGCGGCCTGAAAGGGCTGAACTTCCTCTCCCATGCTTCCTGACGGCTGTCGCTCGATCGCCTGCCGTCAGGACAACGGTGTCTCGCCTTCCCAAATCACTCAGCCGCGCCATGCCGAGCGGTGTGCCTCTGCATCCAGGAATTTGAGATAATCTGGAAGATGCTACCCGCAGTCGCCGCTTCGCGGGTTGCGTTCATGGCAGTTCCGGCCCGGTACGCTGAAGGCTCCGACGTCCGGTTGGCCGGAGAGCTGGAATTCGTGGCGCAAGATGGTCCCGCTGCTCACCGTCGCCGGCCGGCAGGTGATCGTGCTCGAACCGCGGGGCTTCGGCGACAGCGATAAGCCGCAGACCGGCGACGATCTCGATACGGCGGCGCGCTTTTGCCGAATATATCACATGAGGCCTGACCAACGACCTTATCCCATTGAACTCGGCAAGCCGTCGAACCTCGAAGTTTCCCCCGTACCATTCCGTTGTTTAACCTCTTGTTTCTATTCGACACGGCATATTAAGCGCTGTGCGGATTGGGGATCTCTGCGTGAAGACGAGTGATCGTGGCAACGGGACCGGATGCTTTCGCCCGAACGGCGATCGGCTGTCCGTTCGTGGCCTCGCGCTGCTTCTCTGCGGAGCGGGAGGGACCCTCATTGCCCTCCCGACCGGCATTCCCGCCCTGCCCAGGCTCGTGCTCCTTCTACTGCTTTCGACCGTCCTACTCGCAATGATGGCTTCGCTTGCCGATGATGACCGCCGCCTGAGGCGACTGATCTCCCGGCTCCAGGCGTTGGCCGAGGAGGAGGCGCCGTCAGGTCGTCGGATTCAAGGCGGCGGCCTCAAGGCATTGGAGACCCATATCGAGGCGGTTCATGCACGGACTGCAATGATCGAGCAGCGTCTTTCGCATCGTCATTCCCTCAGTGGGCTTCCGACCCGTGAGCCGCTCTTTCAACGGATCGCCAGCGCGATGGAGGCCGGGCGTTCGGGCGTCCTCGGCGTCATCCACCTCCTTGACCTCGAGCGGCTTGATGCCTTCGACGAAGCACTGTCGGAACGTCTGCTTGTAACGCTCGTCGGACGCATCAGGAGCATGCTCGGCAGCACTCATTTTCTCGCGCAGATTGATCGGGCGCGGCTGGCGGTCTGGTACGGGCCGGACGTTTCGGCCACGTCTGCACGGACGCAGCTCGATGCCGTCGGCTATGCCCTTGCAGGGCCTGTCGTCGTTGATGGGCGCGAATTGCTCCCCGAGATTCACGTCAGTGCGGCGGATTCACACACGGATGCTACGCCATCCGCGCTTCTCGCCAGGGCCACGATGGCCGGCTCGGGAAAGGTCGCTGCGATCACCGGCAAGACAAGCGAAGCCGACGCGCTCGAAATGGCCCGTGAACGCTTTGCCGTGGAACAGGATCTGCGGCGTGCCGTAGCCCGTGGCGAGCTCGAACTTCACTATCAGCCGTTGATCGATGCTGAAGCCGGCCGAGTATGCGGTGCCGAGGCCCTTTTGCGCTGGCACCATCCAACCCGGGGCCTCATTCCACCGACCTGCTTTATCCCGATCATGGAAGGGGCAGGCCTGGCCGACGAGATCGGTCTGTGGGTATTGAACGCAGCCTGTCGCGAAGCGCGCATATGGATACGCGAGGGGCTTGGCCCGTTGCGGGTCGCCGTGAACATCTCCGGACGTCAACTCGATGATGGTGGACTGGTGACGCTCGTCGAACGGACGCTGCAGCGCCATTCGCTGAGCCCCGGCGCGCTCGAGATTGAACTGACCGAGACGGTTGCGACGGCGGAAGGTGAGCAGACGGCAGCTCTGTTTGCCGAATTCAGGAAGCTTGGCGTCGCCATTGCGATCGACGATTTCGGAACCGGTTATTCGAGCCTGAGCTCGCTGCGCATGCTCAGCTTCGACAAGATCAAGATCGATCGCGAGTTCGTGACCGCCATTCACGAGCGCCGCGACAGTCAGGCGATCTGCCGCAGCATCGTGGCGCTCGGAAACGGTCTGGGTATCCGCGTTCTCGCCGAAGGCGTGGAGACCGTTGAGGAATTTGCCTGGCTGCGCGCGCAGGGCTGCAGCCATTTCCAGGGCCATTATTTCGCACCCGCGCTGGAGGCGGATGCCTTCCTGCAATTCGTGCGGGATGGCGATCGGTTGTCCCGACTTCTGTCCCCGACGCCTTCGGCCAGCGCCCCCCGCCAGAGGTTGACCATATGAATGTCGTCTTCCGATCTCGGTTCGCGATTTGCACGCTCGGCGCGATGATGCTGGGGCTGGCCGCCTGTTCCACAGCGCCGATCGTCCCGCGCCCGGCGAGTGGATCTCCATCGTCCGCTCCTGCGGCCCTCGATGCCGCGATGGATCTGCTCAATCGGGGCAATGAGGCTGGCGCCCTGAAGCAGATCAAGGCTCAGCTGAAGCGCAATCCCCAGGATCCGTCTGCCCACGTGCTGCTGGAATCGATCCAGCGCGATCCGGTAGAGCTGCTGGGCCAGAGAAGCTTCGCCTATACGGTGCAACCTGGGGAGACGATGATCGCCCTGTCCGAACGCTTCCTCGGCAACCGGCTGAAATTCTACCAGCTGGCCCGCTACAATGATGTGAAGACGCCGATGGGCCTGGCAGCAGGGTCCGTGCTCCGCATACCGGGTGAACCACCGCGGCCCGTGGTCCCAAGCCGACAGACCTCGCCCGGCACGGCGTCGGAGATGACGGAGCCGTCGCGTCCCGTGCGGCCCAGACCGGCGCCCGCAGAGGCCGCGAAAACGCCAGCCAATCCGGGTGCCGCCCTCAAATTGCGAAGCCTCGGCTTGACCGCGCTCAACCAGGGGCGGGTCGACCAGGCCGTCGCGCTGCTTGGCAAGGCTGCCCAGCTTGATCCCGCAAACGCCCTGATCGCGCACGACCTGGCGCGCGCCGAGCGGATCGCCCAGACGGTGAAATCTCGCCGCTAGCTGCATACGGAAGCTTAACCGGATTTCCTCTAAGCAGCCGAGTAACGCGCATTTCTGGAAGCGACGATGCAAATGCTCGGCCGTTACAAGATTGGGGATCGGATCGGCGAAGGCGCCATGGCCGAAGTATTTCGGGCTCATGACACCGGAATTGATCGGATTGTCGCGATCAAGACACTGAAGGCGGAATACCGGCATCATCCCGAACTGAGCCAGCGCTTTCTGCGTGAGGCGACAGCCGCAGGCACATTGTCCCACGCGCATATTGCAACCATCTATGATGTCGGTGAGGCAGATGGCGCTGCCTATATCGCCATGGAACTCGTCGCTGGGAGGTCACTGGACGAGGTACTGAAGGCTCAGGGGCGGATGCCCTTCGAGCGAGTCTTGGCGCTGGCCATCCAGCTGGCGGATGCTCTCGCCTATGCGCATGGGCAGGGGATTATCCATCGCGATGTGAAGCCTTCAAACATCATCGTGTCCGATGATGGGCGAACCGCGAAGCTGCTTGATTTCGGTGTCGCGCGGATCGGAGAGGCAAGCTCGGCGACGCCTGACCTTGCCCATACACAGATCGGGCAGATGATCGGCACGCCACGCTACATGAGCCCGGAGCAAGCGCTGGGCATCGCTGTCGACCATCGATCGGACCTCTTCTCGCTGGGCTCTGTCCTCTACGAGATGATCACCGGCAAATTTGCCTTCGACGGGTCTGGGCTCACGGCGCTCGCACTCCGGATCACCCAGGAAGAGCCGGATCCGATCAGGCGTGCCGCGCGCGACTGTCCGAAAGGCCTGCGCTTCATCATCGAAAAGCTGCTCGCCAAGAAGCCGGAGCAGCGCTTCGCGGATGGCGCGAAACTTCGTCAGGCATTGCAGCGTGAACTGGAGGCGGCGAAGGTAGAGGGAGTTGCGCGGCGCCGCGGGCTCGCACTCAGGGTCAAGCTGCCTCTCGTGCTGTTCGGATCGACGGCGCTGGGGCTGGCCGGCAGTGTATGGGCAGTGCTGGAGCGGCAGGACAGCGCTCTCGAGCATATGGCAGTTGTTTCCGGCTCCTCCATCACGGCCTTTGTCACCACGAACGCTGCCGTTCTCGCCGCCGAAAATGCGGGCCTACCTGTCGGACAGCAGGACTGGGCACCTCTCCAGGCCTTCGTCGACGCCGCGGCCGGCGATGCCGGCGTGCAACGGCTCATCGTGTCGGATGCAACCGGTGTCGTCCGGGCGGCCAGCGATCGGCGCTTAATCGGCCGGCGATATCAGCCGCCGGTCGATGAGAAGCCGGTCGCCGCGGTTCCGGGCTCCCGCGTGACAGCGACGACCGAGGCGTCCGGAGGACGTGGTTTCCGCTTCGTTCGGCCGATCCGCTACGCCGGCGCGAATTTTGGTTCAGTCGATCTGTTGCTGCGGCGCTCGTCTCTGGATGAGGCCATGGCCTCGGCACATGGCCTACTGATCGGACTCTCCCTTTTCATCATCGGCGTGGTGGCCGCCATCGGCTGGCTCAGCGCGACCTTCATCTCGCAGCCACTCGGGCGATTGCGACGCGCGCTCGAAGACGCGGCCGAAGGGGATTTCTCCTTTCGCCTGTCGCACCGCGGCCATGACGAATTCGGGGCAACCTTCGACGCCTTCAACCTGATGGCGGCCGCTGTCGAGGCGCGCATCGCAGATGCGCCGCCTCCTGATCCGACCTCCATGGCGGCGACGATTGTCACACCGCGGCAGGCGGCCTGAGGCGCTTGCCCATGTACATGCTGCGGCTCTTCGACGAGACGGACCTTGCTCAGCCACTCGATGCGCGCTTGCTGCGCGAAGGCCGGCTGCAGATGGGGCGGGACCCTGCTGCCGACTGGACGCTTGCCGACCCGGATCGGGAGATTTCACGGACCCATTGCGTTCTGGAAGCCGGGGGCGACGGCCTGACTTTGTGTTCGACGGGAACCAATGGCGTGTTCGATGAGGAGACAGGCACGCGCTTGCCGGACGAGGTGGCGTTTCCGATCGAGGTTCCGCGCACTCTTCGGATCGGACGCTATCGGCTCCTCATCGCTGCCGCACCGCACGATGCGATCGGCGGTGGCAGCGAAAGCCGAACGATGGTGATGACCCCGCCGTTGGGTGAGTCAACGCGGGTACCGAGCGATTGGAGCGATGCCCCCAGCGCAGCGCGTTGTTTCCAGGAGGGATCGCTCCTGGAAGCCTTTTGCGAAGGCGCGGGTCTGGATGCCTCGCTCCTGTCCAGCGAAGAACCCACGGAGATCATGCGCCGCGCAGGCGCTGTTTATCGCCAGATGGTGTTGGGGATCGGCGACCTCATGAGCGAGAGAGATCAAGCGCGCGCACAATATCATCTGTGCCGCACCACAATCAGCGGCGCGGGTAATAACCCCTTCAAATGGGCGCCGACGCAGCGGCTGGCGGTCGACCTGCTTCTGGCCAGTAACAAGGGATTCCTGTCAGGCCCGGCGGCGCTCAGGGCATCGCTTCAGGATATCAAACGCCACCTGGTTGCGACATTCGCGGGTCTGCATGCTTCGCTGCGCGCGGCCGTGGACATGTTCGAGCCCGCCCGGATCGACGAAACGGTCGCGGATCGGACCTCGCTCTTCAAGAGCAGGACTGCGCTCCAGTGGCAGGAGGTCGAAGCGCGGCATCAGGAACTGCGGAGGCAATTGGACGGCGGTGCGAGTGGATCGCTCGATCAGGCCTTCGCGGGGGGCTACGAAATGGCGGAGCGCAGGAACGGGGAGACGGAGGCATGAAGTTGGCGGCATCCCTGGCGGGGTGGCGCCGAATGTTTCGATCGTCCCGGGCACCCGGCGGGAGCGATCCCGGCGGTCGCGCCGTAGTGCATGCCATGGTCAACGGCTCAGTCAGCCGAACCCACGTCGGCAGGATTCGAGCGATCAATGAGGATCGCCTCCTCGAATGCCCTCAAGACGGGTTCTGGGCCGTTGCCGATGGCATGGGCGGCCACACGGCCGGCGACGTCGCGGCAGAGGCCGTGATCGCTGGGCTCCAACAGCTGGCGAGCAGCGGAGGCCCTGTGACGGTGGCGACCGTCACAGCGGCACTCGAGCTGATCAACACCGAATTGCGCCAGAACGCGGCAGATGGTGTTGCCGTGAGTGGAGCAACGGTCGTGGTCCTATTTCTGGATGGCCAGTGTGCGACGATCCTCTGGGTCGGCGACTGCCGCGCCTACCGGGTGCGGGACAAATGTCTGCATCAGCTGACCCGTGATCACAGCCTTGTGCAGGAGCTTGTGGATTCGGGCACGCTCACGCCGGACCAGGCCGACGGGCATCCCCAGTCCCATGTGGTGACGCGTGCTCTCGGCGCTGCGGACAGTCTCGTGGTCGACCATGTCACGGTCGAGTTTCGTGCCAGTGATACTTTCCTGCTAAGCTCCGATGGCCTTGGTCGTGCCGGCCGGAATCTGGCGTCCATCATGACGCGGCATGACGGCCTGGACGAGATAGCGGAGGCACTTCTCGCTCAGGCATTGGGAGACGACGGCCGAGACAATATCAGCCTGATCCTCGTCCGGACGGACGCGCGAGCCTGACGAGCGCAGCCGTTCAGGCGGGAGCGAGTTGAACCGTCAGGGCCTTCGCGGGCGGCAGCCCGGATGCCTCTGGTCGCTGCAACAGTTTCGCCTTGCGAACGGCCAGCCATAACGTTTGTGTGGCCGGTTGTTCAGGGCATTGGAAACCAGCAGACAACGACCTCAAAGCTCATTCGCGGAGGGGAGGCCGCTCCTATCTTTCCACGAGCGCTGTCACCCGATGCATGAAGGAATGGTTCGGTGCCTGCCCGCGTTGAATGTTGTGGAATGTCCCGGCCCCCAATGTCGGAAGGATCATTTCAACCGCCACGACCTGCTCAAGCGTCCGGACATCGATCCGGACGTGCAGCATGGTATCGAACAGGAAACTGATCGCGGCGTCGGCCGGGCAGGCCTCTCGCAACAGCGCCATGAGTTTGCCTAACTCCTCCGAGACGATGGTCGAGCGAGGCTGGCTCGGCAATCGGCCGACCCCCTCAGGAAGTACCATCTCATCACGCGTGCTCATGCCAACTCCTGTCTAGCGCCCGAGTCTCGGGGCAAGCGATCTTGCTGGCGCGCGCTCTCAGACTCAAGGTTGCTCATGACATTCCCGTCCAACCGCTGGCAGGGTGTCCTCTTCAGCGCGTTGGCGCGCCACGGACGACGTCGCGCTTGGCTTGGGTGCGGCTATTTTTGGGAGAGCTGGGCTTGGAAACGGGCTTCACTTCAACTGGAGCGACACCTTTTTTCTTCATGCCGAGTTGTTCGGCGGCTTTGGGCGTGACATCGATGACCCGTCCCTTCGCGTAAGGTCCCCGGTCGGTTATGGTTACGTGCGCGGATTTGCCTGACTCTGTATTGACGACCTTCGCTTTGGTGCCCAGCGGCAGTGTCGGGCTCGCTGCCGTCATATGGTTCAGAACGAGTGGACGTCCGCTGGCAGTTGGTTTGCCTGCGGCCTTTGGACTGTAGAAGGATGCGACACCCTTCTGGACCTCGCCTGAATGGCGGTGATGGATGTTGCGGGCGGGCTTAGCCGTCGCAATGTCAGTATCGACGCAGGGTGCAGATGAGGCACTCAAAACGGCAAGGGTGATGAAGACGCGCCACCGCGCCTTGTTCGGACTACGGAGGGAGCGGGCCCGATCGGCCCTCTGGATGGCTGCAAGGGACCGGAATGACGCTATAGCGTCAGCTTGTTCCTCCTTTAAATAGGGATACCGCTGGGTCATCATTTGCGACCAATGAGCATGCGAAAAGCGTCCATGTAGCGCTAACGCCGGATTTCACTCCTCGTTCAACGTCCAGAGCATGGTTTTCATGCGTGCTCGGCTCTTCTCGGCATAGGCGTCAACCGCCGCACGCATTATCCCCGACCCAGGTCAGCCACCTCTCGCGCCTTGGTGCGTTGACGAGCCGCCCGTGCAGTGGCCTATCGGGCTGGCGTTTTTGGGAGATCGCTATGCCTATCGTCGTGAATGGCTCGAGCCTGCCCTTGCCCGACGATCCCCGGACGTCCCTGCTGGATCTGCTTCGCGATCGGCTGCATTTGGCCGGCACGAAGAAAGGCTGCAACCAGGGGGCGTGCGGCGCCTGCACAGTACTTGTTGACGGCGAGCGCATCCTCTCCTGCTTGGCACTCGCCGTGCAATATGAGGGACGGGAGATCATCACGATCGAAGGCTTGGCCGAAGACGGCGGACTCCATCCTCTCCAGCAGGCTTTCATCGAGCACGACGGCTTCCAGTGCGGCTATTGCACACCGGGCCAGATCTGTTCCGCCGTCGGAATGGTCGCGGAAGCGCGGCGCGGCGTGCCGAGCGTTGTAACAGCGGACCTCTCGGCGGACAGGATAGCCCTCACGCCCGACGAGCTACGTGAGCGGATGAGCGGGAACCTGTGCCGCTGCGGCGCCTACAACGGCATCGTTGCTGCGATCGCGGACATTTACGCGGAGGCTGCGGAATGACGCCCTTCACTTATGCTCGCGCGGCCAATGCGGACGAGGCGCTACGGCTGGTCGTCCGTACCGGCGCCAAATATCTTGGTGGCGGCACCAATCTCGTCGATCTGATGCGCGAAACGGTTGAACGGCCGGCAGCGCTCGTCGACGTGACTGGTCTGTCCGATCGTATCGACGATAGTGTGGAAGGCGGTCTCATTATCGGCGCGGCGGTGCGAAACACGGCCGTGGCCGAGCATCATACGGTGCGCACACGCTACCCGATGCTGTCACGCGCGATCCTGGCCGGCGCGAGCGGCCAGATCCGCAACATGGCGACGGTGGGCGGCAACATTCTCCAGCGCACGCGCTGTGTCTATTTCTACGACGAGGATGGCTCGCATTGTAACAAGCGCAATCCGGGGCAGGGCTGCGATGCGATTGACGGGTTCAACCGGATGCACGCCATCCTCGGCGCTTCTTCCGCCTGCGTGGCCACTCATCCCTCGGACATGTGCGTGGCGCTCGCCGCGCTCGACGCGACGGTACATCTGCGCGGCACGACCGGCGAGCGCACCCTTCCACTGACGGAGCTGCACCGCCTGCCAGGCGACCGGCCCGACATCGAAACGATGCTGGAGCCGGGCGAACTCATCACCGCGGTCGAGCTGCCATCACTGCCGATGGCGGCGCGCTCTGCCTATCGCAAGGTCCGTGACCGATCGAGCTACGCCTTCGCGCTGGTGTCGGTCGCGGCCGCGTTGGAGTTGGAGAGCGGCACCGTGCGGGATGTGCGCCTTGCGCTCGGTGGCGTCGCGCACAAGCCTTGGCGTGCACACAAGGCAGAAGAGATCTTGCGCGGCAGACCGGCGACTTCGCCGGCATTCCGCGCCGCCGCGGAAGCGGAACTCGCCGACGCGAAGCCGCTGCGCGATAACGGCTTCAAGGTTGAGCTTGCAGTACGCACCATCGTCGCCGTTCTTGTTGCGCTTGCCGGAGACGCCGCATGAGCATCGTGGAAAATGCCAAGCAGGCGGTGCAGGGTGCTGCGCAGGCGGTGATGAAGAAGGCGGTGGAGCTTGCGCCCCAAAGCTGGCTACCTGGCGGTCGCCCCGATCCGCTGATCCACCATAAGCACGGCCTGATCGGCGCACCTGTCTCGCGCATCGACGGGCCCCTCAAGGTACAGGGTGCGGCACGCTTCGCGGCCGAGTTCCCGATGGAAGACATGGTCTATGCCGCGATCGCCTTTAGCACGGTGGCGAAGGGCCGGATTGCAACGCTCCACGCGCGCGACGCGGAGGCGACGCCCGGGGTCGTGCTGGTGATGACGCACGAGAACGCGCCGCGCATGCAGCCAATGCCGCCATTCATGACGGCCGAAAAGGCGGCAGGTGGCGACAACCTTCCCGTCATGCAGGACGATCGCATTCACTGGAACGGCCAGCCAATCGCCGTTGTGCTCGCAGAAACCCAGGAACAGGCGGAGCATGCCGCTTCGCTGATCCGCGCGACCTATGAAGAGGAAGCTTCTACGACGGACTTTGCCGAAGCCTGCGCGCAGGGCACTGAACCCGGTCAATTCATGGGGCCGCTCCAGCTGGAGATTGGCGATGCGGAAGCCGCGCTGAAGGCGGCGGCCGCCACAGTCGATGCAATCTACACGACGCCGCGCCACAACCACAATCCGATCGAGCCTCACGCTGCCACGGTGCTGTGGCAAGGCAATGAGCTGATGGTGCATGACGCCTCGCAGGCGGTGGCGCACACGGCCTGGTCGCTCGGTCATGTGTTCGGCATCTCGGAGGATGAGGTTCACGTCACTTCGCCCTATGTCGGCGGCGGCTTCGGATCGAAGACGCTGTGGCAGCATCAGGTGCTGGGCGCGGCCGCGGCGAAGCTTTCCGGCCGCCCGGTGCGGATCGCGCTGTCACGCGAAGGTGTGTATCGCATGGTTGGGGGCCGCACGCTGACCAAGCAGCGTCTCGCTATCGGGGCGTCGCGGGATGGGCGGTTCGAGGCGATCATTCATACTGGAACGGTGGCCACGACGCGCCACAACAGGTTGCCTGAGCCTTTCATCCTACCGACACGCTCGGCTTATGCCGCGAACACGTTCAAGCTGGATGTCGAGGTGGCCTATATGGACATGCTCGCCAACACCTTCATGCGCGCGCCGGGCGAGTCAGTCGGCACATTCGCGTTGGAATGCGCCGTGGACGAACTGGCGCATGCGCTGGGCATGGACCCGATCGAACTGCGCATCCGCAACGAGCCGGAGAAGGATCCAACCGAAGGCAAGCCCTTCTCCGCGCGCCACGTCGTCCAGGCTTGGAAGGCAGGCGCGGAGCGCTTCGGTTGGGAGACGCGTAAGGCTGAGCCCGGCCTGGTGCGCGATGGTGAGTGGCTGGTCGGCATGGGCTGCGCGACCGCCACCTATCCCTATTACCGGATGTCCGGCGGAGCGGCCCGCATCACGCTGACCAAGGATGGCCACGCGACGGTCGAGATCGCCGCGCACGAAATGGGCATGGGCACCGCCACCGTCCAGACGCAGGTGACGGCCGAGCGACTGGGCTTGCCGCTGGAGCAGGTGACCTTCGCCTATGCGGATTCGCGTCAGCCCGGCGTCGTGCTCGCTGGCGGCTCACAACAGACGGCGGCGATCGGCGCTTCGGTGATCGCAGCGCAGCATGCGTTGGTGAGGGAGCTGCTCAAGCTCGCCGGCAATGACTCGCCGTTGGCCGGGCTCAAGCCGGACGACGTCGGTGGCTTCGACGGTGGCCTGGCCAAGCTCGACGATCCTGCGCGACACGAAACCTATGCCTCTATCCTCACCCGCGCGCAGCGGGACACGTTGGTCGTGGAGGCGAGCGCTCCGCCGCCACTCGAGACGCAGCACTGGTCGATGCACTCGCACGGCGCGATGTTTTGCGAGGCGCGGGTCAACGAAGTGACGGGTGAGGTGCGTGTCAGCCGCTTCCTTGGCTCTTTCGACTGCGGGCGCATCCTCAACGCCAAGACCGCTGCCAGCCAGTTCCGTGGTGGCATCATTATGGGGCTAGGCCTCGCGCTGATGGAGGAAACCCAATTTGACGAGCGCAACGGACGGATCATGAACCCGAGCCTGGCCGAATATTATGTGCCGGTGCTTCTCGACGTGCCCGAGATCGACGTTATCTGGACCGACATCCCAGACCCGCATGCTCCGATGGGCGCGCGCGGGATAGGCGAGATCGGGATTACAGGCACCGGCGCAGCAGTCGCGAACGCGATCTACAACGCCACGGGCAAGCGCATTCGAGATCTCCCGATCACGCTCGACAAGCTGATGTAGGTCGTTTCTGTGGGATGAGCGGCCGTTGCTGAAGTGTCCCCTCCGGTGAAGCGGGAGGGCGCCTTGCTATCGCCAAGACGGCTTCTCACGCAGACCACGTCCGGTTGGGGCGGTAGAGTGTGCCGGACAGCGGTGTACCCCAAAGCGGCTTCCCAGGCCTGAGTGCAACGGTGGCGGAATCGCCCTGCGTTCGCTAAAGCGTGCCAGATATTACGCGCCAGACTGGGTTTCCTACGTGACCGATTTCATTCTGCCGATATGCGTTGCGGCGCTTTATCGGTTCACGCCATTCGACGATTGTGAAGAAATTCGTGGATCGCTGGACGATCTTTGCAGTTCGCTAGCTGTGAAAGGCACGCTGCTGATCGCTCGGGAGGGGATCAACGGCACGATCGCTGGCAGCGACGATGCGATCGATGCGGTGGTTCGCCACATTCGCGGACTGCCCGGTTGCGCCGGACTGGAGGTCAAGTTCTCGCGGGCGGAAACGCTGCCGTTTCGCCGGTTGAAAGTCCGGATCAAGCGCGAGATCGTGACGATGGGGGAGCCCGACATCGATCCGCTCACGGATGTCGGGCATTATGTCGCGCCTGAGGCCTGGAACGCTTTGATCGCCGAGCCCGGCACTATCCTGATCGATACGCGCAACGATTATGAGGTGGCGGTCGGGACTTTCTCGGGAGCGATCGACCCCAAGACTCCGACCTTTCGCGATTTTCCTGCCTGGTTTCGCAGCCAACGGGACAAGCTGCTTGGCAACGGTGCGCCGCCCAAGGTCGCGATGTTTTGCACCGGCGGCATCCGTTGCGAAAAGGCCACGGCCTTCCTGAAGGCGGAAGGCGTGGAGGATGTCTATCATCTGGAGGGCGGGATCCTCAAATATCTCGAGACCGTGCCGCCCGAGCAAAGCCTGTGGGAAGGGGAATGCTTCGTCTTCGACGAGCGCGTGACGGTGACCCATGGCCTGGCGAAGGGCCGGCACGAGCTTTGCCGCGCCTGTCGCAGGCCTGTGAGCGACGCGGATCGGGCCTCGCCACTCTATGCCGAGGGAGTCAGCTGCCCAGCCTGTCATGCCGAACGGAGTGACAGCCAACGCGCGGGATATGCCGAGCGGGTGCGTCAAAGCCGCTTCGCGGAGGCTCGTGGTATTCTGCACATCGGCGCGTCGCAATTCTGACAGCCTTCACGACCCATGCTGTCGGTGTCTCGGCGTGCGTCGTCATCCGAAGGTGAAGCTGTACGCCTCCACGTTGGAATCGAGGAATTCGATGGCGAAGTCATGGTCCGCGGCCCCGCTGTTCAGCCGGACGAGCTGGTAGAGGCGCTGGCCGTCGACCTTGCCGTTGCCCGCCGCGTCGGTGTCCGTGCCATGATCCTCGCCCGGTGCGCGGCCGTCTATGGTTACGCGGAAGCGGATCGGACGACCGCCCGCGCCGAGGCCCAGCACCAGATGCAGGTCACGCGCGTGGAAGCGGTAGAGGATCCGGCCGCCAGCCTTGTTTAGCACCGCATGTTCGGCACCGACGGTCCAGTCACCGGCCAGCCCCCATTGGTTGAGACCGGCCGGGCGGGCGTCATAGGTGGTCGCCGTGTTGCGCACCGTTTCCGGCCACGCAACGGAGTGCGCCGCCCGCGCATAGCCGATATAGGTTTCTGGCGAGGCGACATCCTCGCTGGCGACCGCCTCGACGCCCTTGCCGGCATCGGCCACCGTGCCGCCGAAGGACTTGCCGGGGTGCGCTTCGGCCAGAAGCTGCTGGATGGTCCGTTCGGAGTCCGCATAGTCGCCCTCGCCGAAATGGTGGTGGCGGATGCGGCCCTGCGCGTCGATGAAATAGTGCGCCGGCCAGTAGTGATTATCGAAGGCGCGCCAGATCGCATAGTCGTTGTCGACTGCCACCGGATAGTCGATGCCGAGGTCATGGACCGCCTTGCGGACGTTGCTGACGTCCTTCTCGAAGGCGAACTCGGGCGCGTGCACACCGATCACCACCAGTCCGTCGGCGCGATATTTGTCGACCCAGGCCTTCACATAAGGCAGCGAGCGCAGGCAGTTGATACAGCTGTAGGTCCAGAAATCGACCAGTACGACCTTGCCCTTGAGCGCCTGGGCGCTGAGCGGCGGAGAGTTGAGCCAGGTCACTGCGCCGTCGAGGGGCGGCATCAGTCCTTCGTCCGCCAGATCACTGCGCTCCGCCTTGCCCGCCATGTGGAAGCGGTCGAGCAGGCCTTGCTCCACGCTGTTGGTGCTCGCGAGCGAGGCCTGTGACAGGAAGCCCGTATCGGCGCCGAGTGCGATCACCGCTACCGCTACCAGCACTGCTGCACCGATCGCGCGGCGCACCCACTCGCCGACGCCGAGCGAGCGCTTCATCGCCTTGAACAGCCGCCCGCCGATCAGCAGTGCCATGCCAAGCGAGGTCGCGGCCCCCAGCGCATAGGTGAACAGCAGCAGGCTGGTTCCGACACTCGCCCCCTGAAGCGCGGCGCCCGTCAGCACCAGGCCAAGGATCGGCCCCGCGCACGGTGCCCAGAGCAGCCCGGTCGCAATGCCCAGCAGCAGCGACGACCCCAGGCCCGACCCCTGCGCGTCCGCCTGCTCGGAAAGCCGCGAGCCGAAGCCGACCAGCGGCCGCATCAGCCTCTCTGCGAAGGCCGGAAACAGCAGCGTCACGCCGAACAGCGCCAGCAGGACCAGCGCGGCGGCCCGGCCATATTGGTTGGTCTCCACCGCCCAGCCGCCTCCGAGCGCCGCGAGCGTGGCGACGGCCATGAACATCAGCGCCATTCCAACTAGCATGGGCAGGCCGTTGGTCAGGAACGGGCGATCGGCGCGGGCGAAGACGAAAGGAAGCACCGGCAGGATGCACGGGCTGATGATCGTCAGAGCGCCGCCGAAATAGGCCAAGATATACAGCAGCAAGGGGATCGGCTCGCAAAAGGGAAGGGGCACACCCTCTTCGCCGGGATGCTTCAAAAAGTTACATGGCTTTCAATCCGGCGCTTCTCCGATCCAATGCGGAGTTCCGTGTCGCGATTGTTATATTATTTGCGGGATGATGATGGAACTGACGACTGGTGAGGAACGAGAGCGCTATCGCAACCTTATTGCGGCCGGAGCGCGCGCCCATATGAGAAATTGCTCATGGGAGATTGACGGGCGCTTGCCTTTACCGGGTTTCAACTGTTCGGGGAACGAGGTCGTGAGATGACCGGCAAAACATCAGCGATTGAGAAACTCCCAAACTTTGGAGATGACGACCGAGCCTTCACCGACCGACGAGGCAACCCGTTTGACCGAGCCGGCCCGCACGTCGCCCACGGCGAAGATACCCGGGTAAGACGTCGCATAGGGCGAATCCGCGCCAACTGCGGCGCCGGTCATCACAAATCCCTTGTCATCGAGATCGACCAGCCCTGACAGCCAGCCGGTGTTGGGCGCGGCGCCCACCATGATGAACAGGGCACAGGTCTCGATCGTGCGGGTCGTCCCGCCATAGGCGTTCCGGATCGTCACCGCGTCGAGGCGCTCGCCGCCGTGTAAGGCGCTCACTTCCGCACCATATTCGATGGTGATCGCCGGGTCCGCCGCCAGCCGGCTGGACAGATAGCTCGACATGGAGGACGCCAGCGACGCGCCGCGTACGAGCAGGCGAACGCAGCGCGCCGACCGGCTCAGGAACATCGCGGCCTGTCCTGCGGAGTTTCCTCCGCCGATGATGACGACCTCCGTGTTCCGGCAATGGCGTGCCTCGATCTCAGTCGCGGCGTAATAGACGCCCGCGCCCTCGAATTCGCACAGCCTGTCGATTGGCAACCGTCGATACTGGACTCCGGTTGCAACCACGACCGCCGGCGCCCGCACGCGCTGACCGCTGTCGAAGGTGGCGCACAGGCTGTCATCCTCCAACCGATCGAGTTGCACAACCCGGCGCGGCATAGCGAACCGGGTGCCGAACTTCATCGCCTGGATCTCGCCCCGCCACACAAGGTCCGCGCCCGAGATGCCAGTCGGGAAGCCCATATAATTTTCGATCCGGCTCGACGTGCCGGCTTGCCCCCCGATCGCCACATCCTCGACCACCAGCGCGCGCAGCCCTTCGGCCCCAGCATAGACGCCCGCAGATACGCCAGCCGGACCTCCGCCGACGATCAGCACGTCGAACTCCTCGTCGTCGACCAGATCGCGGTTGAGGCCGAGCAATCGCGCAATCGTGTCAGGTGTCGGATCAGTCACGACCGTACGGCCGAAAATGACAGCCGGCTGGTTCGGATTGAGCCAACAGCTTCGGGCCGTAGCTATCGCCTCGGGGCTTCCCAGCATCAGCGACGTATGGGGAATCCGATTGCGGCTCGTGAATTCGGCGACCCGACGGATATTGCGGTCGACATCCTCGCCGATCAATACGAGCGTGCTGTCGCGGGCGTCCAGCTGTCGACGGCGGCGCGCCGAAAGGACGGTGATGATGATGTCCGACATCTCGGGAATCTGGGACATCAGTGTCAGCATCGCGTCGCGCGGCACCTCGATCACCTGTGTGTCGCGGGCCGCGCGCATCAGCAATGACCAGCTTCCGCCATTGAGGAACGAGATCTCCCCCATGAACTGGGTCGGGCCGATCGAGGAAGGCAGGTGGCGCTCGTTGGTGAACGGGTTCACCATTTCGATTTCGCCATCCTCAACATAGATGAAGTGATCGACGGGATCGCCGGGCCGCACGACGTAGGTGCCGGCTGCGTAGCCCACGACAGCACCTGCCGCCCGCAAGGCATCCACATGCGCAGGCGCCAAGGGGATACGTTGCATCTCGCGCAGATCGCGGCCGATCGTCTCCATATTTCCCGCC
>FTCZ01001118.1_pt1 | contig 18294 bp, 19 predicted proteins | sample 1658871 | NCBI WGS metagenome assembly FTCZ01 (sample SAMEA3914864, study PRJEB12502) | metagenome | biome: forest; material: soil | place: USA | collected 2012-03-12 | depth 0.3 m
CCACCAACCTGCTTGGCCCTATCCGCATGACCTCGGCGCTGGTCGAGCATCTGAAGACGCAGCCCGACGCGGTGATCGCCCATGTTTCCTCGGTGCTCGGCTTCGTGCCGATGGCGATGGCGGCGGTCTATTCGTCGACCAAGGCGGCGATCCATTCCTACGCGCTGTCGCAGCGTTTCCTGCTGCGCCCACATGGCATCCGCCTCGTCGAGATCGCTCCGCCGTGGGTGCGCACCGAGCTGCTCAACAGCAGCGAAGAGGAGCGCGCCATCCCGCTCGACCAGTTCATCACCGAAGCCATGAAGCAGCTCGAGAGCGACGCGGACGAAATCCTCGTCGCCCCGGCGGAAACCATGCGCGCCAATCCCGGGCCGAACGAGCATGGTTGGGTCACGCAATTCAACGACATGGTCGCAGCCGGGCCAGCGCTCGGCTGATCGATCTCCGGTGTCTGCGTCGGCTCTGGCGGAGCCCACGCAGACACCATATGCCAAGGGCGTGAAAGATATTTTCGCCCTCCGGCTCTACACCCGCGTCGCGCGCCTCGGCAGCTTTTCGGCGGCGGCGCGCGAATGCGGGCTTTCCCAATCGCAGGCATCCCGGATCATCGCCGATCTCGAAGTCAGCCTGGGCGCCCGCCTGCTCTCGCGCACCACACGCGCGGTCGTGCCGACCGAGGCCGGCACGGAGTTTCTCGCTCGCCTCGAACCCATATTGTCCGCGCTGGACGACGCCGAGCACAGCGTGCGCGAGGGCGGCGAGCTGCGAGGCCTCGTGAGAATGAGCATGACCGCGAGCGTCGGCCTGCGCGAGGTCATTCCCCACCTGCCCGCCTTCGCCGCAAAGCACCCGCGCCTGCAAATCGAAATCCAGATGGGCGATCACCGGCAGGATCTGGTGCGCGATGCCGTCGATGTCGCGATCCGCGTCGGTCGCCTCCCCGATTCCTCGGCAACCGCTAGGATCATCAGCACCGTTCCACGCGTCACGATTGCTTCTCCGGACTATCTGGCCGCCGCCGGAATGCCCGAGACGCCCGCCGCACTGACCGGGCATCGCATCGTCGGCGGGCCGGCGTCGGCCGTTCCGAACGCCTGGATCTTCGAGCGCAACGGCGAGAGGGTGCAGCCGGACGTCAACGCGCACTTCTCGACAAACGAAAATGAGGGCGCCGTGGCCGCCGCCGTGGCGGGCCTGGGCGTCACGACGACCACCTTGCTGTCTTGCAAGCGGGAAATCGAGCAAGGCCTTCTCGTCCACCTCTTCCCGGATTGGACGATGGAGCAGATCCCGGTGCACGCCTATTTTCCGATGGGGCGCGATACCCGCGCCGCAGCGCGCGCAATCGTCGACTATCTCATCGCCGAGATGCGACGCGGCCGGCCCAACAAGCCCCGAGATTGATGTAATTCGCGCATAGATCTTAGCAGCAAAGACCGGCTACCGGCGCTCCGTCGAAATGACGATGTCTGGGGCATCATCATTCGACAAGGCGCTGCTCCATGACCGAGACCGTTTCAAACGCCGTCGCTCCACTGTTCGATCCGGCCCGAATGGGTGACATCGAGCTCGCCAACCGCGTCGTCATGTCGCCGCTGACCCGGATGCGGGCTGCCAATCCGGGCCTCGTGCCGACCGGGGTCCACGCCGAATATTACGCGCAGCGCGCATCCGCTGGCCTCATCATCTCCGAAGGCGCGTCGATCAGCCGGGAAGCCGTCGGCTGGGCTGATACGCCGGGTCTTTGGAGCGAGGAGCAGCTGCAGGGCTGGTCGCGCGTACTCGATGCCGTACACGCCAAGGGCGGCCGCATGGTGGCGCAGCTCTGGCACACGGGCGCGATCTCGCATCCCGATTTCGGTGCCATGCCAATGTCCGCGTCCGACGTGAACATCGGCCATGAAAGCACCACACCGCTCGGCCGCAAGCCGACGGTCGCTCCCCGTCCGATGACCTTGGAAGACATACGCCGGACCGTCGCCGATTACGCCATGGCGGCGCGCAATGCGATGAGCGTCGGCTTCGACGGCGTGCAGATCCAGGCCAATTATCTCTACCTCATCGCGCAATTCCTGAACCGGACCACCAACAGGCGTGCCGACGAATATGGCGGCAGCCTGGAAAACCGGGCCCGCTTCCTGTTCGAGGTGATCGAGGCGGTGCTGCGGGTGGCCAATCCCGGCCGCGTCGGCGTGCGGATCGGGCCGATGAACGAGATCGGCGCCTTCGCGGCTCATGACGAAACCCTGCCGATGGCCGAATATGCGATGCGCGAACTCAACGGCTACGGCCTGTCCCATGTCATGATCATGGGCGCGACCACGGACTTCACCGGCACGCCACTGGAGCACCTCACAGGCGATGCGATGTTCCAGCACTTCCGGCCCATCTTCAAGGGCGCGTTGATCGCCAATGTCGGGATGGACGCCGAGCGCGGCAGCCGACTTATCGCCGCGGGCGACGCCGATCTGATCGCGTTCGGCCGGCCCTTCATCTCCAATCCGGATTTCGTCGAGCGACTGGCGATAGGCGCGCCGCTCGCCGAGATCGACTGGAGCACAGTCTATGGGCCGGGGGCGCGGGGCTACACCGACTACCCGCGCTACGCCGCGACCAAAGCCGCCTGATCCCCACGCCGACACGCGATCCCACGGTCACCCTCCTGTCACTACGAAAGGGCCCTATTTCATGGCTGCACACACTTCCGATGAGAATAAGGTCATCGTCCTCGAAGGGTTCGAAACCCTGTTCAACCGCAAGGATCTGGGCGCGGCCGAGCGCTTCTGGTCGCCGGCTTATATCCAGCACAGCGCCCATGTTCCCGCGGGCCGCGCAGGGCTTTTCGGCCTTATCGCCGCCGGGCCGGCCGACCTGCGCTACGAATGCCAGCTCGCCGTGGCGGAAGGGGATCATGTCATGCTGCACGGTCGCTTTACCGGCCTCGGGCTGCCGGCGGACTGGATCGTGGTCGATATCCTCCGTCTCGAAAACGGCGTGATGGTCGAGCATTGGGACGTCATCCAGGACGAGGCGACCCGCGAAGGCTCGCTGGGCGGCCATCCGATGTTCGGCGATCATTTTCCGGGCTGACGATCCCACTTCGGACCGCCCCTGATGCGGTCCAATCCCGAACCCCCAAGGAAGAATGTGATGAACGATCTGCTCGCCCTTGCGATCGAAGCCCATGGGGGCCTCGACCGTTGGAACAGCTTTTCCAAGCTTCAGGCCGAAGTCTCCTTCGGAGGCGCCATCTGGCATGTGAAGCAGCAAGCCGATCTGCTCCAGACCCAGCAGATCGACATCGATACCCATGCCGAGCGGCTGGCGATCGTGCCGTTCGTCCGGCCCGAGCTTCACACGACCTTCGTGCCCGAGCGCCTCGCGCTGGAAAATGCCGACGGCAACGCCATCGAGGCCTGGGAGCATCCCGAAACCGCGTTCGCCGGTCACGTCCGCGAGACGCCGTGGGAGCCGCTGCACGTCGCCTATTTCGTCAGCGAGGCGCTGTGGACCTACCTGACCTCGCCCTTCCTCTACACCTACCCGGGCTTCGAGAGCGAAGAGATCGAGCCCTGGCAGGAGAATGGCGAGACGTGGCGCCGCCTAAAGATAACCTTCCCCGACTATGTTAGGAGCCACACCCGCACGCAGATCACGCATTTCGGCTCCGATGGCCTGATGCGTCGCCACGACTATGTCGTGGACATTCTGGGCGGCGCGTCGGGTGCGAACTACACCACCGATTATCGCGAGTTCCAGGGCATCATGATGCCGACCAAGCGCCGCATCTACGCCTATGACGACGCGATGCAGAAGGTGCCGGATCCGCTGCTCGTCTCGCTCGACTTCGGAACCATTCGCCTGAGTTGACACCACCTTCGACCGACAATGCCACCCCAAAACGGGAGACGACCGGCTCACTGGGGAACATCGCACGCGAATGAAATATCGGATTCTTATAACAATTTCTCGATTTTACCAATTTCAATATTGTTCCATTAATTTAATTATTCATGATCTTTCAGAATTTCTCTCTCCACAGATATTGATGACCTTCTCCCACTAGAAACCATTTTCACGGCTTATCGTTCATAAATCGGCAGTTCGTCGCAGGGATCGGGGCCGAAGCGGCAATTCGAGGATTGAACGTGGGCCATGAACCAGAACCACACACCGCTTCGCCTGGGCTCCACCGCGATTGCTGCGGTCCTTGCCCTCTCTTCGACCCCGACCTTTGCCCAGAGCACGGACGCCACTACTCCCACAGCGCCTGCCGGGACGGCGCCCGTAACCATCACGCCACCAGCCGCACGCCCGACGCCCCCGACAGCCGCCCCGACGGAGACCCCGCCAACGCCGGCTGCAAATACACCCATGACAATCTCGGCGCCCACGTCCGCCGATGCGCCGGTCTCGGTCAATCCGATCACGGAATTGCCGTCGGCCGCGTCGAGCAACGCCAACGGCACTATATCGGCGGTCAGCGCCGATGCCGTCGAGCAGGCTCCGAGCACACACCGCGGAACGACTTCGCACAGCAAGGCGGTTTCGAGCAGCAAGGCCGTGACCCAGTCCGCAGCTGCGCCCAAGGTTACCGAGCCGCTCCCGGCAGCTCCGCTCGCCGCCGCGCCTGCTCCGGCTCCGGTTCCGGCCCCCGCGTCGCAATCCGTCGCCAAGGCCCCGCCCGCGCAGCGCGTGGACGATGACACACTCGCACTGGCGGGTGCCGGAGGCTTCGGCATCATTTTGCTCGCCGGTGGCGCAGTCGCGCTGTCCCGCCGCAAGCGTCGCAATGAAGGGGAAGTGGTCGCTTCCGAATTTGGCGAGCCCGAAGCCGAGCCCGTCGTGGTGACTCGATCGCCGCTGGCACCGGTCGCTCCGACACCGATGGCACCCGCGATGGCCGCAAAGGCAAACGCCTTGCCGAACGGATTCGATCTCTCACGCTTCGGCCCGCACATGCAGGCCGCCTATCGCGGACCGACAGCCGATAATCCTTCGCTGTCACTCAAGAGGCGCCTGAAACGAGCCGCGTTCTTTGATCGCAAGGAACGCCTGGCAGCCGAGTCCGCGATGACTCCCGCCCCTCTCCCTGTCGCGGCGACGGGAACGATTGCAACCAATGCTGCGGCTCCGCAGCACGACGGGCAGATGGTCTATCGTCCGCAGAAGCTGTCGAACGGCGGCTTCCGCCCGGCCTTCCGAACCTCGCCTCGCTGAACTCCGCCTCAGCAGGGCGAATGGGCGTCGCTGGGGAACCAGCGGCGCCCGCTTCGTGCCCCACGTCGTCGACGGCTGACAGCTCCGCGTCGTGGCCGAGCAATCTCGTCTTTGCCCGTTCCTCCCCAAATAAAGGGGCAGCGTGGCCGCTGCCCCTTCCCTTTGATCAGAACGCCTTCTTGAACCGGAAGCCGAATTCGCTGCGGTCATTGCTGAGGATAACCTCAGTGAAGCCGGCATCGAACTGATCGACGCGCGAGGTATCGTAGACCTCGTTGAAGATATTGTTCCCGAACAGCGACAGGGTGAGCTGCTTGCCCGGAATCTCATACGACACGTCGAAGTTGGTCAGGTAACGCGACTTGATGCGGTTGAAGTCGTTGTTCGCCGACTGGCCGAACATGCTCGAACGGTAGGATGTGTCCACCCGCGCCGACACGACATTGCCCGAGGCGAGCGGCACGCGCAGCTGCGGGCCGAGCGCCACCGTCCACTTCGGCGTGAGCTGCGGTATGTCACCCTTGGCGACACCCACCACGCCCGGATCAACCTTGGTTACCTTGGCATTGTTGTAGCCGACCGAGGTGGAGAGGCTGAGCAGTTGGGTAAGCTTCAGGTCGCCCTCGAACTCCGCGCCCCAGGTCCGCGAGCGGCCGGCGTTCGCGGTGATGGTCACGAAGCCGCTCCCGGTCACCTGGCTGAACTGCAGCGCCAGATCCTTGTACTGGGTATAGAAGAGCGCCGACGAGAAGCGCAGGATGTTGCCGATCCGCCCCTTGATGCCGCCTTCATAGTTGGTGGCGTAGGTCGGATTGTACGGCACGAAGGTCAGCGGCCCACCGAACGGACGAGGCGGATAGCCTCCGCTCTCATAGCCGCGCTGCACGGTCGCATAGGCGGCGAGCGCCGGGTTGATCTTGTAGTCGACGGCAACGTCCCAGGTCACCGCATTCCAGCTGTCGCGGCGGGTCACGCCCGGACTGAGGCAGCAGCCGATTTCCGCGAAGGCACGCTTATGATCGTCGGTGTAGCGCACGCCACCCGAGATCTTCAGCGCATCGGTGATCTTGAATCCACCGTGCGCGTAGAGCGCCCAGCTATTGGTCGTCTGGTCGACGAAGAAATGATCCTGCGAGCCCGCGAAGATATAGTCGGGCTGATCGGCATTGCCCTTCTCGTGGAAGAAATAGGCACCGGTCACAAAGTCGAACCGGCCATATTCGCCGTTGAGTGTGCCTTCGCCGGTGTATTGGCGGGCATAGCCGGTCTCCGGGAATTCGGAGAAGCGGATCGGCGAGTCATCGTCGTCGAGGCCGCCCTTATAGTGGCTGTAGCGTTCCGACCCGATCAGCTTGAGGCTGAGATGGTCGTCGAGCGTGACCGTCGAGGTGAGCGACACGCCCAGATCGCGCGAGCTGGTGTTGGGCACTTCCGGATTGGTGGTGCCGTTGTCGTTGCGGTTCTTGGGCAGGTCCGCCTGAGTCAGCCCCGAGAAGCCCGCGGGGTTGATGATGATGTTCTCCATCGGGCTCAGGCCATAATGGCCCGCGCTGCCGTCCACGGCGGCGACGAAGGAGACGGTGTCGGACGGGGTCCACTTCACCGCGAGGCGGCCGCCGCCCTTGTCGAACTCGCCGACCTTGGTGGATTCGGCCGGCAGGTTGATGAACGAACCGATGCCGTTGCGATGCTCGAAATTGCCGGTCAACGAGACGGCAAGCGTGTCGGTGATTGGCGTATTGCCGTAAAAGCCGACGGTGGCGTGGGTGCGCGTCGCGATCGAGCCGGTGAACTCGTAATGCTCGGTCTGGTCGGGCTGCTTGGTGACGATGTTGACCGCGCCGCCCAGCGTATTGCGGCCGGACAGCGTGCCCTGCGGACCGCGCAGAACCTCGAGATGATCGATGTTGGCGAGGCTCATGTTCGCGCCCATCGAACGGCCGAGATAGACGCCGTCGAGATAGATGCCGACGCCCGGATCGGTAAGGATCAGGTGGTCGGCCGTGCCGATGCCGCGGATGAAGACAGTGGCGTCGCTGATATTGCCGGCGCCGAAATTGGTGATGGTGAGGCTCGGCGAGATGGTGTCGAGCTGGTGGATGTTGTGCACACCGCGCGCGGCCAGTGCGCCTCCCCGATAGGCGGAGATGGCGAGCGGCGTGTCGACAAGATTTTCCTGCCGCTTGCGGGCGGTGACGACGATGTCGCCCTGTTGACCGCTGGCCCAATCGGTGGCGGCCACCTTGGTGGTCGTGGTCGTGGTCGTGGTGGTGGTGGTGGTGGGCGTGTTGTCCTGAGCCTGAGCGGCGCTCGCGCCGACAACGAGACTGGCCACACCAACGGACGCCAAGCAAATTACCTTCATTTTCATGTTCTTTTATGCCCCTTCGATGTCCTTACGGACGTCTGATGGGACGCAGCCGCCATCGACACGCGAATACGGAAATCCGCGCGTGAAGGTTGGACGATGTGATCTCGCCCCTTTCAGCCCGCCCCTTGTCTTTTTCCTGTAAGAAAACTGAATCTCATTCCGCAACGGAAAAGACATGCCGCGATACAGTCCGGCCGCCACCTGTGGCGATTGGGTCATCCCCTCGGACGCGCCGATGGTGTGAAGTCGCGGCGGAACAGGGGCCTAAGGGCCCCATGCTGCGTTGATCCGGAAGCACGCGCCCAGGCTAATGGAACGAACAATGTGATGCAGGCAAGCATTCCGGAGAGACTGCTCAGTGCCGTTGGAGCGGTATCCGCTACTGCGCTGCTCGGCTACCTGCTGCTTGCCGGAATGAAGGTCGAGCCGAACATTCACGTTGACCAGCCCGTGACGCTTCTCGCCTTTCAATTGCCGCTCCCACAGCGACATCCACCCAAGCCGCGCCACATACCGCCCAAGACCAGCCCCTCTCGTAGCAAGAAGCTCCCGCGGGGTGCCGAGGGGAAGGCGGCACGGCCCGCCATCCTTCCCACGCCGACGTTTCCGCCGATGTCGTTTCCCGCCCTTTCCGCCCCGACAAATGGGCCTCGGCCCGCAATTTCCTCCGGCGCCTCCGGTCTGTCCGGCCAGGGCGAAGGGGCAGACGGTCAGGGGAATGGTGGCGGTGGCGGTGGCGGCGGCGGCAACGGCGACGGCGATGTACCACCACGCCAGGTCAAGGGTCGCCTGAAATTCTCGGACCTTCCACAGGATCTTCGCGACCGCGGCATTGGGGGTAGCGTGTCCGTCCGTTACGAGGTTGGCCTCGACGGCCAGGCCCGTGACTGCTCGATCATTGCATCGAGCGGAAGCGTGGAGCTCGACCAGCGGACCTGCGAACTCATCCAGCAGCGCTTTCGCTTCACACCTGCCCGCGATCGCGACGGCCGCCCCATTCGATCCACCATCGAGGAGAATCATTGGTGGGAAATCACAAGGGATCGCGATCCGTCGCTCGGCCCCTGACCTGTTGAGGCGACGGTTCCCGCCTGCCCCGCCTCCGGCGTGAGTTAGCCTAATGGAGACTGGCAGCCTTGAGGCAGGAATAATAGAAAACCGCCGTGCGACGTTGCGCAGGGTGATCAGCCAGAAGGATGCGCCAGCCTTGACCGACAGCTTCGCGGAAGCGACCCAACGGTACGAGACAGAGGTGCGCACCGCCTTCGGCCCCTAGCTGGACGAGGCCGCTCTCGACGAGAAGCATGAGAAGATGCGCAAGAGCGCCTTCCTCTTCCTGCGTGCAACCTGTTACCGGTGGGCAAATGAGGCTCCCTCACTGTGCGGGGAGCTCGCCCACCTCACGCCCACACCGTCCGTCGGTGATGCGCACGCAGGCAATTTCGGGCTTTGGCGCGATGCCGAAGCCAGGCTGGTCTGGGGCGTGAACGACTTTGACGAAGCTGCGCTCGTGCCATGGCCATTCGATCTCGTCAGGTTGGGCGCGAGCCTGCTCCTGGCGATCGACGGCGTGTCTGCCGACGACATCGCCGACATCCTGATCGGCGGTTATGAGAAGGGGCTCGATCTCCCCTGCCCTTATGTCCTTGAACGCGGACATGTCTGGCTGCGCGATGCCTTCGCCGCGTCAGACGATGATCGCGAGCATTTCTGGAGTGAGTTTGACAAGGCCGCTGCGGAAGCCCGCAATCCCGCCAACTTCACGGCCCCGCTTCGTGCCGCGCTCGGCGCCGCCCAGGGCATCAAGATCTTCCGGCGATCCGCCGGCGCGGGCAGTCTCGGCAGGCCGCGCTTTGCGGCCGTGGGACAACTTCACGGCGGACCGATCGCCTATGAGATCAAGGGAAGTCTGCCGTCCGTCTGGACGACCGGACCCCGACAAGCACTCGCCGCCACGATCGCAGCAGGACCCTATCGTTCGCCGGATCCGACCCTCACCTATACCCTGGATCATGTCATCCGCCGGCTCGCGCCGGACAACCGCAAGCTCGATTTCGACAAGCTCAAAGCGAACCTTCGAGGGCAGCTCGCCACCGCGATGGCGCGCGAGCTCGCGTCCATTCATCTCGGCGGCATCGAAGCGTCGGTTATATCGAACGAGTTGAACGCGCTCCCACCATCCTGGCTCAAACGGGCGATCACGCTCGTCGCCGACTGGACCCAAACGGAGTGGCGTTCCTATCGAAAGCAGTAGGAGAGCGCCGGCTGCCGCCGAGGTCGTCCCCGTTCACATGCCAGCGAGCAAGACCAACGCAGCGCGCGGCACCTCCAGATTGGCGCCGCCAAGTCGATCATCGATGGCTGCGTGCGTATCCCGCCAGATCGGAACGGCTACCGCGAGCGCCTCGCTCCCGGCTTCCGTAAGCACGAGCAGTCGGTTACGCCGGTCAGCGGAGGATGGCTCGATCCGCACCAGTCCACGTCGTTCGAGCGGCTTGAGCGCCGCTGTCAGCGTCGTGCGGTCCATGGACAGCAAGTCGGCAACGGGCGCCATCGATGGCGGCTCGGGACGGTTGAGCGCCATCAGAAGCGAGAATTGCTGGTTGGTGAGCCCCGCCGGGCGCAACGCCTCATCAAAATGCCGCGCCAATGCGCGCGCCGCACGTTGGGCATGGAGGCAAAGGCACGTGTCACGGACGTGAAGTGTGGTCTCGAACGGTACCGACTTTGACATGGCTCATTTATGTTGATATCAACCTATAACGTCAAGAGGAGAAACATCGCCCGCTCCCGTTGCGCGGCATATTGCAGAGGAGAGGATGGTCATGGTCCCGACTATCACGGCATTCAAATGGGTTCCCGAATTCGCGCGTGGCTTCGTTCGCGACATTCGTGCGCGATGGGCCTTCGAGGAAGCCGGCCAGACCTATGCGGTCGATCTCGTGGACGGCGTGTATGTCAAAAGCCAGACGCACCGCCACTTCCAGCCTTTCGGGCAGATACCGACATATCGCGACGACAAGGTCGAGATTTTCGAATCCGGCGCGATCGTGTTGCACATCTGCGAGACCAACGGGGTGCTCGTGCCCGATGACCCCAACGCCCACATCAGGGCGGTGCAGTGGCTGATCGCGGCACTCAACTCTGTCGAGCCCTGGGTGATGCAGCTCAGCGTTGTCGATATATTCGAAGCGGATCGCGACTGGTCCCGCTCTCGCCGGCCCAAGGTGCTCGACGACCTTCACGGGCGCCTCAAGGATTTGTCGGATGCGCTGGGTGAGAAGGAAACTCTCGACGGCGGCGCGTTCACCTTCGGCGATCTGATAATGGTCTCGGTGCTGGGTGGGTTACGAAACACCGCTGTCCTCGACGCCTATCCCAACCTCGCCGCCTATGTCGCCCGCGGCGAAGCCCGTCCGGCGCACCGGAAAGCCATGGCGGACCATATGGCATCGTTCAGCGATCAGGCCGTCGCCTAAGTCCGGCTGGGAGCGGATGGCCAGCCGACCACGGAGGTAACGATGCCCCAATTGTCCTTCCCCAACGAGAGCGCCGAATACCGGACCGCGCGCAACGCGCTGCTCGACGCCGAGATTGCGCTGCGCCGCCAACTCGAGGCGGTCGCCGCCCAGCGCCGCACACTGCCGCCTGGCGGCGCAGTACCCGAGGATTTCGTGTTCGAGCGGATCGGCACGAACCAACGGCCCGAGCAAGTGAAGCTTTCCGAACTGTTCGGCAACCACCCGAGTATCCTGCTCTACAGCTTCATGTACGGACCAGAGCGCGATGAGCCCTGCACCGGCTGCACCCACACGCTCGACGGGCTCGACGGCAGCGTCTTTCACGCCGACCAGCGCTTTCCGACCTATGTCGTCGCCAAGTCGCCGATCGCGCGGCTGGAGGCGCTGGCACGATCTCGCGGCTGGCGGAGTCTTCAGCTGCTCTCCGCCGCCGGCAACGATTATTCCCATCACTATTTCGGCGACACGTCGAAGTTCGGCGCGGAGATGCGCACCGCGCGGGGCTACGAACCCGGCAAGAACTGGGACGAACCGATGTACAACGTGTTCCGCAAGGACGCGGACGGCACGGTCCGCCACTTCTGGGGCAGCGAATTGCTCTACGTGCAGGAGGAACCCGGCCAGAACCACCGCGCCGGGGATCTGGTCGACCCGGTCTGGGGCCTGCTCGACATGAGTCCGGAAGGCCGCGGCGACTTTTTCCCGAAGCTTGGCTACAACTGATGGATGACGGCATATATGACGCCATGGCCGCCTGTCGCCGGTTGTAGGGAGAACCCGTTGATGTCGCTCATGCCCTTTGGACGGACCGCTTTACTTGCGGCCGCAGTCGCCTCGCTGTCGCCGGCCAGCGCGGTTCTTGCGCAGGGCTCAGTGGTAAGTTCGGCGCCCGAACTCGCGAGAGTGGCCGAGAAGCTCAAGCCCGGCGAATGGATTTGGGCTCCCAGCATCGCGCCGAATGGCCCAATCCTCGTCTATGTCGATCTCTCCCGGCAAAGGGCGACGGTCTATCGCAACGGCGTCCGCATAGGCGTGAGCACCATTTCTTCGGGCAAGGCCGGCCACGAGACGCCGACTGGCGTCTTCACGATCCTCCAGAAGGACGCCAAACACCGCTCGAACAAGTACAACAGCGCGCCGATGCCGTTCACGCAACGGCTGACCTGGGATGGCGTGGCGCTCCATGCCGGAGGCCTGCCCGGCTATCCAGAGAGTCATGGCTGCGTGCATCTGCCCTACAGCTTCTCTCAGCAACTGTTCAGCGCCACGCCACTTGGCGCGACCGTCGTCGTGGCGGGCGACGCCGCCAACCATGTCACGACGACCGATGCCAGCCTGCTGCTGCCCATCGATGCGGCAGGGCGCACCGCCGCTCAGCAGAAGCTCGATCGCGAGCCATTCCGCTGGCAACCGGAAAAGGCGCCAACCGGGCCGTTGACCATCATCGTCTCCAAACATGATCAGGCCATCGTGGTCCTGCGCAACGGTATGGAGATCGGCCGCAGCGTCGCGCGGATCAACGACGATGATCCCGGCAGCCATGTGATCAATCTGTCCGTCGGCAAGGACGGCAAGCCGCACTGGATCTATGTTGGGCTGCCTGGCCACGATGCAGACGCGGGCCATGAGCTGGATGAGGCGACGATCAATCGCGTCCAGATGCCCCGCCCTTTCTATGAAGCGTTGAAGGCCCAGATCCGGCCAGGCACGACGATTCTCGTCACGCAGTCGAGTGTAGGGGAAACAGGCGAGCGCCTGACGATCATGGATGCGGTCAATCCGCGCCTGTGACATTGGAAACGCCGGTCACCGACTTCCGTGATCTCCGGCGTCAAATTCTCATTGCAAATCAGTCATCTCGTATAGCGGCCGGATCTCGATCTCGCTCGGTCCCGGCATGGGATTGGGGCAGCGCTTCACCCAGGCGACCGCCTCGTCCATGTCTTTGACTTCCCAGAGCCAGAAGCCGGCGACCAGTTCCCGGGTCTCGGCAAACGGCCCGTCGATGACCGTGCGGCCGGGACCATCGAACGCAATGCGTTTGCCCTGCGAGGAAGGCTTGAGGCCGTCGGCGACGAGCAAGATCCCGGCATTGCGAAGCTCGTCATTAAATCGACCCATCGCCTCCATCGCTTCCATCGCCTCGGGAGTCGGGACAAAACCCTTTTCGCTGTCGTCGGTGGCCTTCACCAACACCATCACACGCATCGTCTGTCTCCTTGTTTGAGCTGGCCACATCGGCCTGGCATCGGAACGACGAACGGAGTTCGGAATCGATATCGCCCCACAAAGCTTTTCGACGATTGAGACGCAAGCCGCGAATGGCCGCTTCGAGGTCGGGGATCGCAGAGCGCGACGACCGAGATGGGGCGCATCCCCGCCCGACCGTAAGCGATACGCGCTCATGCAAACTGCGATCGCCGGGATTCAAGTGGGTCAATAACCGGGCAGCGAGAGTGCCTTCCGCCGCGGAAAGCGTTATCCTTGTCATCCCGAGCGGAGGTGACTGCCATGTCTCTCAAAGACGTAGAGCAAGCGATCCTGAACGCGGCCGGTATGACACGCGAACCCGTTGACCCCAACGAATTTGTTCCCATCCGGACTGTGCCGCGTCTCGCAAAAATTGGCCTTGTCCTTGCGACGGTCGCAGCGACCGCCGTGCTACTGGTGATGGCGCTCGATTAAATGCTCGTGCCGTCAATCGCGCGCAGGGGAAGGATCAAGCAGTGAGGAACCGCTCGCACGGGCGGCGCGAAACGTTAGATTGAAGCGATACTCTCCCGTGAGCGGGTGTTCGCTTCTGGCCAGCGTGTCGATGCCATGGAAGGTCATCCGTGCCGGCCCACCCCAGACCACGACATCCCCGTGATGGAGGGCATGGCGGCGCGGCCGATCGCTGCGCTTGTGCCCGCCCCACAGAAAGGTCGCCGACACGCCGAGCGACACCGACACGATCGGTGCGTCCAGCGTGGCTTCGTCCCGGTCCTGATGGAGAGAGAGCCGCGTGCCCGGCGCGTAGCGGTTGATCAGGCAGGCATCGGGACAAAAATCGTCGAAGCCTGCCATCTGGGCAGCGCGTTTGGCGAGTTCCCTGAACAATGGCGGCATCCTCGGCCAGGAATGACCGGAAAGCGGATCTTCCGTCGCGTAGCGGTAGCCGCGACGATCGCTGACCCAGCCGACCTCGCCGCAGTTGGTCATCGCCACTGACATCCGGCCGCCGCCCGGTGTTTCCAGATGACGAAAGGGGGCCGCTTCAGAAACCGTGCGGATTGCCCTCAGGAGTGCTGGCGCTTGCTCGAACGCGAAGCCTCCGAGGAGCCAAGCGCCGGGATCGAGCTCGAGGCAGGAGCGCTCTGCCCCGAACAGGTCAGCCATCGATCCGTCAGGCCGCATCATGAAAAATGATCCCCAGCGTGTGACGCTGTCCCTCGCGGACGGTGCTGACACCGTGGCGCATCGCCACCCGGTAATCACCATTCACTCCGGCCCGCGGACGGACGTTGACCGCGAACAGGACGGCATCCCCCTGCTCCAACGGCACGACCTCGACGCGCGACTGCATGCGCGGTCGCTGCTCGGTCAGCACAAACTCACCGCCTGAGAAATCCGATCCCGGTTCGGACAGCAAGATCGCCACCTGCAGGGGAAAGACATGCTCGCCGTACAGATCCTGATGCAGGCAGTTATAGTCGCCGGGTCCATATTGCAGCATCAGCGGCGTCGGCCGTGTCTGGCGGGCCTCATGGCAGCGGGCAAGGAAAGCAGCATGGTCGGCCGGAAAGCGCGGCTTGAGACCCAAGCGCTCGTGCCAGCGGTTCGCGATCGGAACCAGGAACGGATAGAGCGTGCTGCGAAGCTCCGCGACGGACGCGGGCAAAGGATAGGCGAAATAACGATACTCGCCGCGCCCGTAGCCGTGACGGGCCATCACGACATGGCTGCGAAACCTGTCGGGCAATGCATAGAGTCTGGTCGCCTCCTCGCACGCCTCGCGATCGAGCAATCCGGGAAGTCTCGCCCAGCCACGCGAGTCCAGATCCGCGGCCAGCGCAGCCCAGTCCAAGGCGCCTATCTTGGTTCCAATCGCTTCTGTCATGGTGGGAAGATAGGTCGGCACGGGGCCCCTGACATCCCGTCGATTGCGCTCAAATGGCGGGCATGCGCGCCTCAACGCTGTACCCGTTGATCGGCGCGTTAACTATACGTGATCGTCATCCTCGAAGTCGCTAGGAAGCGGCTGTCCGCAGAAAGGCCCGATCCGTTTGGAGCCCAGGCCAGCCGGCGGCACAACCAAGGATCATCCGGCGTGCGGGAAGGGCCTGCCTGCCGTCATGGTGAAAAGGGAATGCATGTTGAGCTGGCGTAACGGGCTTCTGGTGGTATCGGTTGGTCTTCTAGCGACGACTAGTCCGGCAACTCCGGCAAAGCCCACAGCAGCAACGGCCAAGGCTAAGCCGGCCACTTCGCCCTCCGGCGCGAAACCAGACCTCAAGCTCATGCAGGTACAAGTGATCCTCGATCATCTTGGCTTCTCGCCCGGGGTCGTTGACGGCAAGGCGGGCAGCACGCTGAAGCTGGCCCTGTCCGGGTTCCAGACCGCGAAGGGGTTGCCGGTCACCGGTGATCTGGATCCGGCCACGATGCACATGTTCGCACAATATCATGCCGTCGGCGCCGTCCGCACCGTGACGCTCACCTCGGCAGATCTCGCCGGGCCGTTCGTGGGCCCGCTTCCGAAGCGCGAGAATGACAAGGCCAAGCTTCCTTCGCTTGGCTATGCCAATCCGCTGGAAATGCTGGCGGAGCGCTACCATACGACGCCGGCCACGCTGATGGCGCTCAACCCGACCGCTCTTAAGCTCGTTGCCGGCAGTGTCATCCATGTGCCGGACACCACCACTTGGACCCGCGACTATCCGGCGAGCCTGCCAGACGGCTATAAGGAGACGCTTGCGGGGCTCAATGTCGGAGCGAGCCAGCCGCGGGCGGCGAAGCTGGTCGTTTCGAAGGCCGCTAAGTCGGTGTCCGTCTATGACACTGCCAACAAACTGCTCGCGCAGTTCCCGGTGACGACCGGTAGCGAACACGACCCCCTGCCGATCGGTGAATGGAAGATCATCGGCGCCTCCTACAACCCGGAATTCCGCTTTAATCCCAAGCTGTTCTGGGATGCAAAGAAGGACGATAGGCCGGCAATCCTGCAGCCGGGGCCGAAAGGGCCGGTGGGCATCGTCTGGCTCGGCATCAACAAGCCCCATTACGGGCTTCACGGTACCCCCCAGCCGCAAAACATTGGGCGCACCGAGAGCCATGGCTGCATCCGCCTGACCAACTGGGACGCCGGCCGTCTCTCGCTGATGGTGAGACCGGGAATACCGGCGGTCTTCCAACCATGATGCCGGGCAGGAAGATCCTACGGAGCCGTTGCCAGATTGCCCGCTCGCGAAACCCAGTCTCAGTGTTGGCTCACAGGCATTGCTGAACTGCACGCGGTCAGATGTGCCGGGAATATGCCAGGCGCAGTCCATCCTGCGACGATCCCATCATCATGGGATGTTGCGTGGGTCGCCGTGGCGAGCACCGGGTGGCCAGCAAGTGTTGTTCCGGGCGATGTTGGGAGCCAGCCATGAACCCATCCGGCGGTAACGTGCGCCGTAACCGCCGCAACCGTCGGATGCTGGACCTTCGTCCGGCCATGCCTGTTACCGGGGCCGAACGAATAGATCAGCCTGGAATAGGGTGTTGATGGTGCCGGTGGCGTGCTCTTCGGCCCCATGTCGGCTCCATGATGGGGAACAACGACCGCAGCGAAGTCCGGCGGCATCAATCCCGGTATAAGATGATAGGCCGCATCACCCGTCAGCAGCCAACTGCGAGCGGTGTTCGGATCATGGACGATCAGAACCACTCCTGTCTCATTCCGGTTCGACAGCGCGCCCCTGCATTGCCGCAACTCGCAGGCAGGCGTCGTTCCCCAACCGATCGGCAGCATATGTGGTGGCAGGATCAGCAGGGTGCCCGCTGCGAGAATGGAAGCAGCGAAGGCGGCATGCCTTGGGCCGATCGACTGGCGCGGGGCAATCCACGTCGCGCTCAGCAAATTACGCGCCTTGGTCGCACCCGCCCAATGATCGGAATCCCAGTGCGATAGAATGACGCTGGGTTGCTGGCATGTGCAAAAACCGATGTGGGCCGGGGATGTCTTGGCGTTGTGATAGACCCCGCAACCTGCATCGAAATAGAACTGCGGATAGCCGTTCGAGTCGACCAAGGCATTTGCCGAACCCTGACCGACGTCGAAGGCAACGAGTTGCTCGATGCCGCCACCGGCGCTCAACACCTGCATGACATCCCCTTCCGCGGCATCCGGCCAGGTGTCCATGTCGAAAATGGCATTCAGGGCGTCCTGCGGTTCGGCCCTTTCAGGCGCATGGGCCATCTGGGCGACGACCGGTGCCTGGAACAGCCCGCCAAAAACGTCGACTTCCCTCTCTCCCTGGTCGGCGAGATCGATCTTGAACCAGCCGGCATCGCCATCGAGCAAGTCGGCTAACCACGGGTGCCCCTTGGGCAGGGTCAGCTCGATGTGATACAGGGGCGCTTCATCAAATAGCCCGAACAGAATCCAGTTGGGCGGCTTGTGTTCGAAGGCTGACCGCCAATAGTTTGCCATACGGTCGCGCAACTCTCCGAGTTCCGGCGGTGAGAGCGTCAACTGCTGGCCTTGGCCAAAGTGGATCCAATCGGCATCGACGGCATCGAAGCCGATCACTACTTCATCCGCATTCTCAAGATGGATGGGTTCGACTTGATCAATCCTTGCAAAGGAGCGTCGGGGATAGTCCCGCAATCCCTCATTCGGAATGAAGTGGCGGTTCATGAGCGCGCCCTCCCCTTGAGTTGCCGACTCGCGATCAGCGACATGGACGCTACATCATAGCACCAGCCCTGCTGTACAGATGCCTCATAAATTCAGACTTAATCCTGATATGGTGGCAACCAGAGATAATGTGTGGCATTCCTCTCTCGATACGACCTTGAGAATAAAGATACTGCACTTTCACCTATTCTTGGCAATTCGACGCTCTTTCCGTTTCATTACCGGAGATTAGACCGTTCGTTCCCAAGGCTCGACGACTTCGGCCCATCCGGGCACTCATCTCTGAAAAAGGGGAAGAA
>FTCZ01006315.1_pt1 | contig 18257 bp, 17 predicted proteins | sample 1658871 | NCBI WGS metagenome assembly FTCZ01 (sample SAMEA3914864, study PRJEB12502) | metagenome | biome: forest; material: soil | place: USA | collected 2012-03-12 | depth 0.3 m
CCGAGGGCGTCATCAAGCAGCACCGCACCGTAGCAACGATGATCAACCTGCTGATTGGCGCCGGCTTCGCGATCCGCCATGTCGAGGAATGGGGACCGACGGATGCGCAGATCGCAGCGAGGCCGGATTTTGCGCCCGAGCGCGAAAGGCCGCTGTTTTTTCTGGTTTCCGCCGAGCGAGCGTGAAGAGCCGCTCTACCCGCTTTTTTCAGAGCGCGACGGCGGTGTACTCGCGCTCGATCGAGTTCGCGTGAACTTCCGGATCGAAGCCATAGATGTGGACCGAGATGGCGTCGACCTCGGTATCGTTGATCATCTGGTGGATATTCGGGCCGGTCGGCAGCATGCTCGCCACGAAACCTGCCTCGCGCCGGTTGGCGGAGGTCTGAATGGCGCGATGGTCGTCGATCGCCCGGAAGCGCACTTCCTGCAGGCTGCCGCTCACCATGCCGAAGCAGCAGGCGCAGTGATGATCGTGAATGCTTGTCCGGCAGCCGGGCGACCACACAAGCGCCCAGACGCTGATGGCGTTTTCGCTGTAGAGCAGCTTGCGCGAATATTTGCCGGGCTCGGCGGTCAGGCCAAGCGCCTGAATGGCGGCGGGATTGGCGACGATCGCATTCAGCACCTGCCGTGCATCGATGAGCTTCGCATCCATGGCGTTGCCCGGAATGTTCCGAAGAGCGCTCAGAGAGTTTTGATCGAATGCAAACACGTGCTTAGTCTCGCCTATTCGCCACTGACTGAATTCTACGGGAAAGCTGAAAAGCGCGTGTCTCAAAATCTCAGGGGGAATATCGCCGCGATGGGACAAAATCCCATCCAGCGGAGCGAAAATCGTGGAACCTGTTTTGGAGCGGAGATAGCCAGACATGACGGCAAGTGATTCACTTGCGCCGGCCTTGCGCGAAGAGGCAGCCCGTATCATCGCCGACCTGCGGCTACGCCGGAACGGCTGCGAGCTGCCGATTACGGGCTTGCCCGAGCAATGCCGGCCCCGCACGCTTGCCGAGGGATACGCCATCCAGGAAAGCGCGCGGCCGCTCATCGCAAGCGGCTTCGGTCCTGTCATCGGCTACAAGGTCGGCGCGACGGCGAAGGTTATGCAGGAACGGCTTGGCATCCCTTACCCCTGCGCCGGCACGCTTTTTCGCGATCGCGTCTACCCAAGCGGCGTCACGATCGCGCGGAGCGATTTTCGCACGCTCGCAGTCGAATGCGAGATTGGCGTCCGTATGGAAGCGGCATTGCCAGGCGTGTCCGGAGGTTACGATCGCGACAGCGTTCGGCCGGCTGTTGCCGCTGTCTTCGTCTCCATCGAGATTGTCGAGCACCGCTTCACGGATGTTCGCGGCATTGGCGCCGAGACCCATGTCGCGGATGATTTCTATTCCGCTGGCGCGGTTCTGGGGCCTGAGCATCTGCTCGCCGCGCTTGACCCCTCCGGCGCGGCCGCAGGCGAAATCCTGCTCGATGGCAAGCAGGCCTTCGCCGGACATGTCCGCGACATCCTCGGCCACCCGCTCAACTCGCTTGCCTGGCTTGCAAATCACCTCGTCGAGCGCGGCACGCCCTTGAAGGCAGGAGATATTGTGACCCTGGGGTCCATTTCTCCCGGCACGCCCATTCCGGAACCCACGCTGGTTGAAGCGCGGTTCGAGGGGCTCGGCAGTTGCATCATCAAGGTCACCTGACGATCATCGTGGATATGGCCCTTCAGCGCCTTGCCGCGTAGGGGCCGGCTCCGAAGGCGACAATCACCAGCAGACCACCGATCAGGCCGAGATTCTTCAGGAAGTTGATCGTCTGCGCGACGACCTGCGCTTCAGGTGATGCCCAGAAATTGTGGAACATCAGCGTCGCCGCGGCGGTGAACAGGATCATCACCGCGGCTGCCTGCCGGGCGAAAATGCCGAGCAGGAGGGCGGTCGAAACGCCGAGTTCGACGCAGATCGCTCCGGCCGCCAGGAGTTGCCCGAGGCCATCCGCGCCGCCCGGCAAACGTGCCGCCGTGCCGGCGAAGTTCATGACCTTGCCGATGCCGCTGTAATAGAAAAGCGGAACAAGGCAGATGCGGAACGCGAGCAACGCGATACCCTGCCAGCGCTGGTTCGATACGGCCCTGTTCGCAAAAGAATCGGTGGCAATTGTCATGGGTCTGATCCTCGTGTTGAGCAGATTTCCTGATCGAGCGGGCTCGGCCGCTCAGGCGCTTTCGCGATTGGCCTTAAGTCCGAACTGGTATTCAAGGCGCCGCCCCGGCTCCTTCGCATCCGCCGTGAACTCGACGATCAGCGAGTTCTTCACGCCGAAGACCGCATCGGAATCGAGGTAGGGGCTGTCCGCCGCGAAGAGATGCGTGATCAGCGTCTCGTAACCTTCGGCTGCAATCATGAAATGGATATGCGCCGGCCGGTTGGGATGGCGTCCCGTTGCCTTGAGCATATCGCCAACCGGACCATCGTCCGGGATCGGGTAATAGCGCGGCACGATGGTGCGGAAATAGAAACGGCCATTGGCATCGGTCCGGAACCGGGCGCGCAAATTCGCATTGTCGAGTTCGGGTTTCTGGACATCGTAATAGCCGTCATCATCGGCCTGCCAGACATCGACGGTTGCCCCGGCGATCGGCGCGCCCGCACTCGTCGTCACAGTGCAATCGACGCTCAACGGTTCGCCGTCGACGCCGCCGGAGACATCCGCGCCTGCTTCGAGTTCGGGCGCTGCCTCGACATAGAAGGGGCCGAGCACCGTCGTCTCTGTCGCGCCCGCCGGCACACGATGATTGATCGCATCGACCAGCATCGAGACGCCGAGCGTATCCGAGAGCAGGATGAACTCCTGGCGTTTGTCGGAGCACATGTGCCCGGTTCGCGTCAGGAACTCGATGGCGTAATTCCACTCGTCCATCGTCAGGTCGATGTCGCGGACGAAATGATGCAGGTGCTTGACCAAGCTGGTCATCACGCGCTTGAGCCGCGGATCTTCCGTCCCTTCCATCTGCGCGATGACGGCGTCGGTGATGTTGAACTCGTCGAAATCACGCATAGACATTCTCTGGGCTGGCGCTTGCCGAAGGGCGCGTTCCGCTGAGCGCATTTTCAAGCAGCATACGGATACCTGGCTCGGTCAGCGGTTCGGGGTTGGGATAGGGCGTCTTTGTCGCCAGAGCGGTTGCCCGCGCGAGATCGGCCGGCTTGAGTCCAAGCGTTTCAAGCGCGACCGGCGCGCCAAGACTTTTGGCCAGATCGAACAGCGCTTGCGGCGCATCCTCCGCGCCAAGCGCCCGCGCAATGCGGCGCATCGCATCGGGAGAGGCGGCAGCATTGTACCGGGCGGCATGCGGCAGGATGACGGTATGCGTTTCGGCATGCGGCAGGTTGAACGAGCCGCCAAGCGTGTGGCAGAGCTTGTGGTGCAGGCCCATGCTGACGGCGTTGAGGCAGGTGCCGCAGAGCCAAGCTCCGTAGAGTGCGTCCGTCCGCGCCTCGCGATCATTCGGATTTTCGCGCAGGCGCGGAAGAGCCTTGCCGAGCACGGCTATCGCTTCTTCCGCCAGCAGCGAGGTGATCGGATTGGCGTCTGCCGCGTAGAGCGCCTCGACCGCATGCGCGATGGCGTTCATGCCGGAAACAGCCGTCAGATGCGGCGGCAGGCTCATCGTCAGGTCGACATCGTAGATGATGACCTCCGGCAGCACCTTGGGGCTGCGGAGCGTGGTCTTCTCGCCCGCCGCCGTCTGCCCCAGGATGGAGGTTGCCTCCGAACCGGCATAAGTCGTCGGCAGCACGATTTGCGGCAGATCGGTGCGAAGCGCGATCGCCTTGCTGAGGCCAATCGTCGAGCCGCCACCGACAGCGACGATGCAATCTACGCGCATGCTCTGTACCGCCTCGACCGCGCGTTCGGTAACCTCGACCGGCGTATGCATCACGGCTTGCGCAAGCGTGCCGACCGACAATGGCCCGAGCGCTTCGGCAAGGTTGCGGGCCTGATCAGCTTGCTCAGGCGTCGAGAGAACGACCGCGCGATGGCAGTTGAGCAACTGCACTTCGCTGCCGACATTCGCCTTCGTGCCGGCCCCGAAGACGACCCTGACGGGGGATTGCGCGTAGATGAACGGTTGCATCGCTCAGATCACCGCGACATTCGGGCGTTCGGCGGCATCGGTCCGCAGCAATAGCGATCCGATCGCCGCTGCCGCCGTCATCGCCGCGCAGCCGATCGCCCAGAACACCGCTTCGGGGCCGTGCGTCGCCTGCTGGAGGAGGCCGGCGACGAAGGGGCCGAGGATCGCTCCGATGCGGCCAACGCCCAACATCATGCCGACACCGCTGGCGCGCACGCCGGTCTCGTATGAACTGGCGGTGAAGTTGTTCAGGACATGCTGCGCGCCGACGATACAGAAGCCGGCAACCGCGACGATCAGCAGGTTGAGGCCGTGGCCGCCGGCAAAGACCAGGGCGATGACCGCCAGGCCGCCGATGAACCACCAGGCGGCAAGGTAGAGCGGTGCGGAGGACAATTTCTTGTCGGCTAGCGTGGCGAGCGTCAGGCCGCCGATGAACGATGTTGCCTGCATCAGCGCGCCGAAGCCGAACGAGGCCGCGAAAGTCTCGCCGCGCTGCATCATGATGGTCGGAATCCAGCCTGTGAGGCCGAAAATCGCGAAGAGGCTCATGAAGGCGGTCAACCAGATGGTCAGCGAACGGCGCAGATAGCGCGGGCCCAGCAACTGCCCGAAGCCGGCCCGCTCCTTCGCTTCAGCGGGAACGGCAAAGGTGCCGGAGGCATAGACGCTGGCGCGGTCAGGTCTCAGCTTGCTCAGCAAAGCCTTCAACTCGTCCGTTCGTCCGCTCGACGCGAGGAATTTCGGGCTTTCCGGCAGGACAACATGCGTGATCAGCGTCAGCGGGATGGACAGCGCACCGACATAGTAGAGCGCCTGCCAACCATAGATCGGCGTCAGGAATACGCCGGCGAGGCCAGCGAGCATGCCGCCGAGCGACCAGCCAAGCGTCACGCCCCAGAGCGAGAAGGCGTTGCTCACGCGCCGCGGCGCCAATTCGTTGATGAAGGTTGTCCCGAGCGGCAACAGCACGCCAAGTCCAAGCCCGGTCAGGAAGCGCAGCGAGCAGAAGCTCCAGAAACTGCTGGCGAAAAGCGCCGTGGCGACGGTGAATACGTTCACCACCCACAACCCGACCAGCAGCGTGCCGCGCCGGCCAAGCCGGTCGGCAATCGCGCCATGGCCGATTGCGCCAACCAGGAAGCCGATCAGTCCCGAACTGACGAGGAATCCGGCTTGCCCAGGCTGCAATCCCCAGGGCTGTGCAACATAGTGGATCACATAAGCTGGATTGAAGGTGTCGTAGCCGTCGAACAGCGTGATCAGCGTGATCAGGATGCCGAGGCCCTTGTGAACCGGGCCGATCTTCGCTTCGGCCAACTCTTCGTGAACGTCGAGTGCTGCACTCGCCATGGTCGTTTCTCCCCTAGATTCAGCCGCTTCTTTGTCGGCGTGCTTAGTGTTTGTCGGTGTCGAGCTTGAAGAGCTTCCGCGCGTTGAGCCGACCGATCTTTTCCCGGTCGATCTCTGAGATCGAGGCGCTGTCGAACCACTCCGCCGCATGGTCGATATTCTCGAACGGCCAGTCCGCCGAGAACAGGATACGATCCGCCCCGATCTCCAGCATCGCGTCGATCAGCGTCTGGGTCCGGAAGTTGCCCGAGGTGGTGATGAAGAAGTTTTCCCGGAAATAGTCGGCGATCTTGCGCTTCGCGGGGTACTGGTTCTGCTGGCTCATCCACTTGTTGCGGTTATCGATCCGCCACATCGAATAGGGGAGCCCTTCGCCCATATGGCCGATGATGATCTGCAGCCGGGGATGTGCGTCGAAGAGGCCCGAACCCATCAGGCGCAGCGCATGAACCGCCGTTTCCTGGCCAAAGGCCCAGGTCGGCCCGAGCAGCCAGGAATGGCCCTCATAAATGCCGGCATCCTCGGGGCGCGGATTGCGCGGGTGGAGATAGAAGGGGACATCAAGCCGCTCGATCTCGGCCCAGAACGGCCGGAACGACGCATGATCGTAATAGACCGCTTTGCTTGATGCCGCGGAATCGCTGAACCCGTTGACCAGCACGCCGCGAAAACCAAGCTCGGCCACACAGCGCCGGGCTTCCCTCGCTGCAAGCTCGGGGTCCTGCATGGCAAGCGCCGCGAGGCCCTGAAAGCGCGTCGGTCGGCGGGCGACCTGCTCGGCCAGAAAATCATTCGCCCGCCGCGCCACGTCATGTGCCTTGGCTGCATCGGTGATGGCCTGGACCGCCGGCGCATTGAGCGACAGCAGCATCACCTCGATGCCGTGATCATCCATCTCGCGCAGGCGCTTCTCGTGGATGTCGAGCAGCCTCGACTTCAACTCAGGCCAATCGGCCGCCGGCGCGAAACGCGCGCTGTCGCCGAGCGTTTCCTCAAGCGCGAAGTGTTCTTCGAGCGCAACCTTACCCTGCATGGCGTTTGTTTCCGTCCGTTTGTCATCGCTTGACGCGATCAGACAGATGGGGCATTAACTTGTCAATGGGAAAGTTGCAATCACAACTAATTGAAATGCAAATATTGCAGACGCGAACGAGCGTGTTATGGCCGGTTGATATGCCCTCGACCGAGCCAGACGCCATGTACCGCCTCTCCAATTCCTTTCCGTATTTGATCGCACGCCTTGGCATTCGCACGGGTGACCTGTTCACGCGTGTCATCAAGCGCGATGGCTTGAGCCTTCAGATGTACCGGGTGCTTGCTGCGCTCTCTGAAGAGGATCGCCCCCTCAAGCTTGGCGAACTCGCCGCGCTCACATCAGCCGATCTCTCGACGCTGTCGCGCGTGGTCGCTGATCTTCATCGTCGAGGTGTCGTCTGGCGCGAAAGGCCCGAGCACGACCAGCGCTCTCTTCAGGTCACTCTCACGGATGAGGGGAGGATGCTCGCCGCCAAGTACATGCCCGTCGCGGCGCACTATGAGCAGATGATCATCACGAACCTGTCCTGTGACGAGGCGCGGGTGCTCAAGGCCGCTCTGTACCAGCTCTACGACAATCTCGATCTCATCGAAGCCCAACTCGAACAGGGCGAAATCGATGCCTTGATCGCAAGCAACGAAAAGCCGGCCAACGGCAAGGACAAGCCTGCCGGCGCTAAGAGCCGGAAGGCGAAGACGGCCTGATAATAATGAACGCGGAGACGGAAACGTGCCAAACGAGAGCATTATCGTTGTTGGTGGAGGGATCGGCGGCCTAGCTTCGGCGCTGGCGCTATCCCGCCAGGGATTTCGCGTCACGGTCCTGGAGCGGGCGTCGCGCTTCGAGGAGGTCGGCGCCGGCATTCAGCTCGGGCCGAATGCCTTCCATGCCCTTGACCGCCTCGAAATGGGCGAGGCGGCGCGTTCCGGTGCGGTCTTCATCGACCATCTTCGTCTGATGAACGCGATCAGCGGCGAAGAAATTCGCACGATCGATTTGACCGGTCGCTTCCTCGAGCGCTTCGGCAACCCTTACGCCGTCGTCCATCGAGGCGACCTGCACAAAGGGTTGCTCGAGGCCTGCATGGCTTCGCCCAATGTCAAGCTGAAGACCGAATGCCATGTCGTCGGCTACGAGCAGGACAGCAACGGGGTCAGCGTCGTGCTGAAGTCGGATGCCCGCATCTCCGGCGATCTCATCGTCGCGGCGGATGGGCTCCGGTCCGCAATCAGGTCGCAGATGATCGCTGACGGCGCGCCTCGGATCGAAGGGCATACGACCTACCGTTCCGTCATCCCTCTGGAGCAGATGCCGAAAGATTTGCGCTGGAATGCCGCGACGCTCTGGGCCGGCGCGAAGTTTCACCTGGTCCATTATCCCTTGCAGGGTTGGAAGGTCTTCAACCTAGCGATCACCACTCATAACGACCCGAAGGAAGCGGTTGCCGGCAAGCCGGTCAGCCATGAAGAGGTGATGGAAGGCTTTCAGGGTGTCCACCCGCGAGCACGAGCGATCATCGAGCGTGGCGCGAACTGGAAGGCCTGGGTGATCTGCGATCGGGACCCGATCGAGCGTTGGACGGACGGGCGCGTCGTCCTGCTTGGCGACGCCGCGCACCCGATGCTGCAATATTTTGCGCAAGGCGCCTGTATGGCGCTCGAAGACGCGGTCTGCCTGGCCGATGTTCTAAGCCGTCATAGCTCCGACCTCGATGCGGGCCTGCAGGCCTATGTTGGCATCCGCCTGCTGCGCACCGCGCGCGTTCAGTTGCAGGCCCGCGAGCTTGGCCGGCACGTCTACCACCCGATGGGCGCTCACGCACTTTTGAGGGACCGGACGCTGCAAGACCTGCCAAACGAGCGATTGTTCGACAGTCTGGAGTGGCTGTACGGTCGCGCCGCCCAACAGAATGCTGCCTGAGCGCGGCAAAATCCAAAGGAGAGAAACGATGAAGCTTTATTATGCCCAAGGCACCTGTTCGCTCGGCATCCACGTCATTCTTGAGGAAATCGGCAAGCCCTACCAGACGCAGGCAATCAGCTTTGCCAATCAGGAACAGTATGGCGACGCCTTCAAGGCTGTGAATCCGAAATCCAAGGTGCCGACGCTCGAACGCGATGACGGTTCGGTCCTCACCGAGTTCCCGGCCATCGCGACCTGGCTCGCCCTGACCAATCCGGACAAGCATCTTCTTCCGAATGGCCCTGAAGGCATCGCGCGCGCGTTGGAGGCCATGGATCACGTCGTCGCCACGCTGCATATGCAGGGCTTCGGCCGCCTGTTCCGCCCCGGCAATTTCAGCCCGGACGAAAGCCAGCATGAGGCGGTCAAGGGTCGCGGACGCGAACTTGCCGAGAAGGCCTTCGGGATCATCGACCAGAAGCTCGCCGGCAAGGAATACCTGCTAGGCGAATTCTCGATTGCCGACGCAGCGCTGTTCTATGTCGAGTTCTGGGCCGCAAAGCGCATGAACCTGCCATTGCCCGCCAATTGCCAGAAGCATTTCAACACGATGATGGCGCGCCCGGCGGTGAAGTCCGTCCTTGCCGCCGAAGGCCTGGCCTAAATTCAATTGAACGGAGCCCTCCGCAATGGCGGAGGGCTCTTGTATTTGGGGCAGGCCTCTTTCGTGACTGGCCCGGCGAACGCAGAGACATTCGCGCCCGCACCCGCATAGCTTGCTTCGCCGCCCGCAACCTTACGCTTTCGAACTCCTTGCCGGTTACCTAGGGAACAGCGGCGGCGCATCGCGGCTGGCATTGTCCACTCGTGCCTCGGAACATCTCAACGAGCCGGGGCGAAATTGAGAAAGGACAATCGTCATGCGCTTGCTCAAGACCCTCTTCGCCGCCGCCGGTATCGCACTCGCCCTCGGCTCGTTCGTTCCGGAAGCCTCCGCCCGCGGCTACCACAGCCATATCGGCCACTGGAGCCATCACAGCCACTGGAGCCACCGCAGTCACTGGGGCTTCCACCGTCACTGGGGTTTCCATCGCCACTGGGGCTCCCGCTATTCGTATCGCTATCACTACCGTTACGGATATCGTAGCCACTACCGCTTCGGATACCGCCCCATGGGTTACGCCGTCGCCGTCGCGCCCCGCGCCTGTCCTCCGGGCACGCATCTTGGCTACATGGGCCGGTTCTGCCATCCGAACCGCTACTGAGCCGGCGGCGACCCGCCGCTGACCTCTCTCCCGCGATCTTCCATCCGGAGACCGCGGGAGCTCTCTGACCGCCGGCGCGCCCGGCGAGGCCGTCCCATCGGCAAGCAATCCCATCTCCACGGAGCACGATCATGGACAAGACGTCACGGGTCTTGGCGACCCTTCTTTGCGCCGGAATGACCGCCCTCGCGGCCAATGCGCAGGCACAGCAAATGAATGCGATGAAGGATTCCGCCGGCAAGCAGAAGCCGCCGGCGGCGTCCCAAACGGAGGAAGAGCCCTCCCAGCCGCCCGCGCTCGCGGTTGGCGCCCTGCAGATCGCGCCCGACGCCAAGTTATCCGTCACCAGCATGGCGATCGAAGTGGCGCTCGACAGGGTCACCTATGCCTATGGCTTTCGTAACGGCCGGCCGACCCCGATCGACATGCTCGCAACCGTCAGCATGCCGACGTTCAATGCGGCCGACGATGACGGCGCGCCAAGGCTGCCTGGAAGGGAAGCGACCAATCCGGTCGGGCTCAAGGTGACGAACGGCGCCGATACGGTGCCGAGCAAGGCGCATGTCGATGCCTCCGCCCTTGGCATCAATCGCCTGGCGGAGCTGAGTGCGGCGAAAATTCCCCTGCTGCCGTTCGGTCCGGAAACCGCCAGGGCGTTGCGTGAGCTTCCGGCTGAAACCGTGACGAGATTCACGCAGCTCGGCCTCATCTTGCCGCCCGACCCCGCCAAGCCGAACGAGCCGGTTTCCGCCGCCTGGTCGCTCGACGTGGTGCGGGAGATGCAGATCAGCCTGCCGCCGAATGTCGAGACCATGGTGAAACTGTCCTTCGCGCCGATCCGCGCCGATTTCCAGATCAGGAAAGGCGAGGAGGATGAGCTCGACGGCCTGAAGGACGATTTCTGCGCCTCCGCCAAGACGCTGGCGGCCTTGCGCTCGCGGCTGAAATCGGGCGGTGCCTGGCAGGTCTCGGAACTCGCCGTCGATGTCGATGGTCCTTCCGAGCAGATCGACACGCCGGCGGTGGCGCTGTCGGTGCGCAAGCCAAGGCCGGACGCGATCGTGGTGTTCTGCGGCGCGAACGAGAAGACGCTCGCCTCCGATATCGTCACCGGCGCAATGCCCGAAGATGCGCAGGACAGCGAATTGCACATCATGCTTTTCACGCCAACCGACAGGTAATCGTCGCTCTTTTCATCTCGAATGCAGCCCCGGTCGACTTCGTGTCGGCCGGGGTTGCATTTGTGGTGTGACGACAAGACCAAAGACTATTACATATCCGGCCTGTAGCACTCTTCGGAGTTCAACACCCCCGGGGGCTGGGATGGTCGATCTCGCCGAAAGGCGCACGCTGGCGGCGATGGTGATGGCCGACGTTGTCGGCTACAGCCGCCTGATGGGGGCGGACGAGACTAGCACCGTCCGGCGGCTGAAGGACTATCGGTCTAACTGCGTCGATCCGATCGTGCGTTTCCATCGCGGGCGGGTGATCGACGCGGTCGGCGACAGCATGTTTCTTGAATTCGCCAGCATCGTGGATGCAACCCGCTGCGCGATCGCCCTGCAACAAGCGGTTGCCGAACGCAACACCGATGTGCCCGAGCAGAAGCGCATCGTCTACCGGATGGGCGTCAATATCGGCGATGTCATCATGCGCGACCGAAGCCTGTTCGGTGACAGCGTGAACATCGCCGCGCGATTGCAGACGCTGGCGGAACCTGGCGGCATCTGCCTTTCCGGCGCGGCTTTCGAGCAGATCCGCCAGAAGGTCGAAGCTGAATTCGCGCCGCTCGGCGCGCATCAGGTGAAGAATATCGCGCGTCCGATCGAGGTCTTCGCTCTCTCGGCTGACGCCATCGGGCGGATGCCGAAGCAGGAAGGGCCGGTCCGCAGCGCGCTGTTGCCGAAGCGCCTGGCGCTTGGCATCGGCATGATCGCGTTCGCCGTTTTTGTCGTCGGTGGCGGAGCTTATCTATGGAAGCGCCTGGCTAGGCAGGATCTGATCGCCGGCCTCGACAGCGTTCTGACGACCGGCCAGGCCAATCTGAACGACCGTTCGCGCGCCAGGCTGATAGAGCAGTATCTGGCGCTGGGGCAGCACCGCGCCCTGGCGATCGCGCCGCGTGCTCAGAGCCGCGGGTACACCGGCGATTGGCCAAGCGCGGCTGTCGCGGAAGAAAAGGTGCTGGAGCGTTGCCAGCTTCATTTCGGCGAACCCTGCGTGCTGGTAGCGGAGGACAATATGCTCCTGCCACGCCCGCAGGCCGGTGTCGCGGCGGAGCACGATATGCCCAGGCTCCAGTATGCCGGTGATTTCGACCCGGCGAAAATCCCGGCGGTCCGCCAGATCGTCACTGAACGCGCTGATGTGGTTGGATACGGGCAGGCGCAAGAGCCCAAGGCCGCCGCGCTGCATCCCGGGGCGAGGGTATTCACCATCGTCACTGGCGCTATCACACAGCGCCGGGCCGAGATTCAGGCCCTGAAGGCCTGCAACGAAGAATCCACACGCGAGAGCGACGGCGACTGTTTTCTCTACGCGATCGGCAACAAGGTTGTTCTGCCGATGCGGCGGACGAGTTCGGTTTCGAGACCCTGATCCGCGTCAGGGCGACCCGGCCTTGGCTGTTGCCGGCGCAAGCAGGAACCCGGCGACAAGATTGATGACCGGCTCGGCGATATGCGCCGGGATCTGGTATTCAGCCGGAGTGCTGCGGCCTGTTCCAGCCATGAAAAGGTGGTTGAGGTCGGGCAGAACGTAGAGAAAGGCGTCGTCGCGGCCGTGCAGCGCCGTCTCGAACCGGCGGAAATCCTCCCGCGTCACCTGATAGTCACGGCCGCCCTGGAGCACCAGAACCGGGATTTTCACTGCTGCGGCGGCCAAGGCCGGATCGTAGGCGTTGAGGTCGGCCCAGTAGGAGAGCGGAACGCCGAGGAATGGCGACCCCTCATCACCTACCTTGGCGGCGCGGGCGCGAGCGGCGTCCTTTTTCATCGCCTCGATCGATCTCGCCTTGGTCTCGTCGATCGGGCCGGAAAGGCCTGCGAGATATTCGGTCTGCTCGACGATGATATCGGGGAGCGGTCGCGTCGCGCCGGCCAGGATCGCTATCCTCGCGACGGCAGGGTTGGCGGCGGCGATCCGGGGCGCGAGCGTGCCGCCTAGGCTATGGCCGAGCACGGCGATCCGGTCGGGATCGATCTCCGGCCTGCCGCGCAGAAAGGCGACGGCAAGGTCGACGTCGCCCAGCACTTCCTCCTTCACCGTCGCGTTCTTGAGGCCGGCGAAGGATGCTGGATAGACCCGCGTGCGCTTTTCGTAACGCAGGACAGCGATGCCGCGCGAGGCAAGGCCGAAGGCCAGATCGCGAAACACCTTGTTCGGGCCGATCGCCTCGTCACGATCCTGCGGACCGGAGCCATGGACCAGGATCACCGCCGGAGCCTTTGTGACCCCGCGCGGCAGGGAAAGCGTTCCCGGCAATGGCATGGGGCCGGAGCCGAGCTTGATGTCGACTTCCTGGAACTTCGCCGGATCGGCATAGGCCGGCGGCGTCCATGCGGCCGCCTTGTCCTCGTGAGACACGATGAACAGGCCGACAATCAGGTCCGAGGCGAGAGACAGTTTCAGGTCGAGCTTGCCGGCGTCGAAGGTCAGCGGCACCCGAACGACCACGAACCCGTCCATGGTCTCGCTCGATGGCTCGCCAAGCTCTCTCGGCTTGCCACTCGTCTGAATGAGTTGCGCCCAGACTGCCGCGAGTTTCGCTTCCGGTAAGGCGGCCGCCATCGTCGGGCTCATGCGCGAAACAACGGCAGCCACGCGGTTCTCGACAAGATCGCGGGCGACCTGCCGGCCGATCTCCGAAGCGGAGGGGGCGGCATGCGCATGCGACGACAAGGTGAGCATGGCTGCGATAACCAGAGCTGCCTTCATTGGCCTGATCATGGCGGATTTCCTGATACGATGTTAGGTATCTGGAGCGTGGATGCTGCGCCCTGCCGTCGCTGTTCCCCAGGTGACAGCGGCCAGGATCGTCACCCGTTAATCCTCATGCATTCCCAATCGGATGGACCGATTGATACAGCGAGGACGCTAGCCATGAACATCACCCGCCGCGGCTTTATCGCAGGCCTTTCGATCGCCGCCTTCCTTGCCGGCGTGCCGGCGCGGGCACAGGATCTTTCCGTCAGCCCGCAAGGGCAGGCGCTTGTTCGTGTCCTCGACGGCATGGGCGTAGAATCGAAGTGGATTGCGGGTGCGCATGTCGACTGGCAGACCGGGCTGCCAGATGGCGCGCCGGAGCGAATGCCGGGTCGCCACACCCATTGCAGCGCCTTCGTTGCCTCGGCCGCCCAGCAACTCGGCGTCTACATCCTGCGGCCGCCGGAGCATGGTCAGGTGCTACTGGCCAATGCCCAGAACGAATGGCTTGCCGAAGAAGGCCGGTCGGCCGGCTGGCGGCAACTCCGCGGCCCGGTGGAGGCGCAGGAGGCGGCCAATCGCGGCTGGCTCGTCGTCGCCAGCTATCATAATCATCGCGACGACAAGCCGGGCCATATCGCGATCGTCCGCCCCGCCGCCAAGCGCGTCGCCGATGTCGCCGAGTCTGGCCCCGACGTGACGCAGGCCGGCACGGTCAACAGCACCTCGATCAATATTCGGGATGGTTTCGCAGGCCATGTCTCGGCGTGGCGCGATGGCGAGATCGATTATTACGCTCATCCGGTCAGGCTGGCCGGCTCCCGTGCCGGCACCTGACGCCTGGAGCTTGATCGAGGGCCTGTCTGGCTCGCGCGTTTCAAAGCCGCTACGCTCGCGCCACCGAGCGTGGCGGGCGCTCGAAAGGCAGGGTCGGGGGGGGCAGGCGTGAACGAACGCATTCTCACATTGCTGGCGGAATCCCCGTTATTCGGAGCGTTCTCGCCCGAGGCCATCAAGGCTTGCGCGGAGAAATTCCGCGAGGTCCGCTACAAGAAGCACGAAATGCTGTTCGCGCGGGGTGATCCCGGCAACCATCTCTATATCGTCTCGGAAGGCCAGGTGCGGCTGGCGATCGCCACGGCGGAAGGCCGTGAGCTGAGCTTCCAGATCGTCGGCTCCGGCGAGTTGTTCGGGGAGATCGGCGTGCTCGATGGCCGCAGCCGCAGCGCTGAGGCGATCGCCCTTGAACCGACCACGGCGTTTTCGCTGGAAAGAACCGATTTCCAGCGGCTTCGTCAGGCGCATCCCAGCATTTCGGATGCCGTCATCATTTTCCTGTGCAGCCGGCTCCGGCATGTCAGTGACAAGCTCGAGGTCGTGGCGCTCTATCCGCTCGAGGTGCGGCTGGCGCGTTTCCTGCTCGCATCGCTAACCGGCATCGCGGATGTGCCCGGACGGCGTACAGCGCTCGAACTGGGCTATTCGCAGTCGGAACTCGCCCAATTGCTTTGCGCCAGCCGGCCAAAGCTGAATCTGGCCTTGGGCGCGCTCGAACGGGCGGGGGCCATCAAGCGCACATCCGATCGTCTCTTCTGCGACCGGGCGAAGCTCGCCGAAATCGGCGAGGACCAGAAGGACCCAGATGGACGTTGATCCTCGTCTCGATGCTGCTTTTCGGGAGGGCAGAACGCAGCGAATTGCCCTACGGAAGCAAAATTTCGGGCCTCTTTTCGCAAACCGCTGGATTGTAATCCCTGCCTTCGCATTGCACGCTGTCACAGGATTTTCGAAATGCGCGTGATCTAACGGGCAGCGTTTAATCGTCAGCAGGACGGGATGGCCAGTTTGCGAAAAGTTCCGCCGGGCGTCGGCCCCAAATTCCCGCAAGTCCTCGTCCTTGTCGGCGCGACAGGCGACCTTTCCCGGCGCAAACTGCTGCCGGGGCTGTTTTATCTCTGCACGACGGGTTTCATTCCCGGTTGTCGCATCATCGGCGTTTCGCTCGACCAGATCGATGTCGACGGGTTCCGCAAGATTGCGCGGGAGGCGCTCGACCAGTTCTCCAGCCGCAAGGTTGAAGAAGAGGATTGGGCCGCCTTTTCCGACATGCTCGATTATGTGCCCCTTGCCGCCGGCGGCGAGGCGCTCAAGGCGGCGGTCGAAAAGGCGGAGCAGGCGATTGGCAGCGAAAGCCGCCGCGTGCATTACCTCAGCGTGCCGCCGAACGCCGCGCTCTCCGCCGTGCGGCTGCTGGCCGAGGCCGGACTGGTCGAGCGCTCGCGCATCATCATGGAGAAGCCCTTCGGCACCGATCTCGCCAGCGCCGTTTCGCTCAACGCCAAGCTGCATGAGGTCTTCGCCGAGGAGCAGATTTTCCGCATCGATCATTTCCTCGGCAAGGAACCGGCGCAGAACATCCTCGCCTTCCGCTTCGCCAACGGCCTCTTCGAGCCGATCTGGAATCGCAACTTTATCGACCATGTGCAGATCGACGTGCCGGAGACGCTCGGCCTCGGCCGCCGCGCCGGCTTCTATGAGCAGACCGGCGCCTATCGCGACATGGTGGTGACGCACCTGTTCCAGATCCTCGCCTTCATGGCGATGGAGCCGCCGACCTCGCTCGAGCCGGTGCCGATCAGCGAGGAGAAGAACAAGGTCTTCCGCTCCATGCTGCCGATCGACCCGAAGGATGTCGTGCGTGGGCAGTACACCGGTTATCGGCAGGAGGAGGGCGTGGACCCCGAATCCGATACCGAGACCTTCATCGCGCTGAAATGCTCGATCGACAATTGGCGCTGGGCCGGCGTGCCGTTTTTCCTGCGGACCGGAAAACGCCTCGCGGAAGGCCAGCGCATCATCTCCATCGCTTTTCGCGAACCGCCGAAGAGCATGTTTCCCGCCGGCTCCGGCGTCGGCGCGCAGGGACCGGACCATCTTACCTTCGATCTGGCGGACGCCTCGAAGATGTCGCTCTCCTTCTACGGCAAGCGGCCGGGGCCGGGCATGCGGCTCGACAAGCTCAGCCTGCAATTCGCCATGCACGATACCGGCCTGATCGGCGACGTGCTGGAAGCCTATGAGCGCCTGATCCTCGACGCCATGCGCGGTGATCACACGCTATTCACCACGGCCGAGGGCATCGAACGCCTCTGGCAGGTCTCCACCCCGCTGCTAGAAAATCCACCGCCTGTGCGGCTCTACCCGCCGGATTCTTGGGGGCCGAAATCAATTCATCAGTTGGTAGCGCCGCATGCGTGGCGGCTGCCATTTGAAAGGGCGTGGCGCGATCCGAACAAGGCGGGGAGTTGACACATTGCTCGACGTTCGCGCCCCGCACTTGATGCGGGGTCCATAACCTCGACCTCATCCTGAGCTTGTCGAAGGATGTTCCAGTTCACGAGCCAGGTTCTACATCCTTCGACAAGCTCAGGATGAGGTTGGAGGGTGTTGCTGGAATGGGTCCCGGATCAAGTCCGGGACGCGAGCATGGCTTTACCGCTCGATCCTAATCACCTGCGGCGCGCCCATGATCACCCCGTCGCCGGCAATCGCATCCAGCGCCTTGCGCACCGTGCTTTCCGTCGTCGCGTAGGTGATCAGGATCACCGGTACGCTGGTCGCGTCCGCCCGCTGTCCACGGCCCTTCTGCAGAATGCTTTCGATCGAGATGCTGTTCTCGGCCATGCGGGTCGCGATGGTTGCGGCCGCGCCCGGCTTGTCGAGCGTTTCTAGCCGCACGTAATAGCCGCCCTCATGGCGCTGCATTGGTGCGCGCTCCGGCTTCTGCAAGGCGCTGCCCGGTTTGCCGAAGGTGGCGATCGAGGTGCCGCGCGCCAGATCGACGATGTCGGAAAGTACGGCGCTTGCCGTTGCATTGCCGCCAGCGCCGGGGCCGACCAGCGTCAGCTCGCCGACCACGTCGCCCTGTACGGAAACCGCGTTCAGCACGCCCATGACCTGCGCAAGCTGCGCCGTCTTCGGCACCATGGTCGGATGCACGCGCTGCTCGATGCCACCCGCCGTGCGCTCGGCGACGCCGAGCAGCTTGATGCGGAAACCAAGTTCGTCGGCCATCTTCAGGTCGAGCGGCGTCACGCCTGAAATACCCTCGACATAGATCGCTTCCGCATCGACTTCGCTGCCGAAGGCGAGCGCCGCCAGCAAGGCGAGCTTGTGGGCGGTATCGAAGCCTTCCACGTCGAAGGTCGGATCGGCCTCGGCATAGCCGAGTTCCTGCGCGGCCTTCAGGCATTCCGCGAAGGTCAGGCCCTCGGCTTCCATGCGCGAGAGGATGTAGTTGCAGGTGCCGTTGAGGATGCCGGAGACGCGCGTCACCGTATTGCCTGCCAACGCCTCGCGCAGCGCCTTGATGACAGGAATGCCACCGGCGACCGCCGCCTCGAACAGTATGGTGACGCCATTCTCTTCCGCCAGCCGCGCCAAAGCGGGGCCATGGGCGGCCAGCAGCGCCTTGTTGGCGGTGATGACATGCTTCTTCGCCTGAAGCGCCGCTTCGACGGCCGCTTTCGCCATGCCCTCCGCGCCGCCGATCAACTCGACGAAGACGTCGGCTTGCGCCTCTTTTGCCATGAGCGCTGCATCGTCGAACCATGTCACGCCGTTGAGTGAGAGGCCCCGATCGCGCGTGC
>FTCZ01000862.1_pt1 | contig 18237 bp, 18 predicted proteins | sample 1658871 | NCBI WGS metagenome assembly FTCZ01 (sample SAMEA3914864, study PRJEB12502) | metagenome | biome: forest; material: soil | place: USA | collected 2012-03-12 | depth 0.3 m
CCAGATAGCCCTCGACGATCTTGGGCATCTCGCGGTGGAGCAGCGGCTCACCGCCCGCGATCGAGACGGCTGGCGCGCCGCATTCGTCGATCGCATCCATGCACTGCTGGTAGCTCAGGCGCTGGTTGAGGATGGGATCGGGATAATCGATCTTGCCGCAGCCCGGGCAGGCGAGATTGCAGCGCAACAGGGGCTCCAGCATCAGGACGAGCGGATATTTGCCGCCCTTAATGTGCTGCTTGACGGTGTAGGCGCCGATGCGGGCGGTGACGGCGAGGGGGAGGCCCATAACTTGATCCTTAGGCTACGCGAGCGCGCTGCGGCAGACGCTCGAGCGCGGGCGGCAGGCGGAATTGCACATTCTCTTCGAGTCCGTCGAGCGTTTCGACGATGGTGTGGGTAATTGCTTCGATCGCCGCGATCACGCTCTGCACCAGCTCTTCGGGCGCAGACGCGCCGGCGGTGAGGCCGATCGTCTCGACGCCCTCGAGCCAGGACGGATCGAGCTGCGATCCGTCGGCGATCAGGAAGCTCGGCTTGCCCATCTCCTCGCCGATCTCGCGCAGGCGGTTGGAGTTGGAGCTGTTGGGGCTGCCCACCACGAGCAGCATGTCGGCCTGCCGGCATAGCTCACGCACCGCCGACTGGCGGTTCTGGGTGGCGTAGCAGATGTCGGCGGTATCCGGTCCAGTGACGTCGGAGAAGCGGGCCATCAGGGCGGCAATGATCGCGCGGGTGTCGTCCACCGACAGTGTCGTCTGGGTGATGTAGGCGATCGGCGCATCGAGCGGCAGAGGGAGCGTTGCGACCTCTTCAGGCGTTCCGACCAGATGGACCTCGCCATCGATCTGCCCCAGCGTGCCTTCAACCTCAGGGTGACCAGCATGGCCGATCAGCACCAGCGTGCGCCCGGCCTGGACATAGCGGCGGCCCTGCGAGTGGACTTTGCTGACCAGCGGGCAGGTGGCGTCGATCACCGGCAGGCCGCGTCTTTCGGCGTCGGTCTGCACCGTGCGGCTGACGCCGTGCGCGGAGAAGATGGTGACGGCACCGGTCGGCACCTCGTGGAGTTCCTCCACGAACACCGCGCCCTTTGCCTTCAGCGTGTCGACCACGTGACGGTTGTGGACGATCTCGTGGCGCACATAGACGGGGGCCCCGACCCGATCGAGCGCTTGGTCCACGATATCGATGGCACGGATCACGCCGGCACAGAAACCACGGGGTTGCGCGAGAAGCACCTTAACCATCAATATCTCCAGAGGGGCTGCCACCACATAGTCGTTCAGCTGCAGTTGCGAAAGATGCAGGCACGGACGTAACGAGGATGATGCTTTGATCGCTTTGGCACCATCGCCGATAAACCCTTGCTGACCAAAGGATGACGACCGTGACAGGAAAGACACGCACTGCCGCCCTTTTTGCGATCGCCGCCATCCCGGTCATGGTGCAGGCGCAAACCAGCGACGCAGCGCAGCGCATGAGGGCCTATAATGACGCGGTGATCGAGATTATGAAGGCGAAGCTGTCGCTCCCCGCGCGCGCCGATCGCTTCGAGCCGGTGGTGAAGTCCCATTACGACATGCCCACCATTGCCGCGCTGGTCGTGGGGCCGGGCTGGGCGAGCGCATCCGCGAGTGACAAGGCGGCGGCGGTCCAGGCGCTCACGCGCCATTCGGCCGTGTCGCTGGCGCGCAACTTCACCAGCTATTCGGGCGAGCGCTTCACGGTTGACCCCAAGGTTGTCGAGCGCGGGCCGGACCGCGTCGTGAAGGTAACGATCAACACCGACACGCTCTATTACCGGATGCGCCAGTCGGGCGGGCAGTGGAAGATCGTGGACGTCGTATCGAGCGGGGTTAGCAACCTCGCGCTCCAGCGCGCCGACCTCCAGAGCACCCTCCAGCAGGGCGGCATCGCGGCGATGGCGAAGCGCCTTGGCCAGCTCGACGCCGTGAAGTGATGTTCGGCCGGCGCTCCCGCTAGCGCGGGGGCGCTCAGGCCTGCTGTGGACGCTTATTCTTATTCTCGCCCAGCAACGCCGGCTCGAAAATCAGCGCACACACCAGTGTCCAAGCGAGCGAGATCATCAATATCTTGCCCATGCTCGCGGTGCCGGGATGGCGTGAAAGCCAGAGACTCCCGAACGCGCTGCCGGTAGCAAGCGCCGAGAAAAACACTGCGCGCGCAAGGGGCGATTGGATGAGGTCGGTTTCGCCCGCCCGCCACGCCATCACGAAGTAGATGTGGAAGGCGGTCCCCACGCCGAACAGCAGCGGAAAGGCGATGATGTTGGCGAAATTGATCGGCTGACCGATCAGCACGCAGGTGCCAAGCGTCAGGAGACCCGACAGCACGACCGGCGCCAGCGTGAACAGCACCTCGCGCACGTCGCGCAGCACTAGCAGGAGCAGCAGGCTGATCGCTGCGAGCGCCAGCAAGCCGGCCTGGATGAAGGCCATCGCGACGGTATGCGCGGCCGCCTGAGTCGCGACTGCCGGGCCGCTGGCGCTGGGCATGGCCTTCCGCACCGCCTTCACGAAACGGGAAAGCGTGGCGTCGCTGCGGTCGCTGCCGGACGCGACCAGTTGGACGCGGGCCTGGCCGTCGCGGCCGATCCAGTCCGCCCGGATCGAGGCGGGCAGCGTCTCAATTGTCACCGGCTGAGCCGAGAGCGCGGCGCGAACCTGATCGAGCATGGTTTCGAGCGGGGGAGCGAGGGTTGCGGTCGCGTCAGCTCGGGCGGAGGGCGGAGCGGCCGCGAGGCGATCGAACGCGTCCGCGAGGCGGCGCGCGTCGGTGCTGGCGTGGTCGCTGCCGGTCGCAACCTTGCGCAGGCCCTCCGCCGTGTGGCGCAGCGCTGCCTGTATCTCGGGATCGGAGGGCGGCGGGGCTGGGGCGATCGGGTTGAGCGAGAAGTCCAGCAGTGCCTGCGCGTTCTGGATCAACGCCAGCTTGGTCGGCTGGTTGTCAGGCACGAAGCTGGCGGCGGTAAGTGCATGGCCGACCTGCGGAAGCGCTGCCAGTCTCGTTGCCAGCGCCTTGGCGGCTCGCACATTGGGGGTGAGGATGTCGATCGTGTTGGGGTCGCGATCGGGATCGTGCACCAGATCGGCGAGGGTCGCCATCGCTTCGCCCTGCGGGTTGCGAAGGTGGAGCGGATTGAAGTCGAAATGGACGAACGTGAGCGAGGCGATGCTCGCCACCATGGACACGCCGAACACCGCCAGAATCCGTCGGCGGCGGCGCATCAGGAAGGCGTCCACCGGCGCCAGTCGCGGATCCTTGAGGTCCGCCACCGGGCGGTCGGGGCGGAACAGCATGAACAATGCCGGCAGCAGCGTCACCGACAGCGCCAGCGCGACGATCATGCCGAGACCCGCGATCACGCCCAGCTCGGCGATGCCGACATAGGCGGTAGGTAGGAAAGCGAGGAAGCCGAGGCAGACGGCGCCCGCCGCTAAAAGCAGTGGTGCGCCAAGCGCCCGGGCGGTGGCTATCATGGCGTCAGCGGGCACCGGATGGTCCAACCGCTCGGCCTGGAAGCGGATGCCGAGCTGGATGCCGAAATCGACACCGAGCCCGACGAATAGCGGGATGAAGGCCACCGAAATGAGATTGAGCTGGCCCACGACGGCTAGCCCGATCGCGGTCGTAATGATCAACCCCGCAACCGTCGTGGCGAGGATGGCCGTGACGATCCGCCACGATCGGATTGCCAGCCGCAGGGTCAGCAACATGGCGAAGATCATCACGCCGCCCACCAGCCAGGCATGATCGGCGAGCGAGGCGAACTCCTCGTCGGATAGCGGCGAGGATCCGGTGATTCGCACGTTGACGCCATGTTGGGGATCGAGCGCGAGCGTCTTGACCGATGCCCGCACCGCGTCGGTCGCGGGCGCACCGGGCATCAGGGAGTCATAATCGAGCACCGGGGTCGCCAGCACCAGCCGGCGCTTGGGCGGCGCCAGCGGCCCCATGCCGCTCCCGAGCAACTGCTGCCAGGAGAAAAAGGCCGGGTGATGGGCCGCGCGATCGTCGAGCACATTGGCGAGCGCAGTGATCGGCCGGTCAATCTGCTCGAGTTTGGCATCGCCGCGCTCGACGCCGAGCAGCATCGTGTCGAGCGCGCTCGCGATCCCACGCAGCGAGGGATCTGCGGCCAGCGGACCGAGGAAGGGTTGGGCCTCGATCATTCGCCGCGTGGCGACCGCGACATCCGCCTCGCTGCCGAACAACAGGCCCTCGCGTGCGAAGAAGTCGCCGCCATCAGGCCGGGTGACACGACGGAAATGCGCCGGATCGGCCGCCATGCGCTGGGCGAGCGAAGCGGCAGCCCGCTCGGCGAGCTCGGGCGTAGCTGCGTCGATCACGACAAGCACCGAGTCGCCATATTGCGGGAAGGCCGCCTCCATGCGGCGCTCGTTCAACCGCCAGTCGACATTGGGCGATATCAGCGCCGACGTGTCCGTGCTCATCTGGAAGCGATCGGCGGCAAAGACGGCCGCGGCGGCGGTCAGCAGCAGCGCGATTAGCAGTGTCCACCATGGCCGGCGGCAGGCGAACGCAACGAGACGGGCAAGCGTGAAGTTCATGCGGGTGGCCTCAGAGGAAGCTGCGCAGCTTGAGTGTGATGCGTTGGGGCTTCTCATCGTGGCGGAAGGCGGCATCGGCCCATTTGGGCGGGCTCAGGTGGACCGGCGCGTCGTTGGAAAATCCGATCGGCTCGGTCGGTATGCCGAATAACGCACGATCTACCTTGCCGTTGCCGTTGCGGTCGTGGAAGGCCTGCGCGGCGTACAGTCCCGGTGGCACGTTTGCGACGGTGACGACTGTCGTGCCGATAGTGGCTGGCGCCTCGCCCGACCAGGCGCAGTCTTCCTTTAGGAAGCGCTCCTTGGGACAGATATCGACGTGGATACGCCCTTTCGCGGTGGTGACGTTGGTGACCGCCACCTCGATCGGCGCGCCGGGCTGGGGGGCGGCCGCGATCAGCAGGGCGGTGAGGGGGAGCAGCTCGAGACGGGCATCCATGGTGCCTTCCGCCAACCACAGAAAGTGCCGCCTGTCGAGGCCGTGTGGCCGGCGGCGTCGCCACTCCTTGCTGCAGGTGAATTCGACCGGGGTCTACTCCCTCAGCTCAAATCCCGCTTCAGGAAGCATCTGGCCCACGGCCTTGCGCGCAGCGACCCGCGCGGCGCCCCAGGATGAATCGTCGCCCTCGGCGACCGCGAGCCACGTGCGCGACACCTCGGTAAAGCCGAGCGTTCCCGCAACGCCGGCGATCTGGTGTGCTCGGACGCGATGCTGGCCGGCGTCGGTAGGCGCTAGCGCATCGAGGAGCTGCTGGCGAAAGCGCTTGATGAGCGAGGCGATCTCCGCCTCCCCGAAGATCGTCGCGAGCCGGACGGCCGGATGGCTGGCCCCGCTCGGCCGCCATGGCTCGACAGCGGAGGTCAGCGTCGCCGCTGTGAATGGCTTGGAGATCAATCCATCCATTCCGGATGCAATTACCCGGCCGATCGCATCTTCGCGGGGGAGCGCGGTGAAGGCGATGATGGGCACGGCAGCGGCAATGCTGCCTCCCTTCCTGATCGCTTCGGTCACCTCGAAGCCGTTCGGGCCCGGCATTTGGATGTCCATCAGCACGACGGCATAGGCACGATCCTGCACTGCTCCGATCGCGATCGAGCCATCCTCGACCTCATCGACATGCCAGCCCGCCGAGGTCAGAATGGTGGATGCGATGCTTCGATTGACGGCCTCGTCGTCAACGACAAGTATGGCTGGGGGTTTGTCCATGGCCTATTTCCAATCCTGCCACACGAATGTATAACATCGCTTGCGGTTCTTTGCATAAGAGTACCGTAAAAGTGCAATTGAATGTCGGGTTGGTTTCTGCGACTTCTGTATAAGTAAGAACAGGGCGTAGTGATTGGCGTGGCGGGGGGTGTTGCGCCGGAGCGGGGGATTGCCGTGTCTGGTTCGCGTTTGCTGTTGGCGGACGACCATCCGCTTGTCCGGGAAGGATTGGCGCTCGCCGCGCGCGTGGCCATGCCGGAACTCATCATCGATAGTGTTGGCACGATTGCGGAAGCGGAGGCCGTGATCGCCCGCCACAAGGGTTACAGGCTGGCGGTGCTCGATCTGATGTTGCCCGATGCGTCGGGTTTCTCGGGTTTTCTCCGGTTGCAGCATGCACTTGGCGACGTACCCATTGTCATCATATCGGCCCGGCAGCTGCCTGAGCTGATCGAGGCGGCGCGCGCGTTGGGCGCGGCGGGCTATCTTTCCAAGGCCCAACCGCTCGATGAGACGCTGGCTTCGCTGCGGGCGGTACTGGCGGGGAAGGCTGTTTTTCCCACCGAGAGCGGCGGGAACGGCCATACCGCAGCCGCGGCAGCCCGCAAGCGCATCGCAGAATTGTCGAGTGCGCAGCTCCGCGTGCTGATGGCGCTCGCCGATGGGCGGCTCAACAAGCAGATTGCGGGCGAGCTCGGCGTAACCGAAGCGACCGTCAAGGCGCATATGACAGCGATTTTTCGCAAGCTGGGTGTGACCAATCGCACCCAGGCTATCCTCGCCATGCAACCGCTTCTGGCAGACCGGTCGGGCGAACCGCAGTGATGGACGACGTGCTTGTCTTCGCGGCGTCCGCGCCGCGCAGGCCGTCGTTCATGCCCTTCCTGATCGCCGGAATGGTGGGCCCCGTGGCGTTGCTCGCGCTAGCCCTTTGGTTCGGCGGCCAGGCGCGTCGCATCGACGATAGCCGCCTGATGATACGCGCTTCCTACGAGAAGCGGCAGGCGGCGACTGATCTCATGTACCGGTTGGTGGAGGCGGAAACCTCGCAACATGCCTTCATCATCACCGACAACGCACGATTCCTCACCCTCTATGAGGCATCGCGCGCCGAGGTCGCGATGGACCTCGCCCGTCTGGACGATCTTTACACCCAGCAGCCCGACCAGCAGGCACGTGTCGCCCGCATGCGCCTTCTTATCGGAACCAAATTCCAGGAGATGGCGGAGGTTATCCGCCTCCGGCGAACGGGTGGATTGTCTGCCGCCGCCGAACGCTTCGCCGCTGGCCGCGGCGTCACGCTGACGGAGCAGGCTCGCGCCAACTTCTCGGCGCTCATTACGACGGAGGAAAGCGCACTAGCCTCGCGTCTGGAATATGTAAGCGCACATAATCGCGCGACGCGGAATTTCATCTGGTCGCTCGTGGTGCTGAGCGGATTGATCCTACTCCTTGGTTTGTGGGCGCTGTGGCGGGCGCGCACTCACCGTTATCGTGTGGAGCGCCGGGCTCACCGGGAAGCGGCACGGCTGAGAGCGATCTTCGCTAGCACCACCGATGCTATCATGATCCTCGATCCGCACGGGAAGATCGAGGCGACCAACGCCGCCGCGACGCGCATGCTCGGCTACTCCCCTTCCGAACTAATCGGGCGGGATGCGTCTAGCCTGCTGGACGTGGCCGACGGTGAAGGCAGCTTTCACGACCGCATCGGTCTGATCGACGGGCGCCTGGGCCATCCCAACTGGCTTGATCGCACGGTGCGTCACCGCAACGAGCGCGCTGTGCCGGTCGATATTGCGCTCGGCCTGATGCCGCTGCCAGGCGAGCTGCATATCGTCGCGGCGATCCGCGACATCTCGGAGCGCAAGGCTCTCGAGCGGCTAAAGGACGAGTTCGTGGCGACGGTCAGCCACGAACTGCGCACCCCGCTCACCTCGGTGGTGGGATCGCTCGGCCTGCTGCGCGCGGGATCGATGGGGGAGCTGCCGGAATCCGCGCACCGGTTGGTGGAGATCGCCGAGAATAATTCCCGCCGGCTGATCCGGCTCATCAACGATATTCTCGACATCGAGAAGATTGGGTCGGGCAGGATGCATTTCGAGCGCCAGCCGCTCGATCTGGTCAAGACGGTGGCGCGCGCGATCGAGGACAGCCGGGGGCTGGCCGAAGCGCATCAGACGCAGCTCGAACTCTCCGCTCCCCGAGAAATGCTGCTGGTGCGCGGCGACGAGGATCGGCTGCTGCAGGTGGTTGCCAATCTGTTGTCCAATGCGATCCGCTTTTCGCCGGACCATGGATGCGTGCGCGTGCTGCTCAGCAGCGACAATGGCCAGGCTATTGTCGCCGTCGAGGACGAGGGGCCGGGCATCCCGCCCGAGTTCCACGGCCGCATCTTTGAACGCTTTGCCCAGGCATCCGGCGCGACGCCGCGTATTGGCACGGGGCTCGGCCTCGCCATTTCGCGCGAGATCATCGCCGCGCACGAAGGCCGGATCTGGTTCGGCAAGGCCGAAGGCGGCGGCGCCCGGCTGAGCTTCTCGCTGCCGTTGCTCCAACGCGGGTTGCCGCCCGAGTCCGCCCGTGCCGCGCGCATCCTGATCTGCGAGCCCCACGCGGAGACGGCCAAGGTGCTGACCGCCATGCTGGAAGGCGAGGGCTGGGAGGTTGATTGTGTCGGCACCGCCGGGGAGGCGAGCGACGAGGCGCGGTTGGGCCGATATGACGCGATGGTGATCGAACTTGACCTGCCGGACGGCGGCGGCCCGGATACGGTGCGCGCGCTACGGCGGAATGCCGAGACCCGTGCCCTACCGGCCATCATCCTTGCCTCGGCGGTCGGCGACGAGGGGAAAGGGGAAGCGGCCGCGCTCGACATGGTCGACTGGATAGACAAGCCCGTCGAGCGACAGCGGCTGCTGGATGCGCTGCGCCGGGCGATCGATCATTCGGTTGCTGCCCGCCCGACCATCCTCCACGTCGATGACGATGTCGACATGCTTGAGGTTACCGCCGTCGCATTGGCGGAGCAGGGGCGGATCCTCCATGCGACGAGTGTCGCCTCAGCGCGCCGGCTGCTGGCCGGGCAGGCGCCGGACATCGTGATCCTCGACCTTGTTTTGCCGGACGGCTCGGGGCTTGATCTGCTGCCCGATCTGCTGCGGGCGGACGGCTCCGCCATTCCTACCATCATCTATTCGGCTGAGGACGTGAGGCCTACGGTCAAGCGTCGGGTCGATGCTGTGCTCGTCAAGTCGCGCCGATCCCTGCCCACCTTGGCGCGCACGATCCGTCGAATTCTGGCCAGTGCGTCCACCGAACTGGAAACTCCATGACTCGCCAGATCAAGGTTCTCTGCATTGATGACGATCCCGATATCCGTACCATTGCCGTGATGGCGCTCGGGCTCGATGCGGAAATCCAGGTCCACTCCGCATCCTCGGGCTCGGAAGCGCTGACGCTGCTGCGGGGGGACAATTGGCGCCCCGACGCGGTGTTGCTCGATGTCATGATGCCGGGAATGGACGGGCCGGCGACGCTGACGGCGATCCGTGCGCTTGGTGGCTATGACGATCTGCCGATCATTTTCATGACCGCGCGCGCGCGCAAGGCCGATCTCGATTCCTATCGCGAGCTGGGCGCCACCGGCGTGATCGTGAAGCCCTTCGATCCGCTGCATCTGGCGGAGGATGTGCGCGCGCTTATCGAGAGCCATCGATGACGCGCAGCGCGGCGATTGTTTCGTGTCCCTTATGATTTGGTCGAATTGCTCTCCATCCTGAGCGGTTGGTAATCAATCGTTAACCACTGCACCCGACGCCGGCTTCGACGGAGGGCTTATGCTGGAAGCGCTAAAGAAGGATCATCGGCTTCTCGCGGCGCTCGCCGAACGGATCGAGGCCTGCCTCGACGATGAAAGCCCTCTCGCGGCAACGCGGCTTGGCCAGCTGAGATGCAGGCTCGCTCACGAGGCGATACGCCACACCATCGTGGAGGATAGGCTGGTCTATCGGGCTCTGGAGAATGACGATCGGCGGCTCCTGTACGGGCATTGCAAGACTTTCCCCTGCCTGCGGACGGATCGCTTTCTCCGGCACTTGCAGGAATATATCCACCGCTGGGACGCGCCGGCCGTGCAGGGGGATCGGCAACACTATGCCGCTGCGACGCGCGAGATGATGGCGCTTTTACGCACCCGCATGGAGCTGGAGGAGCATGTACTCTATCCCTGTTTTCACGCGCTCCAGGCCCGGATTCCGCGGGCGCGCAAGACCAGGCGCAGGGTCCGACATCGTGCAGAGGCACGCCGCCATCGGATTCATGTCGAGAACCGCCTCATCTGACCTCTCTTGGGATCACTCCATGACGCGGACGCGCTCGTGATGGCGGATGACTTCGTCGATGATGAAGCGCAGGAATTTCTCAGAGAAATCGGGATCGAGATGGGCGGCCTCGGCGAGCCCGCGCAGCCGTGCGATCTGCTCGCGCTCGCGACCGGGATCGGCAGGCGGCAGCCCGGCCTCGGCTTTGTAGCGCCCCACCGCCTGGGTGACCTTGAAGCGTTCGGCAAGCAGGAAGATCAGCGCGGCGTCGATATTGTCGATGCTCTCACGGTACGAGGTGAGCGTCTTGTCGGCCATGTCGTTCCCGCCTTCCAACCCGGATCCCGCCATTCTCTGCGCGAGGGTGCCCGATCAGCGCAACCCTAGCTTGCCTTTAGCGGCGCCAAGGCCCAGAGGTCGCGCCTAATGACCGCGACGATCCATCCCCTCCATTCTGCCGCTCCGGGGGCGGCCGCGCCTTCGCTCGATCCGCTCGTCTCGCTGGTCGCGTCGGACATGAACCAGGTGAACGCGGTGATCCTCGACCGGATGCAGAGCGAGGTTCCGCTGATCCCGGAGCTCGCCGGCCACCTGATCGCCGGCGGCGGCAAGCGGATGCGCCCGATGCTCACGCTCGCCTGCGCCAAGCTGCTCGGTTACGGCGGCACGCGCCACCACAAGCTCGCCGCGACGGTGGAGTTTATCCACACCGCGACGCTGCTCCACGACGACGTGGTCGACGGATCGGGCATGCGGCGCGGCCGACGCACCGCCAACATCATCTGGGGCAACCCGGCGAGCGTGCTGGTCGGCGATTTCCTGTTCTCGCGCTCGTTCGAGCTGATGGTCGAGGACGGGTCCTTGCGCGTGCTGCGCATCCTTTCCAATGCGTCCGCGGTGATCGCCGAGGGCGAGGTCGCCCAGCTCACCGCCCAGCGCCGGATCGAAACCGACGAGGATCGTTACCTCGCCATCATCGGCGCCAAGACCGCCGCGCTGTTCGCTGCAGCCTGCCGTATCGCCGCGGTGGTAGCCGAGCGCGACGACGCCGACGAGGAGGCGCTCGACGCCTATGGCCGCAACCTTGGCATCGCCTTCCAGCTGGTTGATGACGCGATCGATTATGCATCCGACGGCCGCACCATGGGCAAGGACACCGGTGACGATTTCCGCGATGGCAAGGTGACGCTGCCGGTCATCCTCGCCTATGCGCGCGGCGACAAGACCCAGCGCAAGTTCTGGAAGGATGCGATTGAGGGTCGACGGGTGTCGGACGAGGATCTCAACCACGCCATCGGCCTGCTCGACGAAGCGAACGCGGTCGCCGACACGCTGGTCCGCGCGCGCCACTATGGCCAGCGGGCCATCGCCGCGCTCGGCCGCTTCCCCGACGGGCGCGCCAAGTCCGCGCTGATAGATGCGGCTGAGTTCGCGGTGTCGCGCGCCTACTGATCGTCCGGGCGAGCGGCTTGTGCTGTGATGCGCGTGCGCCCTAATCCGATCGCGTGACCGAGCTTCCCATCCACGCCGTCCTTTCCGAGCTGCTCGCGGCCTTGCGGGCGGGCTCATCGACGGTGCTGGTCGCGCCGCCGGGCGCGGGCAAGACGACGGCAGTGGCACCCGCGCTGATCGGTGAGCCCTGGTGCACGGGCGAGGTCCTGCTGCTCTCGCCCCGCAGGCTGGCCGCGCGGGCGGCGGCCGAGCGGATGGCGCAGCTCTCGGGCGAGCCGGTCGGGCAGACCTTCGGCTATGCGACCCGCCTCGACACCAAGCGTTCGGCCGCGACCCGCGTCACCGTGCTGACCGAAGGCATCTTCCGCAACCGCATCCAGGCCGATCCGGAGCTCGCCGGCGTCTCCGCCGTACTGTTCGACGAAGTGCATGAGCGCAGCCTCGACAGTGATTTCGGCCTCGCCTTGGCGCTCGATGCGCAGGGCGCGCTGCGCCCCGACCTTCGCCTGGTGGCGATGTCGGCGACGCTCGACGGCGAGCGCTTCGCCCGGTTGATGGGCGAGGGCACGCCGCTCATCGAGAGCGCCGGCCGCAGCTTCCCAATCGAGCTCCGCCATCTCGGCCGCGACTCCACCCAGCGGATTGAGGACGCGATGGCCGCCGCGATCCGGACTGCGCTCGCTGAGGAGGCGGAAGGCGGGCTCCTCGCCTTCCTGCCCGGCGTCGCCGAGATCGAGCGCACCGCCGAGCGGCTCGACCGGCTGCCCGCCGACGTAAGGCTCCACCGCCTGCACGGCAGCCTCGATCCCGCCGAGCAACGCGCCGCCATCGCCGCCGCAACCGCCGGCACGCGCAAGCTCGTGCTGGCGACGTCGATCGCCGAGACCAGCCTCACCCTCGACGGGGTTCGAATCGTGGTCGATTCGGGGTTGGCGCGCCGGCCGCGCTACGACCGGGCGGCGGGCGTCACCCGGCTGTCCACCGAGCGGGTGAGCCAGGCCGCTGCCACGCAGCGCGCGGGTCGAGCCGGGCGCCAGGCGCCGGGTGTGGTCTACCGGCTGTGGGAAGCGGCGGCGACCGCCGGCCTGCCACCCTATGACCCGCCCGAGATCCTCGAGGCGGATCTCTCCGCGCTGCTGCTCGACTGCGCGCTCTGGGGCGTCACCGACCCCGCCGAGCTGCGTTGGCTCGATCCGCCGCCGGCTGTCGCCGTCGCCGAGGCCCGCAAGCGATTGGGCTCGCTCGAGGCCATCGACGCTGACGGGCGGCCGACGGCGCATGGGCGCGCCATCTCCGCGCTGCCGCTGCCGCCGCGCCTGGGCCACATGCTCGCCGCCGCAGCGCCGCTTGGTCTGGCAAGCGTCGCAGCCGACGTGGCGGTGCTGCTCTCCGAGCGCGGGCTGGGTGGCGACACGCCTGATCTCGCCCAGCGGCGCCAGCGCTGGCGGGGCGAGCGCGGCAAGCGGGCCGAGGCGGCGCGGGGGCTGGCTGGGCGCTGGGCGAGGCTGGTTGGAGCGGGCGAGGGCCCGCCCGCTGACGTCACCACCGAGGAGGCGGTCGCGATCTGCATCGCACTTGCCTATCCCGACCGCATCGCGCGCCGCCGCGATGCCTCCGGCGAGGCCTGGGCCAGTGTCGGCGGACGCGGCTTCAAGCTCGATCCACTGTCGCCGCTGGCGAAAGAGGAGTGGCTGGCAGTGGCCGAGACGCAAGGCATCGCTGCGGCGGCGCGTATCCTGTCGGCCGCCGCTATCGACCGCGCGACCATTGAGCGGCTCTATGGCGAGCGCATCGAGGATGTCCGCGCCGTCCGCTTCGACCGAGCAGCTGGCGGTATCATCGCCACGCGCGAGCGACGGCTAGGCCAGCTCCGCCTGAGCAGCGGACCTGACGATCGCCCTGATCCCGCCGCCGTCGCAGAGGCGTTAATCGCGGGCGTCCGTGCCGGTGGGCTGGGCCTGCTCGCCTGGCCCGAGGGGACGGCGCGGCTGCGCGAGCGCGCTGCCTTTGCGCAGAGCTTCGATCCGTCGCTGGCGGACTTGTCCGACGCTGCCTTGCTGGCAAGCCTCGACGACTGGCTGCCGGCGCTGGTCGAGGGACGCCGACGGCTCGACGCCATCCCGGCAGGCGATTTGGCTGGTGCGCTTGACGGCCTGCTCGGCTGGGAGGGGCGGCGCAGCGTCGACCGGCTGGCGCCCGATCGGCTCTCGACCCCGGCCGGCAGCTCGCACCCGATCGACTATGCCGCCGATGGCGGGCCGACCGTCGAGCTCCGGCCGCAGGCACTCTTCGGCCTCTCCGTCCATCCGACGGTTGGGGGTGGGCGGGTGCCGCTCATCCTCTCGCTCACCTCGCCGGCCGGGCGGCCAATCCAGACGACGCGTGACCTGCCGGGTTTCTGGGCGGGAAGTTGGGCGGCGGTGGCCAAGGAGATGCGCGGCCGCTACCCGCGCCACCCGTGGCCCGACGATCCTGCTGGTGCTGACCCGACGCTGCGCACCAAGAAGGCCTCCCAGCGGACTTGACGGACCCTTCCGCCCTGCGGCAAGCGCTCAGCAGAACGACTCCCGAGGAACGACCATGGCTGCGCGCATCTACCAGCGGATCAAGAACGCAATGCAGTCGGGCCGCGCCCGCGTCGGCACCTGGACGCTCGAGTTCGAGCCGGCCGAAGCGAAAAAGCCCGATCCGCTCACCGGCTGGGCCGGTTCGGGCGACACCAACGAACAGGTGCGCCTGACCTTCCCGTCGCTGGAGGCGGCGCAGGCCTATGCCAAGCAATATGGCATCGCCTGCACCGTGGTGCCCGGCAACGCGCGATCGCTCAAGCTGCAGGCCTATGCCGATAATTTCGCGGTCGGCCCGATCATTCCTGCTGGCGACCACTGAGCCTTCAGCCTGGCCCGAGGCTGAAGCACGGGCAACACTGGAGCGCCTTTCCGCCGCGCCGGGTACGACGGCTTTTAAGGGCGCTATTTCAAGGATTTGACGCGTGACGAAGGCTTCGCCGCGCGGGCCCCAGGGTCGATCAACGCTGAGAAGGGGGCGGCACGCGATCGCAATCCTCCTGCGTGACGGACCATATCCCACGAGGAAAGGGGCTCAGGCCCCTGCGAGGATACCCGCGCCGAGCAGCAGCAGCAGCTTGACGTCTGCTATCACGCCGGCGGCGCGGCGCTCCGCGAGGAAGGCGGCGACGCCGTCGAGCGGCACACGGTGGACGGTGATGGCCTCGTCATGCACGCCGCCACCGTCGCCCACCCTGGTGAGCCCGCTTGCGCGTACCAGCGTGAAGGTTTCCGAGACCATGCCTGGCGAGGAGGCGAAGTCGCCCAGCGCCTCGATCCGCTCGGCGTGATAGCCGGTCTCTTCCTCCAGCTCGCGCGCGGCGGCGAGTTCGACCGGTTCGCCCTCGGTCTCGTCGCCGACGAGGCCGGCGGGAAGTTCGAGGCAGGGGCGCCCGAGCGGCACGCGATACTGCTCGACCAGCAGCACATGATCGTCGTCGACCGCTACGATCACTGCCGCGCGCACGCCGCGGGTGCGGCCGACATATTCCCACTTGCCGCGCGTCTTGGCGGCAATGAAGCGGCCGGCCCAGCGGATTTCCTCGGGCGCGTCGGAATCGGGGACGGTCATAGCAGGATCAGGCGGTCCGGAAGTTCGTTGGAATCGTCGGGCGAACGAGGGAAGTGCTGGGCCAGTACCTGCCCGATCGTCTCGACCGATGCTACCATGCCGTCGCCGGGCCGCCCGTCGCGCACGGCGGCGAGCAACACCGCCATCGCTTCGCCCCAGGTCTCGGGCGTCACTTTCGCGTTGATCGCGGCGTCGGCGACGATCTCGGCGCGCCGCTCGGCGATTGACAGGTAGAGGAGCACGCCGGTCTTGGCGCGCGTGCGATTCTCGGTGGCGAGGCGGAAAAGCAGCAGGGCGCGCCGCCGCACCCGCCGCGCCTTGGTGGCGGCGGGCACCAGCGCGAAGCGGATCGAGCGCAGACCGAAGATCCAGCGCGCGACGAGGAATTTCACAAGCACCAGTGCGAGCAGCCCGGTCATCAGCTCGCGCGGCGTCCATACCAGCCAGCCGCCGACGATCCGGTCGAGCAGGCCGGTAAAGAAGTCCGGCGCACTCGCCGCCACCGCCAGCGCGAGAAAGGCGACCAGCAGGGCCCAGTGTAGCACCGCGTCATGATAGGGATCGGAGAATTCGGAGACGACGGTGACGATCTCCCCGTCACTCGCGGCTTCGGCGCGGGTGACCGCTTCGCCGACGCGGATGCGGTCCTGTTCGCTGAGCTTCATCGCACCCCTCACCAGCTGCCCGACGAGCCGCCGCCTCCGAACGAGCCGCCACCGCCGCCGCTGAAGCCGCCATCGCCCCAGCCACCACCGCCGCTGTCCGACGAGCCGCCGCCGCTGCTCCATCCACTCCATCCGCCGCCACGCCCGCGATCGCTCAGTATGTCGCTCATCGCCCAGAGGACGATTGGCCAGTTGCTGCCGCCATAGCGCGCGCCGAAGCGGCGGCTGCGGAGGCCGGCCAGCACAAACCAGCCGATGATAAAGACTGGGAAGATAAGGCCGATCGGTGCGCCGCCCGAGCGCTTATGCTCCTTGTCATAGGCAGCGACCGCCGCCTGCTCCTTGGCGCGGGCCTCGTCGTCGGGGGCGGAGAGGATGTCGATGATCGCGTCGGTGCCCGCCTCGATGCCGCCGGGCAGGTCGCCTGCCTTGAACGCGGGGCGGACTTTGGTGTTGAGGATGACACTCGAATAGGCGTCGGTCAGCACGCCTTCGAGGCCGTAGCCAACCTCGATCCGCATCTTGCGGTCCTTGGGGGCGACGATCAGTATCGCGCCGTTGTTGACGCCCTTCAATCCCACACCCCAGGCCCGGCCAAGCTTGTAGCCATAGTCGGCGATGTCGTCGCCGCCGAGATCGGGGATGGTGGCGACGACGAGCTGGCGGTGGGTCTTCTGCTGAAATGCCTCCAGCTTCTGTTCCAATGCCGCCTTACGGTTGGCGGGCAGGATGTTGGCCGCGTCCACCACCAGCCCCGTGAACGCCGGAAAACTCTGCGCGAAGGCTGGACTTGCGACCAGCAGGAGCAGCATCGCCAGCGCCGCTGTGAAGGCGGTGCGGGCGCGGGGCATGATGGTGGCGGTCATGACCGCCTCAGAAGCTGACCTTGGGCGCGGCCTCGGCGTTGGGGGCGGTCGCCTGGAAGGGCGTGATCGGCTTGGCGCCATAGATGATCTTGGCCGTGATCGCGTCGGGGAAGGTGCGGATCAGCGTGTTATAGCCCTGCACTGCCGCGTTATAGTCGCTGCGCGCGACCGCGATGCGGTTCTCGGTACCCTCGAGCTGCGACTGGAGCGCGAGGAAGTTTTGGTCGGCCTGGAGCTGCGGATAGGCTTCCTGCACCGCCAAGAGGCGGCCAAGCGCGCCAGACAGCTGGTTCTGCGCGTCCTGGAACGCCTTCACCTTGGCCGGATCCTTGAGGTCGTCGGCCGAGACGGTGATCGAGGTCGCCTTGGCGCGCGCAGCGGTGACACCCTCCAGCGTCGACTGCTCGTGGGTGGCATAGCCCTTCACGGTGGCGACAAGGTTGGGGATCAGGTCGGCGCGGCGCTGATACTGGTTCTGCACATCGGCCCACTTGGCCTTGGCGTTTTCCTCGGCGGCGGGGATCGCGTTCACGCCGCAGCCGGCGAGCACGATCGCGGCGAACGGGGCGGCGAGGGAGAGGCGGCGAAGATTCATGCGTCGGAACTCCACGAGGCGTCTGGTGCGGGCAATACACTGCCGATTGAATAGCTGCAATGTGTCGCCTTGCTCCCGTCGAACGATCGGTCCACGCTAACGTTCATCCGACGAACAGCCAGGAGGGCGGTCCATGTTCCGGGAATTCAGGGATTTCATCAATCGAGGTAATGTCATCGATCTCGCCGTCGCGGTGATCATCGGCGCGGCGTTTGGCAAGATCATCACCTCATTGACCGACGACATCCTAATGCCGGTGATCGGCAAGGTCTTCGGTGGCCTCGACTTCTCAGGCTATTTTCTGCAGCTCGGCCCAGCGCCAGCCAAATATGCCGGGTCGCTCACTGATTATGCCGCGCTCAAGAAGGCGGGCGTGCCCCTGCTCGGCTATGGCGAGTTCATCACGCAAGCGGTCAATTTTCTGATCGTTGCCTTCATCATCTTCCTGATCGTGCGCGCGGTGAACCGGGCGATGCCCAAGGCACCCGAAGCACCCGCCGCCGAGCCTGCAGACGTGACGCTGCTGCGCGAGATCCGCGACGAGTTGAAGAAGCGGCCCTGACGGGCGAACGCGATGCACGCGGTTGCGCGGCGAGCCGCGTGTGCCTATATCGGTGGGTGCCGGCTTTTGTCGGCTATGGCGATAAATGATGCCGTGTAATAGACGCAGCGGACCCGGGGGCGGTACCCGGCGGCTCCACCACAAGCCCTTGAATTCAGGGGTTTTTGACGGGGCCGAACTAGGATCGACGTGTGTTCAAAGACGGTGTTTTTGCCCGGCCTGATTGAGCCGTAAAACCGATCAAAACCACAAGTGCTAACGATAACGAAGCACTCGCGATTGCCGCGTAATCAAGGCCTAACGGCTTAGATTACAAGGTTTGAACGCGGTTCGG
>FTCZ01007388.1_pt1 | contig 18204 bp, 18 predicted proteins | sample 1658871 | NCBI WGS metagenome assembly FTCZ01 (sample SAMEA3914864, study PRJEB12502) | metagenome | biome: forest; material: soil | place: USA | collected 2012-03-12 | depth 0.3 m
CATCGCCTACAACAACCACGACATCGACGACGGACTGCGCGCCGGTCTGTTCGAGGTGAAGGACCTGCTCGACCTGCCGCTGGTCGGCGAGATGTTCGCCTTCGTCGAGAAGAAGTATCCCGGCATCGGCCCCTCGCGGCTGATCCACGAAGCCGTGCGGCGCGTGATCAACGCCATGGTCGAGGACGTGCTGGCCGAGTCGCGGCGGCGCCTCGCCGAAGCAACACCGAAGAGCGTGGCGGATGTCCGCGCGCTCGGCCGCCCGGTGATCGCCTTCTCCGAGGCGATGGCCGCGACCGACCGCACGATCAAGAAGTTCCTCTACGCCCGCATGTACGAGCACTGGCTGCTGAACCGCTCGCACTCCAAGGCGCGCCGGGTGGTGATGGACCTGTTCGGCCTGCTGTTCGCCGAGCCGAACTGCCTGCCGCCGCCATGGCGCGAGCGCGCCGAGGCCGCCGAGCGCCCCGCCCGCGCCCGCCTGGTCGCCGACTACATCGCCGGCATGACCGACCGCTACGCCCTCGACGAGCACAAGCGCCTGTTCGACCTCTGGACGTAGCCGACCGGTATCAGCCCGGATGACAAATTTGCCTGAATAGGCAATACCCCGGCCCATGAACCCCTATCGTCATTTCATCGGTGAGATCGAAAAAGCGCTCCAGGCCATGCAGGCGGCGGGCGAGCTTCCGGCTGGCCTCGGTTTCTCGGGCCTGACCGCCGAGCCGCCGCGCGATCCCGCGCACGGCGACATCGCCACCAATGCGGCCATGGTGCTGTCCAAGGCCGCAGCCAAGAAGCCACGCGACATCGCCGAGGCGCTGCTGGTCCATCTCAAGAAGATCCCCGACGTGGTCGATGGTTCGGTGGCGGGGCCGGGCTTCATCAACCTCAAGCTCACCGACTCGTTCTGGCGTGCGCGCCTGGCGGACTGCCTCAAGGACGGCGTCGCCTACGGCGATTCGCGGATGGGGCAGGGCAAGAAGGTCAATGTCGAATATGTCTCGGCCAACCCGACCGGCCCGCTGCATGTTGCGCACGCACGTGGCGCGGTGGTGGGCGATGCGCTGGCCAACCTGCTGCTGAAGGCGGGCTACGACGTCACCAAGGAATACTACATCAACGACGCGGGCGCGCAGGTCGACAAGCTCGGCCAGTCGACCTACCTGCGCTACTGCGAGGCGCTCGGCCAGAAGATCGAGTCGATTCCCGAAGGCCTCTATCCCGGCGAATATCTGAAGGAGATCGGCGAAGCGATCGCCAAGCGCGACGGTGCGCGCTGGATCGACAAGCCCGAGGCCGACTGGCTGCCCGAAATGCGCAGCTTCGCCATCTCCTTCCTGATGGCCGAGATCAAGCAGGACCTCGAGACGCTCGGCGTGAAGATGGACGTCTATTCGTCGGAGCGCGCGCTGGTCGACTCAGGCGCCGTCGATCGGGCGTTCCAGGAGCTGTCGCGTCAGGACCTGATCTATCAAGGCCGCCTCGAAGCGGCCAAGAGCGAGAAGGCGGAGGACTACGAGGATCGCGAGCAGACCTTGTTCCGGGCGACCCAGTTCGGCGACGACGTCGACCGGCCGCTCAAGAAGTCGGACGGCAGCTGGACCTACTTCGCCAACGACATCGCCTATCACCACGACAAGTTCAGCCGCGGCTTTGCCGACATGATCGACATCTGGGGCGCCGACCACGGCGGCTACGTGAAGCGCATGAAGGCGGCGGTGAGCGCGATCACCGAGAAGCAGGGCGCACTCGATGTGAAACTTTGCCAGCTGGTGCGCGTGATGCGCAACGGCGAGCTGGTGCGCATGTCCAAGCGGGCCGGAACTTTTGTCACTCTCAGGGATCTTTTGGACGAGGTCGGGCCAGATGTGGTGCGCTTCACCATGCTGACCCGCAAAAACGACGCGCCGTTCGATTTCGACCTGGTTAAGGCCACAGAACAGTCACGCGATAATCCTGTCTGGTATGTCCAGTATTGCCACGCGCGTACCCGCTCCGTCATGCGGCAAGCGAGCGCCGCCGGCATCGCGGTCGAGGGGTTGGACAGCATTCCGCTCGACCGACTGGGCGATGCCGGCGAACTTGCCCTGGTGCGCCTGCTCGCCCAATGGCCGCGCCAGGTCGAGGCGGCCGCCGCGGCTCACGAGCCGCACCGCATCGGTTTCTATCTTTACGATCTGGCCGCGGCCTTCCATGCCCATTGGAACCGGGGCAAGGAAGACAATGTGCGGTTCGTCGTCGAGGGCGATGCCGAACTCACCCGGGCGCGCCTTGCGTTGGTACAGGCGGTCGGTTTTGTGATACAGTCCGGTCTCAAGGTCTTCGGCGTAACACCCGTCGATGAAATGAGATAAAAAAATGCACATCCGCCGGCCCCCCTCCGGCGACGGACCTAGAATCTACCGACCGAACGAGTCGGTTGCCGTACGGCTCGATCCGCCGCCGCGGCCCGTCGCTTACGAACCAGAATCGATTCCGCCAACGCCGCGGGACACGCTCCTGTCGCGCGTCAATCGCCGCCGCGGCCAGATCCTCACCGCCATGGTTTCCGTCGCCGCCATCGCGAGCTTCGGCTCGGTCGTCTGGTGGGCGCATAACCAGGACGTGAAGGCGGGGGGCAAGGGCCTCGAACCCCTGGTGGTACAGGCCTCCCAGACTCCCACCCGAATCAAGCCCGAGAACGCCGGCGGCCTGGTGCCGCCGAACCAGGACAAGGAAGTCTACAACCGCATCCAGCCCAATACGGTGCCGGTCCAGCCCGAGAAGCTGCTGCCGACGGCCGAGACGCCGAAGCTGCCGCCGGGCGGCGTGCTGCCCACGCCGGCGGCGCCCAAGGAACCCGAGGTCGCCAAGACCCCGACGCCGGTGCAGACCGCTTCGGCTTCGGCACCTGCAGCGACGACGCCGGCTGCAGCTGCAACGCCGCCGGCCGCCGCGCCGCCGGTGGCCGAGAAGCCCGCGACGCCGCAGGCCGCCGGTCCCAGCATCGCAAGCCTGATCGACAACATGTCCGGACCGACCGGCGGCTGGCGCATCCAGATCGCCTCGGTGAAGAGCGAGGACATCGCCAAGTCGACCTGGGCGCGCGTCTCGACCGCCAACGGCGACGTGCTCGCCAGCCTGAAGATGCAGCCCATTCGCGTCGATCTCGGCGAGAAGGGCGTGTGGTATCGCGTGCAGGCGGGCCCGCTCGACGAGAAGCAGGCGCAGAGCGTTTGCGGCACCTTGCGGACGCGCAAGTCCGACTGCGTCACCATTCCGCCGGCCCGCTGAGGCGTCGGCGATGGCCTTGCCGCGCGCGGCAATCCTTGGCTGCGCCGGTCCCGACCTGACGGCCGACGAGCGCGCGTTCTTCCGTGACGCAGATCCGCTGGGCTTCATCCTCTTTGCCCGCAACATCGACACGCCTGAGCGTGCGCGCCGCCTCACCGACGAGCTGCGCTCTTGCGTGGCCCGCGCCGATGCGCCGGTCCTGATCGATCAGGAAGGCGGAAGGGTGGCGCGCCTGCGGCCGCCGCACTGGCGCAAGGCGCCGCCGGCCCGCCTGCTGGGGGAACTCTACGCGCGCGATCCCGAGAAGGGCCTGCTCGCCACCCAGCTCAATTCGCGCCTGCTGGCGGCGGATGTGTCCTCGATCGGCTGCGACGTCGATTGCGTGCCGGTGCTCGACATCGCCTTTCCCGTGACCCACGCCGTGATCGGCGATCGCGCCTATGCATCGGCGCCCGAGCCCGTGGCAGCGCTCGGCCGGGCCGCGGCCGAAGGGCTGATGGCCGAGGGCGTGATGGCGGTCATCAAGCACATTCCCGGGCACGGCCGCGCGACCGTCGATTCCCACCTCTCGCTGCCCACGGTCACGGCCTCGCGTGCCGAGCTGGAGCGCACCGACTTCCTGCCGTTCAAGCTGCTGTCCGACCTGCCCTGGGCGATGACTGGCCACCTGCTGTTCGAAGCAATCGACCCCACCCAGGCGATCACGGTTTCCGCAGGCGGCGTGAAGGACGTGATCCGGGGTCATATCGGTTTCGACGGCCTTCTGCTGTCAGATGATCTCTCCATGCAGGCGCTGGGCGGTTCGCTCGGGCAGCGCGCGGCGCGGTCGCTTGCCGCGGGCTGCGACATCGCCCTCCACTGCAACGGCAAGATGGAGGAGATGCGGGAGGTCGTGGCCAACACCGGCCCGATGACAGCGCTCGCGGGGCGGCGATTCGACGCCGGCCGAGGGGCCTTGGCCCGGGCGCGTGCGCCGCTCGGCAAGGCCGGTCTGGCCGAGGCTGAAAAGCAGGTTTCGGCACTGCTTCCCGGGTGGGGATAAAGGCCCGAATCGATTCGCGTTGCGGGCTTCGGCTGGATTACACCGAAGCGTCATGAGCGAGCCCGAAACCCTGCCTCCCGCCGACGGTTTCAACACCGCCAGCCCCGACGTGATCGCGCCGGGCGAGGGCGAGCTGATCGTCAATCTGGAGGGCTTCGAAGGTCCGCTCGACCTGCTGCTGGGCCTTGCCCGCGACCAGAAGGTCGACCTTCGGCGCATCTCGATGGTGGCACTGGTCGACCAGTACCTGGGCTACATCGCGCAGGCCCGCCGCATCCGCCTGGAACTCGCCGCCGACTATCTCGTCATGGCGGCCTGGCTCGCCTATCTCAAGTCGCGCCTGTTGCTGCCCGAGCCGCCGGCGGGCGAGGAGCCGTCGGCGCAGGAGATGGCCGACGCGCTGCAGTGGCAGCTGCGCCGCCTCGAGGCGATCCAGGAAGCGGGCGTGCGCCTGATGGCGCGGCCGCAGCTCGGCCGGGACATCTTCGCGCGCGGCCAGCCCGAAGGCGTGATCGTCGTGCGTCGTGCGATCTGGGACGTGAAGCTCTACGACCTGCTGGCCGCCTACGGCCACCAGGTGAAGCCGAAGGACGCCGAAACCTACCAGATCGCGCCGATGCAGTTCTTCTCGGTCGAGGAAGCTGCAGAGCGTCTGGGCAAGATGCTCGGCATCGCGATCGACTGGCAGACGCTCGAGGCCTTCCTGCCGGCTGGCCTCACCGACCCGAACAGGCGCCGCTCGGCGATCGCCGCGACCTTCGTGGCCGGCCTGCAGCTTGCCAAGGATGGCCAGATCGAGCTGCGCCAGACCGAACGATTCGGCCCCATCCATTTGCGTAAACGTACCGAACAGCGGTGACGTCATGTCAGCAGTAGAACTCACTCCCGCCGAAGATCTCGAAGCGCTCGTGGCTCTCCTGGCTGCGGCCGAACTCATGGCCGCCAAGGAAAAGTCCGATGGCGGCGAGAAGGACGACGACGAGGAAGAGGACGACGAGTCGGAGGATGGCGACGATTCCGACGATGATGATTCGGACGATGACGATTCGGACGATGATGATTCGGACGATGACGACGACGACGACGACGATGATGACTCAGATGATGACGAGGACGACGAAGAAGAAGAGGACGAGGAAGAAGAGTCGGCCGAGGCCGTAGCGGCGCCGGTCGAGCCCGTCGTCGCACCCGTCCCCCAGGTCACCGACGTCGTCTCCGCCGACCATCCGCAGCACCTGCGCCTGCTCGAGGCGTTGCTGTTTGCCGGCACCCAGGCGCTCGACGAGAAGGAGCTGGCCGAGCGGCTGCCCAACGACGCCAACCTGCCGGTGCTGCTGGCCGACATCACCGAGCTCTATGCCAACCGTGGCGTGAACGTGGTGCAGGTCGCGGGCGGTTATGCCTTCCGCACCGCGCCCGATCTCTCCGAGAAGCTCAAGATCGAGAAGCCGGTGACGCGCAAACTGTCGCGTGCGGGTATCGAGACCCTGGCCATCATCGCCTATCACCAGCCCGTCACCCGTACCGAGATCGAACAGGTGCGCGGCGTCGGCCTCAGCAAGGGCACGCTCGACCTGTTGTTCGAGCAGAACTGGATCCGGCCGATGGGGCGCCGCCGCGTGCCGGGCCGTCCGGTGACGTGGGGAACGACCGATTTCTTCCTCGAGCATTTCGGCCTGCCGTCGCTCGACGACCTGCCGGGTCACGAGGAAATGAAGGCGGCGGGCCTCTTGGACCCGCGCGCCCAGCCCCCCATATTCAGGCCGGACGAGCCCGATCTTCCGCTCGAGGCGGGCGAGGATGAAGTCGACGAGCCGCTGGCCGCCGACGAGACGGCGCGGTAGCGTCGGCGAGACGGCGCGTTAAGCCGCATTCCGGCCCTATTTGGATCGGTTGCCGGATTTGCGGTGGGTGCCATAATCGTGCACACACGCCGAGTGAAATCCGTTTTGGGAGCATATTGATATGGGTAGCTTCAGCATCTGGCATTGGATCATCGTCCTGGCCGTCGTGCTGCTGCTGTTCGGCGGGCGTGGCAAGGTTTCCCAGCTGATGGGCGACTTCGGAAAGGGCCTCTCGGCCTTCAAGAAGGGCGTCGGAGCACAGCCGGAAGAGCCGTCGCAGAATGCCGGTCAGCCGGGCGACACGGCCAAGCCGATTCAGGCGCAGACCACGACCTCGACGCCGGGTTCTGTCCATCAGGACACCGCCGCCAAGGTCTGATCGGCCTCCATGTTCGGCATCGACAGTCCTGAACTTCTGGTCATCGCGGTCGTGGCGCTCGTCGTCATCGGCCCGAAGGAATTGCCTGGCCTGCTCAAGACCTGGGGCAAGTGGATGGCCCAGATGCGCGGCATGGCATCGGAGTTCCGCGGCCATGTCGACGAGATGGTCCGCCAGTCCGAGCTCGACCAGGTGAAGCAGCAGCTGCTAGACAGCACAAGCGGCCTCGACATCAAGTCGCTCGACCCGACCAAGCAGATCCGGGAGACCATCCAGGAAGGCATGAGCGAGGGCGAGAAGGCCCTGGCCGAGGCCAAGAGCTCGTTCGACAACGTGCTCGCGGAGCCCGAATCGGCGCCGCAGATCGCGGCCGAGCCGGCATCCGCAGCGCTGCCCGAGCCCGCCGCCGAACCCACGACTGAGCCGCCGCCGGCCGCCCCCGAGGCGCTGGCAGAGGTCGTGCACAAGGCTGAGGCAGACGACAAGCCGCGGGAGAAGTCCACCTCCGCCGCGGCCGGTTGAGCGCCAATTAGCGCTTTGAACTGAAACGAAAAGGACGGCATAACGCGGCTCCACAGCCGCGAACCGGACTCCCTTGACCCAAGCGCACGACGGACCTGAAGACGACAAGCCGATGCCGCTGCTCGATCACCTGATCGAGCTGCGCAAACGGCTGATCTACGCGTTGATCAGCTTCTTTTTCGTCTTTTTCATCACCTTCTACTTCGCCAAGCCGATCTTCTCGTTCCTGATCCAGCCGGCGACCAACGACGGCTACAAGGTCGTCGTCCTCGATATCTTCGAGTTCTTCTTCGTCACCGTGAAACTGTCGGCCTTCGTGTCGCTGATCGTGGGCTTCCCGCTGATCGCCGCGCAGATCTGGCTGTTCGTGGCGCCCGGCCTCTACAAGAAGGAGAAGCGCGCCTTCCTGCCGTTCCTGATCGCCACGCCGTTCATGTTCTATGCCGGCTGCGCGATCATGTATTACATCGTGCTGCCGTACGTGATCAATTTCATGCTCACGCGCTACGCGCCACCCGACATCGAAAAAACGCTGCGGTCCTCGGACTATCTCGAGCGCATCCTGCAGCTGGTCTTCGCCTTCGGCTTCGCCTTCGAGATGCCGGTGCTGCTCACCCTGCTGGTGCGGGTCGGCATCGTCACGACTGCGGGGCTGAAGTCCAAGCGGCGTTACGCCGTGGTGATTTGCTTCATTGCCGCCGCCGTGCTGGCGCCGCCCGACGTGATCAGCCAGTTCGCGCTCGCCATCCCGCTGCTCGCCTTCTACGAAATCAGTATCCTGATCGGCGGCGCGATCGAGCGGAAGCGCGAGATCGAGGACGCCGAGGAAGAGAAGAAGGCCGACGAGACGGCCGGTAGCTGACCATGCATGACATCCGTTTCATCCGGGAAAACCCCGCCGCCTTCGATGCCGGCCTGAAGAAGCGCAACCTGGCGCCTCTCTCGGCCGAGATCCTGGCGATCGACACGCGCCGCCGCGCCGCCATTACCGAGAGCGAGACGATCCAGGCCAGGCGCAAGGCGCTCAGCCAGCAGATCGGCATGGCCAAGCGGAAGGGCGAGAACGCCGACGCCCTGATGGCCGAGGTCACGGGCCTCGAGGAGTCGCTCAAGAAGGGCGAGGCACTGGCCGCCGAGCTCGATGCCGAGCTGACGCGCCGCCTGGAGGTGCTGCCCAACCTGCCGTTCGACGACGTGCCCGACGGCACCGACGAGACCGGCAACGTCGAGATCCGTCGCGTCGGCAGCCAGCGCAACTTCGCCTTCGTGCCCAAGGACCACGTGGCGCTGGGCGAGGCGACGGGCGAGATGGACTTCGCCGCCGCCAGCAAGATGTCGGGCGCGCGCTTCGTCGTGCTGAAGGGCAAGCTCGCCAAACTCGAGCGGGCGATCGCACAGTTCATGCTCGACCTGCACACCTCGGAAGAGGGTGGCTACACCGAGGTCAATCCGCCGTTCCTGGTGCGCGACAATGCGGCCTACGGCGTGGGCCAGCTGCCGCGCTTCGCCGAGGACATGTTCCACACCGACAACGGCTTCTGGCTGATCCCGACCGCCGAGCTGCCGCTCACCAACCTGGTGAACGACACCGTGCTGGACGAGAAGCAGCTGCCGCTGCGCTACACCGCCTGGACGCCGTGCTTCCGTTCCGAGGCGGGTGCGGCGGGCAAGGACACGCGTGGCATGATCCGCCAGCACCAGTTCCCCAAGGTCGAGCTGGTGTCGATCACCACGCCCGAACTGTCCGATGCCGAGCACCAACGCATGACCGGCCGCGCGGAGGAGGTGCTGAAGCGCCTGGGGCTGCCCTTCCGCACTATCGTACTGTGCGGCGGCGACATGGGCCCGGCCGCCCGCAAGACCTTCGACATCGAGGTCTGGCTGCCCGGCCAGAACGCCTATCGCGAGATCTCGAGCTGCTCGAACTGCGGCGAGTTCCAGGCCCGCCGCATGAACGCGCGTTACCGGCCGAAGGAAGGCAAGGGCACCCGCTTCCTGCACACGCTGAACGGTTCGGGCCTCGCCGTCGGGCGCACCTTGGTGGCGGTGCTGGAGAATTACCAGAACGAGGACGGTTCGGTGACCGTGCCTGACGCCTTGCGTCCTTACATGGGCGGCCTGGCGCAGATTCCCGGACCCGCGGCAAAAGCCAAGTGAAGCCCGCCGACATCGCCCGTGCCCGCGTCCTCGTCACCAACGACGACGGCATCCACGCGCCCGGCCTCGAGGCGATGATCGAGATCGCCGAGCAGCTCTCCAAGGACGTCTGGGTCGTGGCGCCCGAGTTCAACCAGAGCGGCGCGGGCCACTCGCTGTCGATCAGCAAGCCGATCCGCTCGCGCCAGGTGAGCGAGACCAAGTTCGCGATCGAGGGCACGCCGACCGACTGCGTGCTGTTTGCGGTGAAGCATCTGCTGAAGGATCGCAAGCCGCAGATCGTCCTGTCGGGCGTCAACCGCGGCACCAACATCGCCGACGACGTGACCTATTCGGGCACCATCGCCGGCGCCATGGAAGGCTGCCTGCTCGGCCTGCCGTCGATCGCCTTCAGCCAGGCCTACACGCTTCCGCATCCGGTGAAGTGGGCGACCGCCACCACCTTCGGCGCCGACGTCGTGCGCAAGGTGATGGCGACCGACGTGCCCACCAACGTGTTCGTGAACGTGAACTTTCCCGACGTGGTCGCGGGCTCGGTGAGGGGCACCAAGGTCACGCGTCAGGGCGTGCGCGCCTTCGGCAGCTCGATCGTGGAGCGCATCGATCCGCGCGGCGGCGCCTATTACTGGAACTCCTACGCGCCGGGCGAGCACCAGGACGACGAGGAGGGCGACGTCTCGGCGATCCGCGCCGGCTACGTCTCGGTGACGCCGCTCCATCTCGACCTCACGCACGAAGCGACACGCCGCAAGCTTGCCCAGCAGTTCGGGCAGGCCTAGGGCGGGGCGGGCGCGATGAACGTCCCAGCCATGCAACGACTGATCGCCGAGCTCCGCAACTCGGACATCGCCGACGAGAACGTGCTGGCCGCGATTGCCGCCGTCGACCGCGAGCGCTTTGTCTCCGCGCCCTTCGCCGAGCGCGCCTGGGAGAACACCGCGCTGCCGATCTCCTTCGGCCAGACGATCAGCGCGCCGTTGGTGGTTGCCGCGATGACCGAGGCGCTGCGGGTCGGCCCGCGGATGAAGGTGCTCGAGGTCGGCACGGGCTCGGGCTACCAGGCAGCCGTGCTCGCCAAGCTCGCGCGCCGCGTCTACACGATCGAGCGCTTCAAGCCCCTGTCGAAGGAGGCCGAGAAGCTGCTGATCGCGCTCGGCATCTTCAACATCGTCTTCGACGTGGGCGACGGCTCCAAGGGCTGGCCGGGCCAGGCCCCATTCGACCGCATCATCGTGACGGCGGCGGCCGAGGAGAGGCCGCAGGCGCTGATCGACCAGCTCGCCGTGGGCGGCATCCTGATCGTGCCAGTCGGCCGCGACCCGACCGCCCAGGTGGTCGAGCGTATCGTGAAAAGCGAGAGCGGGCTGCAGCGCGACACCCTGATGCCGGTGCGGTTCGTGCCGCTGGTGACCGGGGCGCTGCCCATCCTGGGCCAGGGATAAGCCGCCGAGCCATGGTTAATGGCTTCGGCGTTTGCGGAGTACTGTGCGCCAAGTATCGGGGCTATCGCGCCCCGCAGATCGACAAGGAAGCTGCTATCGCAATGTGAAGCCAGCAGAGCCATGGCAGGAAAGGTGTCTCGCTGTAAATTGGCGGCTCGGTCCGCGCGGGAAAGGCCACCGTATGAAATCGACAGCCCTTATCGCTACCTTGCTCGCGATCATCTGCGCGCCAGGATGTGCAAATTGCCAGTGGTGCAAGACCATCCCGGGTTGGGATGGTCGATATGCCACCCACGACAGGGGCGCTCTCAACAGAGAAGACAGGAGAGGCCTGCCTGCAACACCGTACGGGGCGCACTGAGCGCATTGACACGTTAAGGCCTCGATCCCGGCTGGCTTGGAACTTCCCGCCGGAATGCCGATGCAGTACACTGGGCTCATGAAAAGAGCCCTTCGCTTCCCCCTGCGATGGGCCGGCCAAAGCCGCACACTGCTAACAGCGGTGGCACTGATGGCCGCGCTCGGCGCCTGTGACAACGTCATCTATGGCGCCCGTGAAGGCACCATGGAGTATCCGGGCTCCGGCGCCGCTCCGGGCGCAGTGCCCACCTACGTGGTGAAAAACAAGGATACGGTCGACAGCATCGCCCGGCGCTACGGCGTCTCGCCGCAAAGCATTATCGAGCGCAACAGGATCTCCGATCCCGCCAAGATCCAGCCCGGCCAGACCCTCGAGGTCCCGGGTGCCCGCGTCATCGCGCCCGAAGCCGCGCCGGTCGAGACCCAGGCCGCCGCCGCCTCGGGCCCGCGCGGACCGGTCCAGAAGGAAACCCTGGCGCCGCCGCCCGGTGCGTCGAGTGCCAGCGAGCCGGCCAATCCCGCCAGGCCCGCTCCTGGCGAGCCGACGCCGCTCAGCCCCGCTGCCGCCACCCATCCGCCCGAGGGGCCGGCACCACGCTTCATCTGGCCAGTGCACGGCAAGATCCTCTCGGGTTACGGCACCGGCGCCGGCGGCCAGAAGAACGACGGCATCGACATCGCCGTGGAGAAGGGCGCGCCCGTGAAGGCGGCTGATGGCGGCAAGGTGGTTTATGCCGGCTCCGACGTCGCCCAGCTCGGCAATCTCCTGCTGGTCGAGCACAGCGCGGGCTACATTACCGCCTACGGCAACAACGAGGAGCTGCTTGCCAAGAAGGGCGACACGGTGAAGAAGGGCCAGGTCATCGCCAAGGCCGGCGCTTCGGGCAGCGTGCCCACCCCGCGCCTGCACTTCGAGATCCGCCGCGGCGGCAGCAAGACCCTCGATCCGACGACGATGCTTCCGCCGCAATAGCGGCGGCTAGACGATTTTTCCGTCCAACGTGTATGCCCCCTTGCGGTCCTCGATCTCGAGGACCCAGACGTCGGGGTCGTACTTCACCTGCCGTTCGATATAGGCGTCGGCTTCGGCCTCGGTGACGGGCTTGGGGCCGGTGCCGCGGTTCCAGCCCGGCTCGCCGTCGAGCGTGCTGGCCTGCGCGTAGACCGTGACACCCTTCTCGAAGCGGTTGACCTTCACCAGCACAGTGCCGGCATCGGAATCGCCGCGCCGCACGATGGTCGCGGGGATGAAGTTGCGGTCGCAGAGCCGCACCTGCGCCGATATCCAGATGCCCGTCGTCAGACCCATCGTCATGTCGAGACCTTCACCGCCACGCCGGCGTGCAGCGCATCGTCGAGTCCGTCGAATACGGCCCGCGCGCCGCGCCATGTATAGCGCACGCAGGCAAAGGGCAACGACTCCAAGGCCGCATCGCCCTCGGCGAGCGCGGCCGGCGCCACCAGGATCGGCCTGACGTCGCCGCCGTTGCGCGCCGCCGCCAGCGACAGCGAGCCCACGGCGATGGCGAGTTCCTCGGGCTGGCCGTTGGCGATGAGCGCAAACAGCGGCTGCGGGCGCTCGCCGCGCAGCGAGAAGAGATCGGCTACCCCGCCATACATGCCGCGCTTGCGGAGCTCTTCGTAGAGCGCGCTGTCGACCAGCGAGCGGTCGCAGGCCTCGGCGGGCGAGGCGCGGGTCGAGGGATCGACGCAGAGCGCGGTTTGTGGCACCGGCGCGCCGCCCGCCTTGAAGCGCCGCACCGAATCGACGAAGCGGCCGAGCAGGCGCGTCAGCCGCGGGCTGTCGAGCGGCGCCACGATCAGCGCCTCGGTCGCCCCGCCGTCGGGCCACTGGACCTGGCGCCACACGCCGTCGGCCAGGAACTCGCGGAAGCCTTCCTTGCTCTGGCCCGGCCGCGCGCCGCCCATGCGGCCGGAGTGGGCAAGGTAAAGCGCGCCCTGATCGTCGATCGCGATGATGCCCGCGACCTTCCGGTCGGCGCCCTGGCGCGGCAGGTTGATCTCGCAGGTGATGCTCTCGCGCTTGCCCGGTGCCTCGGGCGCGTGGCCCATGACCAGCGCGTCGCGCTCGTGGCGCGGCTCGAGCGCCCACCAGAAACCGTCGTCGCGCGCCCAATGGATGGTCGTGCGCAACTCGCCGCCGCGCCAGGTCAGGCGCACGCCACGCGCAGGAACGCCCTGCAAGGCGCCGTGCAGGCGCTTGATGGCGCGGTCGATCCGCTTCGGTTCTGCCACGACGTGCAGCATTCCCGACCATACCGTGAGTCCGGCCCTTGCCGATGTGGACAGGTTCGGCCAGAAACGCGCCCAAGAACAGAAAGTCTCATGGCTGCACCCCCTCTCCTCGCGCTCACCGGCATCCGCTTCCACCTCGGCGACCAGACCGTCCTGGACGGCGTCGACCTGTCGATCGCGCCCGGCGAGCGGCTCTCGCTGGTGGGCCGCAACGGCGCGGGCAAGTCGACCCTGCTGCGCATCCTGGCGGGCGAGCCGCTGTTCGACGGCGGCACGCGCTTCGCCCAGCCCGGCGCCACCATCGCCACGCTCCCCCAGGAGCCGGATTTCGCCGGCCACGCCAGTGTCGCCGATTATGTGGCGTCGGCCTTGTCCGATTCGCTGGGCGCGTCGGACTATCGCGTCGAGGCGCTTTTATCGGACATGAAGCTCGACGGCGCGCGCGACCCGGCCAATCTCTCGGGCGGCGAGGCGCGCCGCGCAGCGCTCGCCCGCGCGCTGATCGGCGAGCCCGACGTCATGCTGCTCGACGAGCCCACCAACCATCTCGACGTCACGACCATCGAGTGGCTCGAGGAAAAGCTCGGCGACTGGCGCGGCGCCTATGTGCTGGTGAGCCACGACCGGCGCTTCCTCAGCACTCTGTCGCGCGCCGTGCTGTGGCTCGACCGCGGCATCGTGCGCCGCCTCGACAAGGGCTATGGCGAGTTCGAGAACTGGTCGAACGAGATCATCGAGCGCGAGGCCACCGAACGGCACAAGCTCGACCGGCTGATCGAACGCGAGACCGAGTGGGCGGGCAAGAGCATCCGCGCGCGCCGCACGCGCAACGAGGGCCGTCTGCGCGCGCTCGGCGAACTGCGCCAGCAGCGCCGCCAGCAGATCGGGCCGACAGGCAGCGCCTCGATCTCGGTCGGTCCCGCCGAGCAGTCGGGCTCGCTTGCCATCACCGCGCGCAACATCACCAAGCGCTGGGACGCCAAGACCATCGTCGAGGATTTCTCGACCCGCATCTTCCGCAAGGACCGCATCGGCCTGATCGGCCCCAACGGCGCGGGCAAGACGACACTGCTGAAGATGCTGATCGGCGAGCTCGAGCCCGATTCAGGCACGGTCAAGCTCGGCGCCAACCTGATGCCCGTCGTGATCGACCAGCGCCGCGCGGCGCTCGATCCCGACAAGACGCCGTGGGAGACGCTGGCCGACCGCAACGACCATGTGCTGGTGCGCGGGCACCTGACGCACGTCATGACTTACCTGCGTGAATATCTGTTCCGCGACGAGCAGGCGCGCCAGCCGGTGCGCACCCTGTCGGGCGGCGAGCGCAATCGCCTGCTGCTCGCCAAAGCGCTGGCGGCGCCGTCCAACATGCTGGTGCTCGACGAGCCGACCAACGACCTTGACGCCGACACGCTCGATCTCCTGCAGGAGGCGCTGACCGAGTTCGACGGCACCGTCATCCTGGTGAGCCACGACCGCGACTTCCTCGACCGCCTCGTGACCTCGACCATCGCGCTCGAAGGCGACGGAACGGCCGTCGAATATGCCGGCGGCTACAGCGACTACCTGATCCAGCGCGGGCCCCGCGAGATGCCGGGCACGGTCGATCTCGCGCCGCGCAAGCAAAAGGGCGCCTCGCGCGAGAGCGGTGCGGCCAAGCGCCTGGGCTACAAGCGCGAGCGCGCGCTGGTCGAGCTGCCCAAAAAGATGGCCGCTCTTCAGGCCGAGATGGCCGCGATCAACGAAGCGCTGGCCGATCCCAACCTCTATGCGCGCGATCCCAAGGCTTTCCAGACCAAGACCGCGCGCCTGGGCGCGGCTCAGGCAGAGTTGGACGCGGCCGAGACGGAGTGGCTGGAACTGGAAATGTTGAAGGCGGAACTCGGCAATTAGCGTCTACACGAGCACCGGCGTATGCCGGCGCGAGGCCATCGAGAGGCCTTGCAGCCGGGGATCGGGCGCGATTTCGATCTGTCGCCGGAACGGCACGAAGCCCGAGCGCACGTAGAAGGCGATCGCGTTGGGATGATCCATCGTGCAGGTGTGGACCCAGAAGCGCGAAATGGGACGCTGCCACGCGAGTTCGAGGGCGCGGTTCATCAGCCAGCGCGCGGCACCGCCGCCGATCAGTGAGGGGCCCACGCCGAAGAAGGCGAGTTCGGCTTCACCCGTCACGCGGAAGTCGAGCTCCAGCATACCTTCGAATTTCTCGCCGACTTTTAGCCCGTACACCTCGACCTCGGGATGCCGGATGATCGACGTCAGTTCGTCGTCGCCCATGACGATGCGGGAAAACCAGACCCATTCATCGCCGATCTGCCGATAGATGGAGCGATAGCTATCGGGGTCCGGTCGCGCGAAGCGCTGCAGCTCCCAGGGACCGGCGATCTCCGGCCGCGGCGCGGGCCGGGCGAACATCTGAAGGGAAGTGACGACGGCAGCGATCCTGTCGTCGGGCACGTCGTGAAATCCGTCGCCGAGCATCATTCTTCCTCTGTCGATTCCAGCAGCGTTTCGTAGGGCGCGAAGTGAAGAGCGCTATCGTCGGCTATAGTGTGGCCGGTCGCAATGACCCGATGTCGGAAAGGATCGGACGTGAGGCAATCAATCGCCACCGTGGCCCTCGTCGTGCGGGATTACGATGAGGCGCTTGCCTTCTATGTGGGAACGCTCGGCTTCACGTTGATCGAGGACACCTACATTGCCGCCCAGGACAAACGTTGGGTCACCGTCGCGCCTCCCGGTTCGACGGGGCCGCTCCTGTTGCTGGCGCGTGCGGTTGGCGAGGAGCAGTCGTCGCGCATCGGAAACCAGACCGGTGGGCGCGTCTTCCTCTTCCTTTACACCGACGATTTCTGGCGCGACTACAATGCCTATCGTAGCAAGGGTGTCGTCTTTGTCCGTGAACCGAAGGAAGAAAGTTACGGCACAGTCGCGGTGTTCGCGGACCTCTATGGCACTTTGTGGGATTTGCTACAGCCAAGGATGTCAGTTTCCTGAGGGGTGAACGACAGCGGCAAATACGGGGACCGGCTGGTCGAAGCCCTTCAAGATCAGCGCCTCGCGTTCGACGAGAGGCACGCTCGAACCGACCGCGTGAGCGGCCACGCGATCGACGAGGATTTCGGAATCCTCCGCGCTCGAGCACAGGCGCGAGGCAAGGTTCACGACATTGCCGATCGCCGTGTAGTTGAGTCGGCCCTCGGAACCGATCCGTCCGACCGTGGCGGGTCCCATGGCCAGCCCCACGCCGAAGCCAAGCCGGGGATCGAGCGCGCGCCAGCCGACCAGAAGCTTCTGCACGTCCCTCTGCATGTCGCTCGCCATGTTGATGGCGCGCAATGCCGGATCGGAACAGGAAACCGGCGCGTTGAGCAGCACCATCACGCCGTCGCCGACGAAGCTTATGAGCGTTGCCTCATGGGCGCTCACCACTCTTTCGAGCGCGTCATAATATTCGCGCAGCACGCCGATGATGGTTTCGGGCTCGGCGCGCGCCGAGAAGGCGGTGAAGCCCCGCAGGTCGCAGAACACCACGACCACCTCGACGCGCCGCCCGTCGAGAACACGGTCGTCGCCGATGCGGTCGACCAACTCGGCCACCTGCGGCGCGAGAAAGCGCTTGAGCCGGCTGATGCGTTCCGAGCGCTCCTGGGAAACCGACAGCTCGCCGGCCATCGCGTTGAACCGGGTCGCAAGCCGCTCGAATTCGTCGCCGGTCACAAGATTGATCCGATGGTCGAATTGTCCCGCGCCGATCCGGGCGGCCCCGTCCTCCAGCAGGTGTATGGGTCCAACCATGCGCTGGGTCAGCCAATAGGCGAGCAGCGCGGCGAGGGCTGCGCCGCCGACCAGCAATGCCGCCGTGCGCCAGAGCGCGGCGTAGATCGGGCTGAAGGCCTCGGCGAGGGGTTGCTTGACGATGATGCTCCAATCCACGCCGGGGATCTGCACCATCGCCGCCAGCACCGTCTTGCCCGCAAGGTCCTGACCGGTGGCCGCCTGGCCGGGCCCGGTGAGAAGAATGGCATCGCGCAAGGCGCGAAGCGGTCGCGTCGCGGTTTCGTCGGCGCGCAGCACCAGGCTGATGTCCGGATGCGCGACGAGTCTTCCCGGCAGGTCGAGCACGAACGCCTCGCCGGTGTGCCCGACCCGGATCGCCGAGATCTCCTCCCAGATGAATTTCAGATTGACCTCGGCGACGGCCACCCCGACCGTCGAGCGGTTGCTGGCGACGGCGATGGTCATGAAGGGTTCCGAGCCGTACTGGAACGTGACCGGGCCAAACCAGATCCCGTCCGAGCGGGCTCCCCTCACCGCGGGCTTCGCGGAGTGGTCGTCACCGCTGTCGATCCGGTTCAGGCCGATGCGCGACACGAACAGGCGTTCCTTGCCGGTAGGATCGACGAGGCTGAGGGTGATGACGGCCGGAACTTGGCGGAGCAGGCCCAGGGCATCGATCCTATGGCTGTCGCCGGTATTATCCGACCACGGCAATTGCAGGGTCCAGCCGAGCTGATCGCGGATTCCTTCGATGAAATCCTGGATCTTCACCGCCGCCAATCGGGCTTCTGCGTCCAGCAGGTCGTTCAGCCTGGCGCGCTGGTCGCGATAGCCGAACCACGCGTCGCTCCCACCTGCGATCAGAAGGGGGACGACGACTGCCGCGAAAAGGGCGCAGAAGTACTTCGTGAACAGTGACCTGCGTTGGGTGACCGGTGGATCGGACATCGTGTCAGCCCGCGCGACGGCCGGGCCGCCAAGTCACTCGATCACCTTGTCGGCGCTGGCCAGAATCGAGGCGGGGAAGGACAGGCCGAGGGTGTTGGCGGCCTTTTGATTGATGAACAGCTCGACCTTGGTGACTCGCTGCACCGGCAGATCGGCAGGCTTCTCGCCCTTGAGGATACGGCCGGCGTAGATGCC
>FTCZ01004924.1_pt1 | contig 18192 bp, 20 predicted proteins | sample 1658871 | NCBI WGS metagenome assembly FTCZ01 (sample SAMEA3914864, study PRJEB12502) | metagenome | biome: forest; material: soil | place: USA | collected 2012-03-12 | depth 0.3 m
GCGGCCGCGGCGGCGGTGGCGGTGGCGGCTTCGGCGGCGGCGGTGGCGGCGGTGGTTTCCGCGGCGGCGGCGCTGGCGGCGGGATGCCTCCCCAGGTCGTTGGCGAAGGCACGGGCGTCGTAAAATTCTTCAACAGCCAGAAGGGCTTCGGCTTCGTCGTTCGCGATGACGGCGGCGAGGACGTGTTCGTGCACATCAGTGCGGTCGAACAGGCCGGCCTGACCGGCCTGGCCGAGGGCCAGCCCCTGGGCTTCACGCTCGTCGATCGCGGCGGCCGCATCTCGGCCACCGACCTCAAGATCGATGGCGAGCCGATGCCGGTGACCGACCGTGGTCCGCCGCGCGATCGCGATGCCGCCCCGCGTAGCGGTGGCGGTGGCGGTGGCCGCGAGCTGACGGGCGAAAAGGCGACCGGCACGGTCAAGTTCTTCAACGCGATGAAGGGCTTCGGCTTCATTCAGCGCGACGACGGCCAGCCCGATGCGTTCGTCCATATCTCGGCAGTCGAGCGCGCCGGCATGACCAGCCTCAATGAGGGCGACCGGCTCGAGTTCGAGCTCGAGGTCGACAACCGTCGCGGCAAGTACGCCGCGGTGAACCTCACGGCGATCTAAGTCGCCTTATCCGGTTCGGCTTTGAAAGGCCCGGTCCGCAACCATGCGGGCCGGGCCTTTTCATTTCGGTGGCAGTTCGGGGCGGCGCTCCTCTCGATGGGAGGATCGATCGGCCTCAGCCTCCTCCCGGTACCGATGTCGTCCGATACCAACCCGACGCGACCCGGCTTCCATCGCGGGGACAGCCGTTCGCCGGCTAGCCGGCCAGGATCAGCGCCGCACCCGCGAGAATGCCGAGCACGGCAACCGACCTCCCGGCGGTTACCCGTTCCTTGAGGAACAGGATTGCGATGACCAGGGCGGTGACCATGCCGGTCTCGCGCAGCGCCGCAAGCGGCGCGGTCGGCCCGATCGACATCGCATAGAGCGCCATGCCGTAGGTGACGATCGAGAGAATCCCGGCAACGACACCCGGCCGCCACTGCGTGCGCGCCGCGGCGAACATCGCTCCCTTCGACACGATCGAGAACATCGCAACGGTGAAGGCGCCCATAATGACGAAGACCCAGGCGATGTAGCTGAACGGCGTCGGTGCCGCGCGAACGCCTTGCGCATCGATCACCGTATAGCCGGCGATCGCCACCCCGGTGAGCAACGACCAGCCGAGTCCCGCGCGTCCGAGGTGCCGCCCCAGCACCAGGGCGAACATCGACCCGCCGATCAAGGCGATCCCGGCAATCTCGGCGGTCGAGACGTGCTCACCCAGGATTCCGAGCGTCACCAGCGCCGTGACCAGCGGCGCGGTGCCGCGCAGCACCGGATAGGCAGCCGACAGGTCGCTTTCCTCATAGGCGCGGATCAGCGCGTAGAGATAAATGGCGTGCGCCACGGCGGTTCCGGCGAAATAGCCCCAGGCGCCGGTCGGCCAGGGTACCACCGCCAGCGCCGGCAGCATCAACAGCGCGGACGATCCGTCGGTCAGCGCGCGACCCGCCATCTTGTCGCGGCCGCCCTTGACGATCGCATTGACCATTGCGTGGATCGAGCCCGACGCGATCATCAGCAGGGGAGCGAGCGCGATCGACATGCTTGCGCGCCTCAATTGCCTAGGCGGACGGGCGCGTCTAGTCTCGGCCGGTGCGAAATCCCGCCGACCCCGCTGCCGCCCGCGCTCGCCTGACCGAGGCATTGGTGCGTACCGGGCAGGAGGATCGCGCCGCCTTGCAGGAAGTCTACGCGCTCACCTCGGCGAAGCTTTTCGGCATCTGCCTGCGTATCTGCGGAGAGCGCAGCAGCGCGGAGGATGTGTTGCACGAAGTCTATCTGACGGTCTGGAAACGCGCCGGCGCCTATGAGCCGGGCCGGGCCAGTCCGATCTCGTGGCTGGCGACGATCGCGCGCAACAAGGCGATCGACTGGGTCCGCGCAAGAGGCGCGCGGCCCGCGCATCCGGTCGAGGAGGCCGACATGGTGGCGGACGATTCCCCCGATCAGGCGATGCTCGTCGAGCGCGACCAGGCATCGCAGCGGCTGCACGATTGCCTCGACGCGCTCGACGATCGTGCGCGCGACGCGATCCGTACCGCCTTTTTCGACGGCGTGACCTATGCCGAGCTGGCCGAGCGCAAGGGCGTGCCGCTCGGCACGATGAAGAGCATCGTCCGCCGCGGGCTGCTGGCATTGAAGGGATGCGTCGATGGCGTCTGACGATCCTGGCCCCGACATGACCGCCGCCGAGCTCGCGCTAGGGCTGCTCGACGGCGAGGAGCGCGCCGCGGCCTTGCGCCGGGTGCTCGCCGACCCCGATTTCGCGCGCGAGGTCGAGGATTGGCGCCACCGTCTAACTGGCCTGTTCGACGATTATGTCGAGGTGCCGGCACCCGAATCGGTCGCGGCACGCCTCGCCGCTCCAGACAGGGCACCCTCGCGCACGCAGCCGCGCAACCGCTGGCCGATCGTCGCGACCCTCAGCGCGATGGCGGCAGCGGTCGCCTTGTTCTTCGTGACACAGCCGGGACCGCCGCCCGCAGCGCCGCATCACATGATGGTCGCCTCGCTGATGATGAGCGACAAATCGGGCGCGGTCCCGGCGATGGTCGACATGACCACCGGTGAGATGCGCGTGGGCGGCACGACGATGGCCCCCAGGGGCAAGACCGCGCAGCTCTGGATGATCGGCGGCGACGGCGTGCCCAAGTCGATGGGCATGCTCGCGAGCACCGGCCCGTCGCGGATGATGCTGCCGATGGAAAAACGCGCCGGGCTGACCGACGGCGTGATGCTCGCGGTGTCGATCGAGCCCGAGGGCGGATCACCCACCGGCAAGCCGACCGGCCCGGTGGTGGCGAGCGGCAAACTTTCGATCGCCTGACCTGCATCCGCGGGCAGCGCGGCCCCGTACCTCCTGACGCACGCGCCTCAAGGCGTGCTTTGGGAGACAAGGGAAATGAAGGCAATCCGCACGCTCATGCTCGCGACCGTCATGGTCGCCGGCGCGACCGCAGGCGTCGCATCCATGACCAATCCGATGGTCGGTGGCGCCGCCATGTATCCGACCAAGAATATCGTCGAGAATGCCGTAAATTCGAAGGACCACACCACGCTCGTCGCCGCGGTCAAGGCCGCCGGCCTGGTCGACACGCTGCAGGGCGCGGGGCCGTTCACCGTGTTCGCGCCGACCAATGCCGCGTTCGCCAAGCTGCCGGCGGGCACGGTCGACACGCTGCTCAAGCCCGAAAATAAGGCCCAGCTGACCGCGGTCCTCACCTATCATGTCGTGCCCGGCCGCGTCACCGCCGCCGACATCGCGATGAAGGCCAAGGCCAATGTGGGCAAGGCGACCTACGCCACCGTCCAGGGCGAAAAGCTGACCTTCATGAAATCGGGCAATGCCTGGTGGGTGATCGACGGCAAGGGCGACAAGGCGAAGATCACCATCGCCAACGTGATGCAGTCGAACGGCGTCATCCACGTCATCGACGCGGTGATGCTGCCCTAACTTCCTTCCAGGGCAGCGAGGGATCGGCCGCACCCCCTGCAGCCGGTCCCTCAATCGCTGATCGGATGGGTGTTATGGAGCAGCGTCATGTCGAGCCGGATCACGCCGCTCTCGTCGCCGATGACATCGTCGAAATCATGGTCGATCCGGACGTGATCGCGATCGTAGCGCATCCCACCCTGCGACGGGCTGGCGAGCAATGTGTCGATCCCGCCGACCGTCGCGGTCAGCAGGAACCGATCTTCCCCCGCCAGCGCCTCCAGCACCGGGCTGTCGTCATCGATCAGATGGACCAGCGTCCAGGACAGGCCGAGCAGTGGATTGACGTCGCGGACCAACGGCAGGCTGACAAGGCTACGGAAATTGCGGCCGTCGGGCATATGGACCGACTGCAGGAACGATAATTGCGCGGTCGCGTCGGCCAGCGCGTGCGACCGGGTCGACACCAGCCGGACCATCAGCGCGCGCTTGCCGTTATAACGGCCGATCACCGCATAGCGGCTGAACTCAAGGCTCTGGCGCGGCCGCGCGAAACGGGCGAACACCAGCCCGGTCATCGTCGCCGAGAAGAACAGGCCGGCCAGGATCTCGGCCGCCGCGATGGCATGACCGATCCGGTTGCCCGGCGCCATCACGCCATAGCCGACCGTCCCCAGCGTATCGACCGAGAAGAAGAAGCCGTCGGCAATCGATCCCGGCTCGGCATTGGCGACCGATCCCGGCAAGACGGCATAAAGCAGCCCGAACGCCAGGTTGATCGCGACGAACAGCAAGGCGGCCAGCCCGATAAAGGCCGGCCAGCTCATTTCCATCACCCAATAATAAAGATCGGCGAGCGGCGACGGCATGCCGACCTTGATCGCCGGCGATCCGGCAAACTCGACGAGCCGACGGCGGACTTTCCTGGCCATGATCGAGCGTCGGCGATGCGCGCGGCTTCGTCAATCAGGTGATCAGGTTGCGCAATGCCACGATCGTGTCCGCCTCGGCGGCGGGCTTGTCGGTGCGGATGCGATGGATGCGCGGAAACCGCATCGCGACCCCCGATTTGTGCCGCTTCGATTCGTGGATCGAATCGAACGCGACTTCGAGCACCAGGGTCTTTTCGACCTCGCGCACCGGCCCGAAGCGGTTGACCGTGTGGTTGCGCACGAAGCTGTCGAGCCATTTGAGTTCGTCGTCGGTGATCCCCGAATAGGCCTTGCCGACCGGGAGCAATTCGCCGTCGGCGGTCCAGCAACCGAAGGTGTAGTCCGAATAGAAAGACGAGCGCCGGCCATTGCCGCGCTGCGCGTACATCATCACGCAATCCGCCGTGAGCGGGTCGCGTTTCCATTTGTACCAGAGGCCAGTGCGCCGGCCGGCGACGTAATCCGAATCGCGCCGCTTGAGCATCACGCCCTCGATCGCCGCGTCGCGCGCGCCGGCGCGGATTTCCTCGAGTGCCGCGAAATCCTTCGCCTCGATCAGCGCGCTGACGTCGAACCGGTCGGGATCGAGCTGCACCGCGAAAACTTCGAGCCGCTGCCGGCGCTCGGTCCAGGCCAGCGGACGGACATCCTCCGCCCCGTCGAACAGGATGTCGTAGAGCCGGACGAACGCGGGATAGTCGGCGAGCATCTTTGCCGACACGATCTTACGCCCCAGCCGCTGCTGCAGCGCGTTGAAGCTCGCCGCCCCACCGCCTTCATCCAGCGCCCCGCCCTGCACCTCACCTTTCACCATCAACTCGCCATCGAGCACCCCCGGCGTGCGGAACGCGGCCGCCACGTCGGGAAAGCTGCCGGTGATATCGTCGCCCGCGCGGCTGTAGAGCCGGGTCTCGCCGCCGACATGGACAAGCTGGACGCGGATACCGTCCCATTTCCATTCGGCGGCATAGTCGGCGAGGTCGACACTCCCGTCCTCGAGCGGGTGGGCGAGCATGAACGGGCGGAATACCGGAACGTCGGCGGCAGTCGGCTGCTCGCCGCGGCCTTCGACCCAGTCGAACAATTCGGCGAAAGGCGGGCGGATCGCGTGCCACACTTCCTCGACGCCCTCGACCGCGACCCCGAAGGCCTGCGCAAGCGCAGTCTTGGCGAGCCGCGCGGAGACGCCGATGCGCAGCGCCCCGGTCGCCATCTTGAGCAAGGCGAAGCGCTCCTCGGCATCCATCCGGTCGAGCATGCCGGCCAGCGCTGCCGGTGCGTCCGAGCGCGACAGCGAATTGAGCGTGTCGACCACCTGGGCTACCGACAGCGGCTCGCCTTTTCCGTCGTCGGCGCCGGGCCACAGCAAGGCGATTGTCTCGGCGGTATCGCCGACATAGTCGCGGCTCATCCTGAACAGCACGGGGTCGACGCGTTCCTCGACCAAGGCGCGGATCACCGCCGGCTTGACCGCCTTGAGGTCGAGATCGCCGGTCAGCGCCGCCATTGCCCAGCCACGATCGGGATCGGGCGTGGCCTTGAGGTAATCGCCGATCAGCTTGAGCTTGGCGTTGCGCGACCGCGTGTAGATCAGCGAATCGAGGAGCTGCGCAAAGGCGTGCATCGTATCCCCAACATGGCCGCACGGCGATGGTTCCGCCAGCCCAACGACCGGTATAGCATGGCGGGATGCGCAAGCTGCTGATCGCCGTCCTCGTCCTGCTGCTGATCGCGGCGGGCCTGTATTTCTACGCGCGGGCCGAGGCACGGTTCGATCCGATCGTCCGCACCGCGACGATCAAGCTGCCCAACTGGCCCAAGGGCGTGAAGCCGATCCGCGCGGTGCTGATCAGCGACGTCCATATCGGCAGCCACGCAATGGACGAGGCGCGGCTCGATCGCATCGTCGACCAGATCAACGCGCTCGACCCCGACATCGTGCTGATGGCGGGCGATTTCATCTATGGCCACGATCCGCAAGGCGCGAGGAAGAAGGGCGCCGGGCTGGTCGCGCCCCTCCTGAGGCTGCACCCGCCACTAGGTGTGGTCGCGGTGCTGGGCAATCACGATCACTGGACCGGCGAAGCCGATGTCAGGAGCCTGCTGGCCAAGGCGCGGGTCACCGTGCTCGAAAACGACGTCACCGCGCGCGGGCCGCTCGCGATTGGCGGAGTCGGCGACGATTATTCAAAGCACGCCAATGTCGCGGCGACCATCGCCAAGCTGCGGCCGTTCGCCGGCGCGCGAATCATCCTGACGCATTCGCCGGACATCGCGCCGGATCTGCGGAAGGACGTGCGCCTGCTGCTGGCAGGACATACGCATTGCGGGCAGGTCGTTCTGCCGCTGTACGGCGCGGTGACCAGCGTCTCGCGTTACGGCGAGCGCTATCGTTGCGGGCTGAAGATCGAGCCCGGCCGCGCGGTGGTCGTTACCGCCGGCCTCGGTACCAGCGGCCCGGCGCTGCGCTTCGGCGCGCCGCCGGACCTCTGGCTGATCACGTTAGGCCCATGACGGTGCCTAGGCTTTCCGGCCCGCCTCGAACAGGAACCAGGCGCGGCGCTCGGCATCGTCGGTCCAGTTATCGATCATCGCGCTGGTCGCGTTGTCCTTTGCCTTGTCGGCAATGTCCTTGGCCTCGCGCAGGCTCTCGACCAGCTTGAGATTGTCGTCGCGCAATTCCTTGAGCATGTCGCCGGGCGAAACGAAATCCTTGTCGTTGTCGCTGATCGTCTGGTGCCGCGAGATGTCGCCGATCGAGCGCAAGGTGGTGTTGCCGGTCTTGCGCACGCGCTCGGCAATGTCGTCGGTCGAGGCGAAGATCTGCGCCGCCTGTTCGTCGAGCATCAGGTGATAGTCGCGGAAATGCGGGCCCGAGACGTGCCAGTGGAAATTCTTGGTCTTGAGGTAGAGTGCGAACGAATCGGCGAGGATCGTGTTGAGCGCGTCCTTCACGCTCTTCGCGGCGTTCGAGACGAGGTCGGTCGGGGTCTTGAGGTCGGCGTCGGACATGATGGCTCCGTTCGGGCAACGAGGGATGACGAGTCGTTGCGATAACGGACCAATATCGGATTCGCTCCCGCGAGCTCACGCGAAAAAGCAATGCAGAGTGATCGACGCGCTAGATCAGTCTGAGCGCGGAGGCCGCCAGCCAGCACCCGGTCGCGGCGAGCACCAGCCCGACCACGATTCCGACCGCGCGGTGCGGCAAGGTACGCCACACCATCTCGCCCCCCATCGCGGCAAAGCCGAGCACGGCGAGGCTGCCGATCAGCCCGCCGACGCCCGCCAGCGGCGCGATACCGCCCGCGGCGATCGCAAACACGACGAATTCGCTGCGCCCGCCGAGCCCGGTCGAGACGAGATGCGCGGCGGTATCAGTGAACGGCCGGGTCGCGGTGACGTCTTTCGCCTTGCCCGGCCAGATTGCCCCGGTCGCGGCGGCGATCAGGGCGAGGGCGAGCATCAGGCGTTCGGGATTGGGCGTCATATGCTGGCCGATCAGCCAGCCGGCGGTCGCCGCGACGCCATTGGTGATGAGCAGCGCGACCAGCGCGCCGACGGCTATCGTGCCGGCCTTGCCGCTACGCTCCGAGAGAGTCGCAACCCAGCCGGCCGAGCGGTCGGTTGCGCGAATCAACAAGGCGGCGACCAGCGCCGCCATCAGCGATTCCATCAGCCGGCCAGTCGCACCGCGCCGGCCGCCAGGAAGACGTGGCTGCTGTGCGCGTCACTGCGCCCGCAGCCAACCGCTTCGCCCAGCATTGCGATCCAGCCACGCACGATCACGCCGCTTTCGCCGCGCCCCAGCGCCGATTCGAGCGCGCGCGCCACCGCGACCACTGGCAGGATGCCTGCGCTTTCCGCGACCAGCCTGATGGCATCGACTTCGGCGACGAGGTCGCGCGGCCGAACGTGCCGCGCCATCATGTCGAGCCGCGCCACGCGCGCCGCCAGATCGTCCCCGTAACCCGTTGCTTGAGCAGGTACCCCCATTTGCCCAACTCCCATTTCGCTGTCGTGGAGAGTGCATTGGATATGGTAAACGCGCGCTTAACGCGGGCCATGCTTGACAATCGCGCGTCGCTCCGCCATTGGCCCGCCCCTGACAAGCGGCGGCGCGTCCGCCGCTTTTGCATTTCAAACAGCAGGAATTGGGCCCATGGCCAAGCCGACTACCGTCAAGATCAAGCTCGTCAGCTCGGCCGACACCGGCTTCTTCTACGTCACGAAGAAGAATCCGCGCACCCAGACCGAGAAGCTGTCGTTCCGCAAGTACGATCCCGTCGTGCGCAAGCATGTCGAGTTCAAGGAAGCGAAGATCAAGTAACTCGCCTCGGCGAGTTACGCAGTCCCAGCGCACGCGGGGACCTCGGGCCGCAGGCAATCGCCTCGCGGCCTTTTGCTTGTTTCCAATCCGCCGGGGTTGCGGGCTAAAGCAACGCGGTCACTTCCTCGACGAATCGCGACACCGAGATCGGCTTGGACACATAGGCATCGGCGCCCGCGGCCCTGATGCGATCCTCGTCCTCGCGCCCGGCATAAGCGGTCACCGCCATGATCGGCGTCCACCCCAGATCGACATCGGCCTTGATCTGCTGGATCAGCTCGAATCCGCTGACATGCGGCAGCTGGATGTCCATCACGATGAGGTCGGGGGCAAAGGCGCGCGCACGCTCGACCGCCTCGCGGCCGTCGCGCACCGGCTCGGTCGCGAATTCGTGCGCACGCAGCAGATCGCAGAACAGCTTCAGATTGAGTTCGTTGTCCTCGACAACCAGCACGCGCTTTGCCAACGGGGGACCTCCAGGATGCTACGATAGCAATGACCGAGCCAGACACAAACGATCCGGCGACTCTCGCCCTGCGCGCCCTTGTCTGGACATTGGGCGATTCGCAGCGTGCGCAGCGCCTGCTCAGCCTGACCGGGCTCGAGGCCGACGACCTGCGTGCGTCGGCGGCGAATCGCTCGACCCAGGCGGCGGTGCTCGGTTTCCTCGAGGCGCACGAGCCCGACCTGGTCGCCTGCGCGGCCGATCTCGACATCAAGCCCGAGGCCCTGGTCGCGGCACGTCGGATACTCGAATCATGACTCGCCCCCTGCTGATCTGCGATTGCGACGAGGTTCTGCTCCACATGGTGCGGCATTTCGGCACCTGGCTGCGTGAGCGTCACGACGTGCACTTCGCGCACGAGACCGGCAGCTTCGTCGCGATGACGCATGCCGACGGCAGTCCGGTCGAGCATGAGCGGATCTGGGCGATGCTCGACGAATTCTTCCCGGCCGAGATGGAGCGCCAGACGCTGGTACCGGGCGCAGCCGAAGCGCTCGCGGCGCTGGCCGAGAGCGCCGATATCGTCATCCTGACCAATCTCGGCGACCATTGCCGCGACCACCGCATCGACCAGCTCGCGCAGCACGGCATCCGTCACCGGGTCGAGACCAATCGCGGCGGCAAGGGCGGTCCTGTCGCGCGGCTGGTCGCCGAGTATGGCAATCCGGTCACGGTTTTCGTCGACGATCTCGCGACGCACCACGAATCGGTTGCCAAGCAGGCGCCGCAGGCCCACCGCCTCCACCTCGTTGCCGAGCCCGCCATGGCGCCCCAGGTGCCGGCCGCGGCGCACGCGCACGCACGAATCGACGACTGGGGGGCAGCGCGCGACTGGATCGCCCGGCGCTTCGCCGCCAACCAGCCGGCCTTAACAGAGGGAATATCCGCATGACCGACCGTATCGACCGCAAGCTTGAGGAAATGGGCCTGAGCCTGCCTTCCCCGGCCGCACCGGTCGCATCGTACGTGCCGACGGTCGACGCCAACGGCCTGCTCCACATTTCGGGCCAGCTGCCGTTCAAGGACGGCAAGGTCGTCACCGGCAAATTGGGCGACGGCGTCGACAAGGTCGCCGGTCAGGAAGCCGCCGAATTGTGCGGGCTGATGCTGGTCGCGCAGATCAAGGCGGCGGTCGGTGGCGACCTCAGCCGGGTCGAGCGGATCGTCAAGCTCGGCGTGTTCGTCAATTCGGCGCCCGACTTCACCGACCAGCCCGAGGTCGCCAATGGCGCGTCGAACCTGATGGAGGCCCTGTTCGGCGATGCCGGCAAGCATGCCCGCAGCGCGGTCGGCGTGGCGGCTCTGCCGCGCGGTGCGGCCGTCGAGGTCGATGCGGTCGTAAAGCTCGCCGACTGATCCTATCTCGGCGCGGTGAGTTCCCCCGCGATCACTGCACGCATCGCCGACGGCGTTTCCGCGATTCCGGCCGCCGATTGGGATTCGTGCGCCGGATCGGGCAATCCGTTCGTCGGTCACGCCTTTCTCTCGATCCTCGAGGAATCGGGCAGCGTCGGTCGCGGTACCGGCTGGCAGGCATTGCCGATCCTGGTCGATGGCGAGGACGGCCGCCCCGGGGCAATCGCGCCCGCTTATGCCAAGAGCCACAGCCAGGGCGAATATGTCTTCGACCATGCCTGGGCCGATGCCTGGGAGCGCGCCGGCGGGAATTATTACCCCAAGCTCCAGGTCGCGGCGCCGTTCACCCCGGTCCCGGGGCCGCGGCTGCTGGTCCGCGACGAGCGCCTGGCGCCGGCCCTGATCGGCGCGCTCGAGGCGGTAACCGACCAGAACGGCCTGTCCTCGGCGCACGCGACCTTCGTCACGCCTGAGCAGATTCCCTTGTTCGAAGCAGCAGGCTGGCTGATCCGTGAGGGCACGCAATTCCACTGGCGGAATGACGATTATGCCGGTTTCGACGACTTCCTTGCCGCGCTCGCCAGCCGCAAGCGCAAGGCGATCCGCCACGAGCGCGCCAAAGCGGTCGAGGGGCTGACCATTCGCCACATCGCCGGGCGCGACCTGACCGAGGCGCATTGGGACGCGTTCTGGGATTTCTACCAGGACACCGGCAGCCGCAAATGGGGCAGCCCCTATCTGACCCGCTCATTCTTCTCGCTGCTCGGCGAGCGGATGGCCGATCGCGTGCTGTTGATTCTCGCTGAGCGCGACGGCCGCCCGATCGCGGGTGCGCTCAACCTGATCGGCGGCGACACGCTCTATGGCCGCTATTGGGGCTGCGTCGAGGATGTCCCCTTCCTCCATTTCGAGCTTTGCTATTACCAGGCGATCGACGCCGCGATCGCGCGCGGGCTGAAGACGGTCGAAGCCGGCGCGCAGGGCGAGCACAAACTGGCGCGCGGCTATATCCCGGTCCCGACCTGGTCGGCGCACTACATCCCCGACCGCAATTTCCGCCGCGCGGTCGCCGACTTCCTGGCGCGCGAGCGCGCCGGCGTCGAAAGCGACCAGGATTATCTGGCGCGCTTCACCCCGTTCAGAAAAGCGGCACCGGGCTCCTAGGCGGCAACGGGAATTCCCCCTTCTTGGTGGTCGGCGCCAGCTCGACATGCTGGACCTTGAACAATTTGCTGGTCCCGTCCGACCAGATCAAGGTCAGGTCCTTGGCATATTTGGGGTCGAAGGGCGGCGGGTTGATCAGCCAGACATAGTCGAAGGCGGGCCGCGGGAATTTCGCCAGGCTGCGGTCGATCGGGCGCCACCATTCGCGCGGACATTGCACGTCGGTGACGATCTGCGACGGGTCATGCGCGAACGGCCGCGCGGCAACGTAGCGCGTGGTCAGCAGCTGTGCGCCGGCCATCGACCATTGGTCGTTGGTGTACGCCTCGCGCCGTTCGAGCGCGAGCCCGGGCATGTGCTCGAGCCGGGTCATCATCCAGTCGTTGCGACAATTCTCACCGACGAAGGTGATCAGCCGCGCACCGATCGGGACATGGTCGAGCGCTTTCAGTTCGCGGTCGTAGCGCTGGTCGAACAGATAGTAACTGATCGTCGTCCCCCCGGTCCTGACCAGCACGAAGGCGAGTCCGAGCAACGCGACGAAATTGATCGTCCTGAACGACACGACCGATGTCGGCCGGATCGCGATCACCGCGATCGCGATCATGAAGGGGGCCAGCCGCATATCGGCATAGGCCGATCCGAACACGATCCGCGGCAACAGGATGAAGACCGCCAGCAGGAACACCGCCGACAGGCCGAGGTTGCGCGAATATTCGATATTGGGGTCGCGGAATGCCTTGTAGAGGACCAGCGCGATGACCGCGGTCGAGCTGATGTCGAACGCCATCCAGCGATCGCGCAGGATCATCGTCAGCCAGGTGATCTTGGCGCGCCAGTTGAACCAGTCGGCGGTGTCGCCGGTGACGTGCTGGCCATTGCGCCAGGCGATCATCAGCAGCATCGGCAGCGCGAGCGGCAGGCAATGCACGCCCGCACGCACCCAGGCCATCGCCCAGCGCTGCGCGCCGTCGCGCGTGATCGGCCCGATCCGCGGCTCGATCTCGTTCTTCACGCGGTCGTGTTCGCGGACCATTTCCGCCGAGAAGGCGAGCACGCCGAGCACGCCCCAGCCGAAGGTGTGGCAGACCCAGAGCGCGCAGGAGAGCGGCACGAAGATGATCGCGCGCTTCCTGAGCTCGCCATAGCGCGCCATCCGCAGCCAGAGCGCGAACAGCGGCAAGGCGAGCGCCATCGACAGCATGAAATTGCCGAAGCCGAATTGCAGCGGGAAGCAGTAAGCCAGCGGCAGCGCGAACAAGGCAGTCGGCGGAATCCGCCCATGGACTTCGCGCGCGATCCACAACAGGCCGAGCACGATCAGCGGCGGGATCGACAGGATGATGATCTTGACCGTCGCCTCGATCCCGATCAGCGGCCCGAAGATCTGGACGAGGATGTCCATCCCGAGATTGCCGATCAGCGACCACTCGAAATTGTACCAGTCGAGCAGCCACTTGTCGTTGTAGAGGTCGAGCTGGACGCGATAGCGGCCCATGTGACCGGGCAGGTCGACGAGCGGCGGGATGTCGGGCCAGAGCAACGGCACCGTCGCCAGCAGCGCCATCGCCACGACGAACCAGCGCGTCTGCCACCAATGGAGCGGCGGCATGGTCGGTTCTTCGGAAGTCATGGGCGGGTTCTGTAGTGCGCCGATGCCGGTCGCGGCAAGTCGCGCTTATCGGACAAGGCGATAGAATCTGAGCGGCGTGCCGTTGAGCGGCACCGGCACGAGCCAGGATGGGGCCCGGCCCTGCTGCAATCCCGCCGCCAGGCCGGCGGGATAGGCGCGAGTCACGTCGATTTCGCCGAAGTCGCCGGGGCAGAAAGCGACATAGTCGACTTTCCATTGGTCAGCGATCGCCCGGGCGCGCTCGGGCGGCGACAGGAAGAAGCGGTACATCGCCATGTTGCCGTCATTGTTGCGATGATAGCCCGCGCCGACCGTCGACAGATGCGTTGCGCCGATAATGTAGGCGGCGAGCGTGTTGCTCGCCATCGTCACGCCGGGCTTCAGCCGGTCGACCTGGTTCCAGGTATCGCCGACGCTGCACGCAGCCGGCGGCGCCAGGCTGCCGATTTCGGAGGAGCCCGGGCTGACCGCCCGCTGCAGCTGCTGGCCGACACCTGCCCATGCCATGCCGGCGCTGGCCAGCCAGGCAAGGATCACCGCCGGCAGCTGCCAGCGCACTCGGCGCCGCGCGGTCATCACCAGCCCGGCCAGGATCGGTGCTGCGAGCGGCGCGCCGATATAGGCGCCGCGCACTTGTGACAGCATGATCAATGCCGAGACGCCGACGACCGAAGCAACCGGCAGCAGCGCGATCCGCTGCGTCCGCTCGCGTGCCAGGGCCCATGGGCCCATGACGCACGCCGCCGCGACGACCCCGCCGACCGACAGGATGCGCTCGATGCGCCAATGCCAGAACAGCCCGTTTGCCTCGTCGATAAAGGGGATGAAGGCGCGCCGCAGGAACGGATCGACCGCGCCATAAGGTCCGTTGATGCAGCTCGGATAGGCGATCACGGTCGCGGCGAGAATGGCTGCGCCGAGCACCGTGCCGGCCACCAGCCGCGCTCGCCAGCTCGATAGCCATGGCGTTGCTGCCGCCAGCAGACCAAAAGCAGCGGCGGCGAGCAACGTCCCGGTCGACGATGCGGGCGTAAAAGCGTCGCAATAAGCGGGCGTCCACAGGGTTGGACGCAGGAACAGGAGAAAGACCGCGGTGGTCAGGCCGAGCGCCCCGGCAAAACCGGCCAGGCGAGCGCGCTCAGCATCGCCACGGACGACCCAGAAGCCCGACAGAATGGCGATCAGCACCGCGATCTGCGGCGCGGTTTCGAGCCCGACGATCAGGCTGAGCGCGACCGCCGTTCCGGCGATAACACCCTCACGCGCTCGCGAGGCATGCATCAATGCCAACACGATCAGCTGGATCAACACGACCTGCAGCGCATGGTGGTCGATCCGGCCGGGCGCGAAAACGGTCGTACCCGGGTAGGCCAATGCGGTCAGCACCGCCGCGATCGGCCCTGCCTCCGGACCCCAGAGACGTCGTCCGATCCGCGCCGACAGGAACAGGGCAAGCGCGAACAGCAACGCCGGATAGGCCAGGACGGCAAACAATTCGGCCTGCGCTTGCCCGAGCAACGGCCTGGCGACCAGGATCAGCGCGGCGATCCCGGCATCATTGATTCGCGACCAGTGCATCGGCGCGCCCGCCGGCGGCGCCATGCGATATTGCGTCCAGTCGTTGATCCCCTGGCCGCCGAGCCAGTCGCGCACCTGCGCCAGCCGTACCATGTCGTCGGTATCGGGCAGCAGCATATGACTCAGCCGCGCCCAGTCGTTGATTGCCCAGCCGACCGACAGGATCACCGCCAGCCCGATCGCGACCATCAGGTCGAGGCCGATCCCCCGGCGGCCTGTCGCCCCGGGCGCTGGCGGATCGGCGGCAGTCACGCGAATCAGCGCGACAGGATCGCGACGAAATGCAGCCCGCGGTCGAACAGCCAGGAAAAAGGCCGCGGATAGAGCGACAGCCGGTCCGCGAACTTGCTGGTGCCGAGATGGAGCCGCGTCCAGATCTGCTGCCATTCGCGGCGCGAGAGGTAATTATAGGGAAGCCGCACGCCATGCGCGGCATTGCCGACCCAATCCATGAAGCGCAGCGTCGGGCCGGCGGCGAGGCCGTCGCGCAAATGATCCTTGATCACCACCTGCGGCGCGACGCGCGCGATCTCGGCCAGCACCGCGGCGGGATCGTCGGTATGATGGAGCACATCGATCACCATCGCCGCGTCGAACGCATTGTCGCCGAACGGAATGCTCGCGCCGTCATAGGCATGCACCGGGATCGCGGTATCGGGCCGCACCAGCACGTCGATCCCCTCGATCGTCACGTCGGGACGCATCTGCATCACGAGCAAGGCGAGGTCGCCGCTGCCGCATCCGACATCGAGCACGCGCGCATCGCGCGGCAAGCGGTCGGCAATCGCGGTGGCGAGCCGCCTGATCCGGCGGTTGAACACCAGTTTGCCGTGGATCGAACCGAGCATCGTATCTCCCAGGCGCATCCGACGGGGATCGCGCGCCGCTGGACGCTAGAGAGGGACCGGATGAAATTTGGTTAACGAAATCCGTGGCGGCGTTGAATCGAACAAGGGCGTTAACCAAAAGTTGGCGGGCGCGCGGGCACATGTCGGCGATCCAGGGAGACACCATGTCGGCCGCGCGTGCTTTGAAATCCTATCCGGTGGTTCGCGGGACGACGGGCAGCACACCCGCGCCCGAGATCGAGCTGTCGATCGTGATGCCGTGCCTCAACGAGGCCGAGACGCTGGCGGTCTGCATCAAACAGGCCCAGGCATTTCTGCGCGACAATGACGTCGTGGGCGAAGTGCTCGTCGCCGATAACGGTTCGACCGACGGGTCGCAGCAGATCGCCAACGCGATGGGCGCGCGGCTCGTGCCGGTGCCCGAGCGCGGCTATGGCGCGGCGCTGATCGGCGGGATCGCCGCGGCGCGTGGTCGCTATGTCGCGATGGGCGACGCCGACGACAGTTATGATTTCGCCGGGTTGATGCCGTTCGTCGAGGCATTGCGCGACGGCGCCGAGCTGGTGATGGGCAATCGCTTCCAGGGCGGCATCGCCGCCGGCGCGATGCCCCCGCTCCACCGCTATCTCGGCAATCCGGTGCTGAGCCTGCTCGGCCGCGCCTTCTTCACCGTGCCGATCGGCGACTTCCATTGCGGGCTGCGCGCGTTCCGCCGCGACAGCATCGCCGATCTCGGCCTCACCGCGCCGGGCATGGAATTCGCCAGCGAAATGGTGGTCAAGGCGGCGATCGGGAAGCTCGACATTCGCGAGGTGCCGACCACGCTCCGCCCCGACGGCCGCAGCCGTCCGCCCCATCTGCGCACCTGGCGCGACGGCTGGCGGCATCTGCGCTTCCTCTTGATCTACGCGCCCAAATTCCTGTTCCTCTATCCCGGGCTGGCGCTGGCACTGGCCGGCCTCACCGGCGTGCTCGGGCTGATTCCCGGCGACCTGCACCTCGGCGGGGTCGAGTTCGGTATCCACACGATGATCTTCGCCGCGATGGCCGTGCTGATGGGATCGCAGCTGATCGGCCTGTCGGTGATGGCGCGGCGCTACGGCGCGATCGCGGGGCTGTGGCCCGAAAGCGGCATGATGCGCGGCGTGCGCAACTGGTTCACCGTCGAGCGCGCCTGCCTGCTCGGTGGCACGATGCTCATGCTCGGCATCGGCGGCGCGATCACGGCCGCCGCGATCTGGGCGGCGCGCGACTTCGGCGGGATGAATCCTGCCGCCCTGATGCGGCTGACCATCCCGTCGATGCTGCTCGGCTGCGTCGGCCTGCAGATGGTGGTGACCGCTTTCTTTATCGGCCTCCTCGACCAGCCCAGGCGCTAGTTACAGCCGATCGCGGCGGCCGAGCAGGCGGAGCCTGAGCGCGTTGAGCTTGATGAAGCCCGCCGCGTCGCGCTGGTCGTAGGCGCCCTGGTCGTCCTCGAAGGTCACGACCTTCTCCGAATACAGCGTGTAGGGCGACTTGCGGCCGGTGACGATGACGCTGCCCTTGTAGAGCTTGAGGCGGACCGTCCCGGTGACCTTTTCCTGGCTATAATCGATCGCCGCCTGGAGCATCTCGCGCTCGGGCGCGAACCAGAAGCCGTTATAGATCAGCTCGGCATAACGCGGCGCCATCTCGTCCTTGAGGTGCGCAGCGCCGCGGTCGAGCGTGATCTGCTCGATCCCGCGATGCGCGAGGTGATAGATGGTGCCGCCCGGCGTCTCGTACATGCCGCGCGACTTCATGCCGACGAAGCGGTTCTCGACCAGGTCGAGCCGGCCGATGCCGTGCTTGCGGCCAAGCTCGTTGAGCGCGGTCAGCAGCGTAGCGGGGCTCATCGCCTCGCCGTTGAGCGCGACGCCGTCGCCTCTCTCGAAATCGATCGTGATGACTTCGGGCGTGTCGGGCGCGTCCTCGGGATTGACCGTGCGCGAATAGACATAGTCCGGCACTTCCTGCCACGGATCCTCGAGCACTTTGCCTTCCGACGAGGTGTGCAGCATGTTCGCATCGGTCGAGAAGGGCGCTTCGCCGCGCTTGTCCTTGGCGATCGGGATCTGGTGCTGCTCGGCGAATTCGATCAGCCGCTCGCGGCTGGTCAGGTCCCATTCGCGCCACGGCGCGATCACCTTGATGTCCGGATTGAGCGCGTAATAGCCGAGCTCGAAGCGGACCTGGTCGTTGCCCTTGCCGGTCGAGCCGTGGCTGACCGCGTCGGCGCCCACCTTGCGGGCGATGTCGATCTGGGTCTTGGCGATCAGCGGGCGGGCGATCGA
>FTCZ01002734.1_pt1 | contig 18176 bp, 16 predicted proteins | sample 1658871 | NCBI WGS metagenome assembly FTCZ01 (sample SAMEA3914864, study PRJEB12502) | metagenome | biome: forest; material: soil | place: USA | collected 2012-03-12 | depth 0.3 m
GGTCTTCCAGCACCTTGCCTTCCGAAGACGAATGCAAAAGGTTGGCGTCGACGCTGAACGGCGCGTCGCCGCGCTTGTCCTTGGCGATCTGGATCTGGTGTTTTTCGGCGAATTCGAGCAGCGCCTCGCGGCTCTTGAAATCCCACTCGCGCCACGGCGCGATGACGCGGATGTCGGGCTCAAGGCCGTAATAGCCGAGCTCGAAACGCACCTGATCATTGCCCTTGCCGGTGGCGCCGTGGCTGACCGCATCGGCGCCGGTCTTGCGGGCGATTTCGATCTGCCGTTTGGCGATGAGCGGGCGAGCAATCGAGGTGCCAAGCAGGTACTGGCCCTCATAGACCGTATTGGCGCGGAACATCGGGAAGACGTAATCCTTGACGAACTCTTCGCGCACGTCCTCGATGAAGATGTTCTCCGGCTTGACGCCCGCGGCCAAGGCCTTGGCGCGCGCCGGCTCGATTTCGCCGCCCTGACCGAGATCGGCTGTGAAGGTCACGACTTCGGCGCCGTATTCCGTCTGCAGCCACTTGAGGATGATCGAGGTGTCGAGACCGCCCGAATAGGCGAGGACGACTTTCTTGACGGGCTTATCGGCAGCGGACATGGCGGGGGGCCTTTATGGAATTTCCCGCCCGCTTTAGGGTCTATGCCCCCCTGATGCAAGTGACAATTTCGCCGTCTTTTGGCGCCTCATGTTTTTTCCAAAAAGTGGCAGTCACTTTTTGGCATGAGGCTGTGCCGCATAAACAGAAAAGCCGCCGGTTTCCCGGCGGCTTCACTAGACCGTAACCTGGGTCCCGAGCTCGACCACGCGGCCGGGCGGGATATGGAAGAATTCGGTCGGGTTGGTGGCGTTCTTCATCAGGAAGATGAACAGCTTGTCCTGCCATAGCGGCATGCCCGAATTGGCCGACGGCACCACACTGCGCCGGCCGAGGAAGAACGACGTCGCCATGATGTCGAACTTCAGGCCCAGCTTGCGGCACAGGCCCATGGCGCGCGGCAGGTTCGGGCTTTCCATGAAGCCATAGCTTAGCGTCACCTTCTTGAAGTCCTCGGTCAGCACCTCGATCGAGACGCGGTCGCTTTCCGGAACGCGCGGGACGTTGGCTGTCTTGACCGTCAGGATGATGTTCTTCTCGTGCAGCACCTTGTTGTGCTTGAGATTGTGCATCAGAGCAACGGGCGCGGCGTCGGCGTCCGAGGTCAGGAAGATCGCCGTGCCTTGGACGCGGTGCGGCGGGCGTTTTTTCAGCATCTCGACCAGATCGATCAAAGCAACGCTGTCGCGCCTCGACTTTTCGGTGATCGTCCGCGAACCCTTGGTCCAGGTCAGCATGGTCAGGACCAGCGCGCCGCCCAGCAGCAGTGGCAGCCAGGCACCGTCGGGGATTTTCAGCAGGTTTGAGCTGAAGAAGACGATGTCCAGCGAGCCCAATGGCACCAGCAGAAGCCAGGCCTGCCAGCGGCGCCACTTCCACACGTGGCGGACAAAGACATAGCCCAGCAGCGTATCGACCATCATCGCCCCGGTGACGGCGATGCCGTACATCGAGGTCAGGCGGTCGGTCGTCTGGAACACCACCAGCAGCACCAGAACGCCGATCAGCAGCATGGTGTTGATCTGCGGCACGAAGATCTGACCCGCCTGGGTTTCGGAGGTGCGCTTGATGTCGATGCGCGGCAACAGGCCAAGCTGAACCGCCATCTGCGTCATCGAAAAGGCGCCGGTGATCACCGCCTGGCTGGCGATGACGGTGGCCAGCGTCGCCAGGATGAAGATCGGCCAGTAGGCCAGCGGCGAATTGGGCACCATGTGCCAGAACGGATTGGCGCGCGCCGCCGGATCGCGCAGGGTCAGAGCACCTTGGCCGAGATAGTTCAGGGTCAGGCACGGCAGGACGAAGAACAGCCACGAGAACTGGATCGGCTTTTTGCCGAAATGGCCCATGTCGGCATAGAGCGCCTCTGCCCCGGTTACCGCAAGGAAGACGCTGCCCAAGATAACAAAGCCCAGCAGGCCGTTGGAGATCAGGAACTCGACGCCGTATTGCGGCATCAATGCCATCAGGATGACCGGATCGTCGAAGATGTGGATCAGTCCCATGCCACCCAGGGCGAGAAACCAGACAACGGTGATCGGCCCGAAGAACTTAGCGACCTTGCCGGTGCCCTTGGACTGCACGAAAAACAGGATGACCAGGATGACGGCGGCGACACCGACAATGCCGAGCTGAGGAATCTTGCCGACGCCCGGTGCATCACGCAGGCCTTCAACCGCGCCCAGAACCGACACCGCCGGCGTGATGATACCGTCGCCGTAGAACAGCGACGCACCGCAGATGCCGAGGAAGAACACCGTCGGCGAATATTTGCCGAGCGCTTTTTGCGCCAGGGCCATCAGGGCCAGCGTGCCGCCTTCGCCCTTGTTGTCCGCCCGCATCAGGAAGATGACGTATTTTACCGTCACCACCATGACCAATGCCCAGAAGACCAGCGAGACCACGCCATAGATGGCGAGCGACGGATTGGTGCCTTCGTGCGAATGACGCAAGGCTTCACGCATGGCGTACAGTGGCGACGTACCGATGTCGCCGAAGACGACGCCGATCGAGCCGATGGCCAGGGCCCAGAATCCTTCCGTCCCGTGGCCGTGGCTTTGCACGGCCTCGGCTTCCGCGGCACTGCCGTGCGCGCTCACATGGGCGCTGACGGAGCCGGGGGCCTGAGGGTCGGTAGAGGATGTAGAAGGTTTGGAAGGGTCCGGTGAGGCACCGGAAGAGGCCGGACTCGCCGAAGCGGCCGTCACGGCAGCAGGGATATCCCCGTTCATTCATACTCTCCTGAGGGCGACGGCGCATCGCCGCTTGATGAACGGCCCTCGCTTGAACGTCGCGCTCTTACGCCTATTTATGACCTTGTTCAATCCTTCCTCAGCATTTCGCTAGGAAGCGTAATCATTCTGTCGTAGCATAGGCGTTAGATATGTCGGACAGCCAAAGATTTCCAGTCGCGGCGCATACCCTTGCGTACCTCGCTCACCGCAACGCCTATTCCCGGGAACAGGCGGTGTCTTCGTCTGTCCTGGCCGCATCGATCCCGACCAATCCGGTGGTTATCCGCCGCATGACGACGCAATTGGCCAAGGCCGGCTTGCTGGCGACCTGTTCAGGCGTTGCCGGCGGTGCCTGGTTGTTGCGCCGGCCGGAAGATATTCGCCTCGACGAAGTCCTGCGCGCCGTCAATGGCTGCGCGCACCTGGGTTCGGCGCCGGTTGGTGCCAAGGGCTGCCCGGTCAGCCAGGCCATTCCGCGTCAGGTCAATGCCGCCATGAAGAAGGCCGATGCCGCTGCGTCGCAAAGCCTGGGCACGATCACGGTCGCCGACCTGCTCAAAGATGTCGGCAGCGAAGCGCCCGTTTCGGTCACGGAAGTGGCCTGAGCCTTAACCGTCAATTCCGCTTGCCAATAGGCCGGGAGTCATGCACGACTTTTGGCCTGTTTTCGTTGAGGGGAAACGCCTTTTGGCCCGTCGTCTTGTTCTGATCACCGGTGCTTCGGCCGGTATCGGTTTGGGGTTCGCCCGCGTCTACGCGGCCAATGGCTGGGACGTGGCAGTGACGGCGCGCCGGGCCGACCGGCTGAACACCCTGTGCGACGAAATCCGCTTGCGCTTCGGTGTCGAGGCCCACGCCTTGCCGGCCGACCTGGCCGATCCGGCGACGCCCGAGGCGCTGCAGAACGGCATTCTGGCGCTCGGTCGCACTGTCGACGGCCTGGTCAACAATGCCGGTTACGGTCAGCCGGGCGGTTTCCTCGGCAATACGCTGGAAGTGCACCGCGCCTTCATGCAGGTGATGATGATCGCCCCGACCGAGCTGATGCATCGTTTCCTGCCCGGCATGGTCGACAACCGCTTCGGCCGCATCGTCAATGTCGCCTCGCTGGCCGGTTATCTGCCAGCCTCGCCCGGCGACACGCTTTACGGGCCGATCAAGACCTATCTGACGCGGTTCTCGCAGAGCCTGCACCTGGAAGTGCGCGACAAGGGCGTGCACGTCACCGCCCTTTGCCCGGGTTGGACACTGTCGGAATTCCACGACGTCGTCGGCACGCGCTCGAAGCTGTCGAAAACGATCCCGAGCTGGTGGTGGATGGGCTCGGACGAGGTGGCGCGCGAAGGGTTCCAGGCGGCAGAGGCCAATCGCGCCTGCTGCGTACCCGGTGCGCCCAACAAGGTGGCTGCAGCTCTGCTTAAAGTTCTGCCCGACGACTGGACGATGGAGTTGGCATCGAGCCAGCTGCGCAAAATCCACCGTTAACTCCGGCACTTTTCGCCATGGCAAGAAAGGCCGACTCTAACGGCCATCACTTATGATGCGCGCTGTAGGGGTTGGCGGCGCTGGGCAGGATGAGGTTGTGGGTGATGGCGCTGACGCTGGTGATGATGATCTGCACCGACAGGGCGCACAGGATCAGGCCCAGCACGCGGATGACGACCACCATGCCGACGCGGCCGAAAATCTTTGAAATCGTATTCGACAGCAACAGTGTGATCAGGATCGCCAGGGCGGTGGTGAGGATCGCCGCGACACCGGCCACGGCGCCAAGCCAGCCCATGTCCTGGGCGACGCCGGCTTGAATGACCACAGTCGAGATCGTGCCCGGTCCGACCATCAGCGGAAAGGCGAACGGCACGACCAGCTTTTCGAAGCTTTTTTTGGCGTTTTCGCGGTGCGCCAGGGCCGTGACGCCGTCGGAAGATCCGCCCTCCTTGACCCCCTCGGCGTGGGTGAAGGTCTCAAGGAAGTCGCCACGCGCCATCTCAAGCCCCATCAGGAACAGCAGCACGCCGCCGGCAATGCGGAACGAATCCATCGAAATCCCGAAGAATTTCAGGATGCTGAGGCCGGCGAAATAGAACAGAGTCAGGATCAACGCCGTGAAGATGGCGATGTACAGCGACAACCATCGCCGCGACGTTTCCGACTGGCTCTGCGTCGCCGCGGCAAAGATCGGCACATTGCCGATCGGATCGATCAGCGCAAACAGCGTGATGAAAAAGTTGACGTAGAAGGCGAGAAGGGTCATGAGACGGCTTCGGCAATATAACGGGCCGAACAGCCTTAGGGCGCTTCGGTCTCCATGACAATCAAAGGACCGAACATGACCACCACCCTGCTCAAAGCCGATACCCGCCTGATCGTCGCGCTCGACGAACCCGACCTGGCCTCAGCGCGCGCCCTGGTGGCGGCCCTGGGCGACAGCGTGTCCTTCTACAAGATCGGTCTGACCCTTCTGGCGCAAGGCGGTCTGGCCCTGTGCGAAGAGCTGACGGCGGCCGGCAAGCTGGTGTTTCAGGACTGGAAGCTGCACGATATCGGCGCTCAGGTCGAAGGCGCCGCCAAGGCGGTATCGTCGGGCGCCTGCGATATCCTGACCGTGCACGCCGAGCCGCAGGTGATGAAGGCGGCGGTCAAGGGTCGCAGCGGTGACCGCACCAAGATCATCGGCGTCACCGTGCTGACCTCGCTCAGCCAGTACGATATCGACGAGATGGGTTACGGGCTGGAATTGAGCGACTTGGTCATGCGCCGCGTCGACCAGGCGGTCGAATGCGGTCTCGACGGCGTCGTCTCGTCACCGCACGAAGCGGCGATGATCCGCGCCCGCGTGCCGGAAGGCTTCCTGATCGTCACGCCGGGCGTGCGTCCGGAAGGCGCTGACATCAATGATCAGCAGCGTATCGCCACACCGCAGGACGCCCTGCTGCATGGTGCTTCGCACGTCGTCGTCGGCCGCCCGATCACCCGCGCGCCGGATCCGGTGGCGGCGACGCAAAGCATCCTGGCGGCAATGCACAACGTTTAGGGTTTTGGGCCGAAGAGCCTAAGAATTTAACACGAAACGAAGTTCGGCGGAGCCAAAAGCACGAAAAAAGACAGAAAGCACGAACTCTAGGATGGGCTGTCCGTCCGCGCGAAGCGCAATAAATGAAGGCGCTTCGCGCAGGTCATAACACCGCTCGAATTTTCGTGTTTTTCGACTTTTTCGTGCTTTTCGTGTCAAAACCTCTTAAAAATCGACGGCGATGCCTTTGCGTTCCCAGTCGCCATAGCGCGTGGGTTCGGGACCGGAGGGGCCGCCTTCCTCGGCGGCCTTGACCGCTTCCTGCTCGGCTTTGGCGCGGCGTTCGGCGGCTTCGGCCAGGGCGCGTTGCGCCTCAGGCGTCAGCACCTTTTTCGGTTCGAGGTCGGAGAGATCGGACATGGCTTTAATTTAGGCCGTGACGCCGCGCCCGGCAAGGCGTATGACGCCCGCCTTTCGTATCTCAGCATCTTTGGAGGCCGTCATGGCTCCGCCCCCGCGCAAACCCGCTCCCCGATTTCGTAGCAAAGGCCCGGCCCCGCAAAAGGTCGAGGCGACCGAGGACGTCGCCGACACGATCGGCATGGCGGCGCGCGTTGCTGCGCTCGACCTGATCGACGCCGCCCGCGAAAAGCGCTCGGGCTTCGATGAGGCGGTCAGCAAGCCGGCCTTTTTGGCGATGTCGGAAACCGACCGCAGCTTTGCCCGCGCTCTGACGCTTTTGGTTCTGCGCCGCCTGGGCCAACTCGACGCCTTGATCGACAAAAAGACCAAGAAGGCGCCGCCCGAACCGGTCTGCGCCCTGCTGCGTATCGGCCTGGCGCAGATCGGCTTCATGCAGGTGCCCGATTTCGCCGCCGTGTCGACGACGGTCAAGCTGGCCGAACGTAACAACAATACCCGGCCCTACAAGGGCCTGATCAACGCCATCTTGCGGGGCGTCATTCGCGACCGCAATGCTGGCCTGACCCGGGCAGACGCCGAGCGGCTGGCGCCGGATTGGCTGTTTGCGCGCTGGAAGGCGAGCTACGGCGAAGTCGATGCCCGCGCCATCGCCCTGGTCCTGACTGAAGAACCGGCGACCGATCTCAGCTTCAAGACCGAAGCGGCGCTGAAGGCGTCGGCGGAAGCGCTCGAAGGCACGCCATTGGGGGGCTTGAGCCTGCGCAGCGCCCTGCGCGGCGATATCCGCGAATGGGCTGGCTACAATGACGGCGACTGGTGGGTGCAGGACGCCGCTGCCGCCGTTTCGGTAGCCTTACTGGGCGATCTTACCGGCAAGACCGCCGTCGATCTCTGCGCCGCGCCGGGCGGCAAGACGCTGCAACTGCTGGCAGCGGGCGCTGAGACCCTGGCCGTCGATCGCTCCAAAGGTCGCCTTACGCGTATCGAGGACAATCTCAAGCGGGTTGGTTATACCGCCGAAGTCGCCATGGCCGATGCCGAAACCTGGGATGACAAACGCACCTTCGACGTCGTCCTGCTCGACGCGCCGTGCTCGTCGACCGGGACTTTCCGCCGTCAGCCCGACGTGCTGTGGGCGACGCGGCCGGGCGATATCGCCAAGCTGGCCGACGTTCAGCACCGCCTGCTCGACGCCTCGGCCAAACGCGTCGCGCCGGGTGGTTCGCTCGTCTATTGCACCTGTTCGCTGGAGCGCGAAGAAGGCGAGACTCAGGTCGTGGCCTTCCTGCGCCGCCATCCCGATTTTACCCTGCGCCGCATCGACGCCGACGAGGCTCACAACCTTACCGGCGTACCGCGCGACAGCGTCCGCCCCGAGGGTTGGTTACGCCTGTTGCCGCACCAACGGCCGGGCGGTCAGGACGGCTTCTTTATTGCGGTGATAAACCGGCAAATGAGTTGACGCCTGCCAATCGCCGCGCTTTATGCTCAGTTCCCCGAACAAGCGACTCTGAAATGTCCGTAACGCCTCCGCTGATCTGCCCGTCCATTCTGGCTTCGGATTTCGCGCGCCTCGGCGAAGAGGTGAAGGCCGTGACCGCGGCCGGCGCCGACTTCATCCATATCGACGTCATGGACGGCCATTTTGTGCCCAACATCACCATCGGGCCGGACGTGGTCAAGGCGCTGCGCCCGCACACCGACCTGCCGTTCGACGTCCATCTGATGATCTCGCCGGTCGATCCATTCCTGGAAGCGTTTCGCGCCGCCGGCGCCGATCTCATGAGCGTTCATCCGGAAGCCGGGCCGCACCTCAATCGCACCCTGCGTCAAATCCGTCATTTAGGCGCCAAGGCGGGCGTCGTGCTCAATCCGGCAACTCCGGTCGACGTACTCGACTGGGTGATGGACGATCTCGACCTGATCCTGGTGATGAGCGTCAATCCGGGCTTCGGCGGCCAAAGCTTCATCGATACGCAGTTGCGCAAGATCGAGACCATCCGCAAGCGGCTGGATGCCATCTCGCATCCGGCGATCCTTCAGGTCGATGGCGGTGTGACCGCAGCCAATGCGAAGGCTTGCGTCGATGCAGGCGCTACCGCTCTGGTCGCTGGCACGGCCGTCTTCCGCGGTGGTGCCGCGCAATATCAAGCCAATATCGCGGCGCTTAAGGGCGTGGCGCCTGAAGGGCGCTAAGATGCAGGCCTACGAGCAGCCGTCGACGCCTGAATCTGCCCTGTCGGCCACGCCGTGGTGGCGCGTGCTGTCGGCTGTGCTGACCAAGCAGCTGGGTGCCGAGCTCTACGGCATGCCGGGCTATGCCCTGACTTTGCGCGGCCGCTCGCCGGACGGCTTCATCGCCGCGCCGCACGATATGCGCCCGGCCAATGCGGTCGCCGGCAAGGCCATGTTGTCGGGCCGTTTTGCGCTCGGTGGTGCCCGGATGAGCGTGCAAGGCTCCGGTGATCCGTGGAACCGTCCGAGCCCGACGCGTGCCTTCGCCATGGAGCTGCACCGCTTTTCGTGGCTGTCCTCGGTCCTCAGCCAGGGTGACCCCGGCGCGCGCGAAGCCCTGCGGCTGTTTTCGATCTGGCAGAAGACCTTCCGTAAATGGACGCCGTTCGCCTGGGGCGAGGGCGTGGTCGCGCGCCGTCTGATCAATCTGTCGGTCAGCGCGCGGCGGCTGTCGGCGATCGGTACGCCCGAGGATGTGGCGACTCTGGCCCAGTCGATGGCCGAGCAGGGCCGTCACCTGCTGCGTCTGCATGAGGAAGATTCCGCGGCCGAAAAAGCCGTAGCGTTAATCGCGCTGGGCTGCGTGCTGTCAGGGTCGGTCGGCGATGGCTTCCGCAAGAAGGGCCTCGGTCTTCTGCCTAAGGCCCTGCGCAAGACCGTGCTGATCGACGGGTCCCATGCCTCGCGCAGCGCCGAACAGGGGCTCGACCTGCTCTACGACCTGCTGCTGATCGAGGACGGCCTCAATCAACGCGGCATGGCTGTGCCGGAGATCGTCACCCAGCACGTCGATCGCCTGACGCGCTTCATTCGCGTATTGTCGCATCCCGACGGCGGCCTGTGCGGCTTCCAGGGGGCTGAGGGCCTGCCGCCGGAAAGCGTGGCACCCGCTCTGGTGCACGACGACAATCGCCCGCACGGCCAGACGACGGCGCCCAACCTGCTCGATCACGGCCGCTATCATCGTTTGAGCGGACGCTCGCTGACTGTCGTCGTCGATACCGGTGAGCCGCGCCAGGGGCCGATGGGCTTCGCCGCCTGCGACTATCCGATGTCGTTCGAGGTGTCGGGCGGCCGTGACCGGCTGATCGTGTCGCCGGGCTGGTCGCCGAACCAGTCGGACCGCCAGGACATGCGCGTGGTGCGCGAAGGCAATACGCTGAGCATCGGCGAAAAACCGCTGCTGGCCCCGGTCGGCGGCAAGTTCGGCGAGCTGCTCAACTACACGCTCGAAGGGTCGCGCTACAAGATCCGCTCGCGCCGCGTCGATGCCGATGAGTCCGGCTCGCTGCTTGAGATGGAGCACGATGGCTGGCGCGCCGATTACGGCGTCAAGCACGAGCGCCGGCTCTATGTCGACGCTCAGCGCGACGAATTGCGTGGCGAGGACCGCCTGACGCCGGTCGAGGCCAAGATCGACAAGGTCCTGACCGGGCCATACATCATCCTCTTCCGCCTGCATCCGGAAGTGCAGGCTTCGCTGGCGCGTGACAAGAAAAGCGTGCTGCTGCGTGGACCTGGTGGGCGGGGCTGGTGGTTCCGTCACGATGCCCGTGACGTCGCCCTGACTCATGGCGTTGTCTTCGAAGGCGGTCAGACGCGCAAGACGACGATGATCGAGCTGAAAGGAGTCAGCCGCCCCGACAGCCCGTCGCGCGTGCGGTGGAAGCTGTCGCCGGCCGAGGCCTGAGGGCGTATCGTGCAAGGCTATATTTCAGCCTTGAAACACAGTTGCAGCTTGGGTTTGCATGGCCTTCTATCTGTAAAAATGCCATAAATAACCCATAAAAAACAAATACTAATTGTGAACGAAGATGAATTTTTGACTCAAGCCCCGTTCAGGTTCGATGGTATAGATTACCTCTCAGTTTCCACCGGACCGCTCAGGCGGTCCGTCAAAGAGAGGACCAAACCCATGACCACGCTTTTGAAAACCGCGACCGCTGCTATCCTGTCGACCGGCCTGATCGTTACCGCCGCCGCCGTGCCGCAAACCGCTTCGGCCTATACCCATTATGTCTGCAAGTATGAGCAAAAGAGCCGCGAGCATACCGGCACCATCGTCGGCGCCATTGCCGGCGGCCTGATCGGTAACAGCATTTCCGGCCATAACCGCGGCCTGGGCACCGTCGCCGGCGCCGTTGCCGGTGGTGCCATCGGCTCCAAGGTCGGCCACGACAGCGGGAAGTCGGCGTGCGTGAATCGTGTCGCTTACCGTGAACGCGTTGAATATCGCAATCACGGCCGCGATAAGGTGGTTTACCGTTACGTCCGCTAATCCGCAGACGGACTAACAATGAGGCCCGGCGTGTCGAACGCCGGGCCTTGTGCGTTTAGGCGGTAGGCAAAGCGGGCCGGGTCGTGTAAAGCGCCCGCATTCTCCCCCAACAGCCCGTGGATTCGCCATGCCCGCCGCACCCGACTTTCCCCCCGCGCCTGATCGCGTGACCCCGAAACGCGCCCTGATCTCGCTGTCCGACAAGACCGGCTTGATCGAGGCGGCACAAGCCCTGGCCGCGGCCGGCGTGACCTTGCTGTCGACCGGCGGCACCAAGGCGGCGATCGCCAAGGCCGGCATTGCCGTCACCGACGTCTCGGACGTCACCGGCTTCCCCGAGATGATGGACGGTCGTGTCAAGACGCTGCACCCCAAGGTGCACGGCGCGCTTCTGGCCTATCGCGATGCGCCCGAACACGCCCAAGCCCTGGCCGAACACGACATCGCGCCGATCGACATCGTATGGATCGATCTCTATCCGTTCGAGAAGACCGTGGAATCGGGCGGCACCTTTGAAGCTGCCATCGAGAATATCGACATCGGCGGCCCGGCGATGATCCGCTCCTCGGCCAAGAACCACCCTTACGTCGCCGTCTGCACCGACAAGGCCGCCATGGACGACGTCCTGGCTGCGATCGCCGCCGACGGGTCCACGACCCTGAGCTTGCGCAAATCGTTGGCCGCCAAGGCGTTTGCGCGCACGGCGTCCTACGATTCCGCCGTCTCGACCTGGTTCGCCGGTCAGCTGGGCGACACCTATCCCGAGCGCAAGACGATTGCCGGCACGCGTCTGCAGACCATGCGTTACGGCGAAAATCCGCATCAATCGGCGGCTTTTTACAAGACCGGCGAAGCCCGCCCGGGCGTCGCCACGGCGCGCCAGCTTCAAGGCAAGGAACTAAGCTACAACAATGTCGCCGATACCGATGCGGCGATCGAACTGGTCGCGGAATTCGACCCCAAGGCAGCGCCAGCCTGTGTCATCGTCAAGCACGCCAATCCGTGCGGCGTCGCCACAGGCGGCTCGCTGATCGAAGCCTATCGCCGCGCCCTGGAATGCGATCCGGTGTCGGCCTTCGGCGGCATCGTCGCGCTGAACACCAAGCTCGACAAGGCGACTGCCGAAAAGATCATCGAGATCTTCACCGAGGTCGTCGTTGCGCCCGAAGCCGACGACGACGCTATCGCCGTCTTCGCCGCCAAGAAGAATTTGCGCCTGCTGCTCACAGGTTCACTGCCCGATCCGGTCGCCGGTGGTCAGGTTTTCCGCTCGGTGGCCGGCGGTTTGCTGGTACAATCGCGCGATACGGCGCGGATCACCGCGGCCGACCTCAAGGTTGTCACCAAGCGCCAGCCGACGGCCCAGGAAATCGAGGACATGTTGTTCGCCTTCACGGTCGCCAAGCACGTCAAGTCGAACGCCATCGTCTATGCCAAGGACGGCCGCACCGCCGGCATCGGCGCCGGTCAGATGAACCGCCGCGACAGCGCGCGTATCGCGCGGTTGCGGGCTCAGGAAGCCGCTGACGGTCTGGGACTGGCGGACTCGCTGGCGGTGGGCTCGGCCTGCGCGTCGGAGGCCTTCTTCCCATTCCCCGACGGTTTGCTCGAAGCGGCGGCAGCCGGTGCGACGGCGGTTATCCAACCCGGTGGCTCGATCGGCGATCAAGCGGTTATCGACGCCGCTGACAAAGCCGGCCTCGCTATGGTGTTTACGGGCACGCGCGTGTTTAGACACTGAGGCTCACGCCAAGCGATAAACAAAAACGCCTCCGGACCAAATCTGGAGGCGTTTTTTATTCTACTTAATTAAGCAAATACTAAACTGGCGCCTTGATATCGCCGCTGAAGCGACCCTTGAAGGCGATATCCGACAGGGGTTGACGATCGGAGGCGGCTTCTCGGGCGCGCAGGCCCTCGGCCAGGGACGCCGGATCGCCTTGATAGCCGATGGCCGCAGCGGCTTCGATCTTGAGCAAGGGCGACAGCTCCAAGATCAGCGGCGCCTTTTCGTATTCGATGCCGGCCATGCCGTGCGTGATCAGGCCCATGCTGTGGGCTTGCAGGGCCAGCGACATCCAGGCGGCGCCGGCATCGAAGCTGTTGGTCAGGTTTTGACGCTGGCCATCGAACGACGTTACCGAGGCGATGAAAACCAGGGCGCCGGCTTCCTTGGCCCAGCCCTCGTTGAAGGGGATCAGCAGGCTGAGCAGGGTGTCGAATTCCTGCGTGCCCTTGATGCCGTAAATGAAACGCCAAGGCTGCAGGTTCGAGCCCGACGGCGCCCAGCGCGCGGCTTCGATCATGGTCAGGACCTGCTCTTCGGTCACCGGCTTGTCGGCAAAGGCGCGCGGCGACCAGCGCTCGGTGAACATCGGCAGGATGGGGTAGGTAGGGGTGCGGGCCATGACGGGTCTCCGGTGGGTTATCAGTAACACATACTGTATCAATTAGGCATTGCGCAAGCGCTTTGCAACCTTGCCCACAGACGTGCTTAAGCTTTTTGTGGAACGCTTGACCAAAGGCCGCGTTCTGGATCATGTGGCCGTAACGTGCAATGGGGGATCATCGACATGCTCGACACACTGGAAAAGCGCTGGCGCCTGCTGGAGCCGGCGGTTGAGGTGTTCGGGCCGGATGACGACGTCAAACGCCCGGCGCTAATTATGTTCCACGGCTGCGGCGGCTTGCGGCCGCAGTTGAAACTGTATGCCGAGGCGGCGGCGGTGACCGGTATTCGCATCTTCATGATCGACTCGTTCGCACCGCGCGGCTGGGGTCGTACGATCGCGGTGTCGATGATCTGCACGGGCCTGATGTTCCAGGGTTATGAGCGCTCGGGCGACGTGCTGGCGTCTTTGTGGGGGATCAGTCAGCGCGCCGACGTCGACGCGTCGAACCTGATGCTGATGGGCGAAAGCCACGGCGGCTGGACGATCATGGATCTGATGACCGAAAAGCTGACACGGCCGGGCGAGGCCAGATTGCAGAATCCCGATCTCAAACTGCTCGACGGGGTCAAGGGGCTGTTCCTCGTCTACCCGTACATCAACTTCCCGGCGCGGACCAATTTCAGCCGCTGGCATCACAAGCCGCCGGTTTTCATCGTGGCGGCCCAACTCGATCATTTAACGCCCTATGACCATACGCAGAAGACGGCGCGCAAGCTGCAGGCCGATGGCGTGACGGTGGAGACGCTGAGCCTCAACGCCACCCACGCCTTTGACGAAACCGAGTTCAGCGGCGGCATCATGCGGTACGACGAGGCGGCCAATAAGGCGTGCATGGAAGCGCTGCTCGGCTACATCGACCGGATTTTCGGCCTGGTGACGCAGCCGGTTTGAACCGGCGCGCGCCAAAAAATTACATCTTCATGCCGGCCATGTCGTCGCTCTTGCGCGACGGATCGTTCGACACCGGCGCCTTGACGGTAATGGTGCCGGCCTTGACGAAGGTGAAGGTCAGGGTCTCGGCATCGCCGTCCTTGGGATGATCGGTCAGGCCGGAAATCATAATGTGGTTGCCGCCGGGCGCCAGGGTCAGGGTGCCGCCGGCCGGGATATCGAAGCCCGGCACCTCGTCCATCTGCATCATGCCGTTGACGGTCGTCGTTGTGTGCAAGGTGGCTGAGGCGGCGCAGGCGCAACTGACGCCCGTCAGGCGATCAGCGACATTGCCCTTGTTGACGACGGTGAGGTAGGCGGCGGTGTTGGTGTTAACGCCGGCCGGGGCGCGCATGACGTAGTCCTTGAGGATTAGCTTGACGTCGACGGCATTGGTAGAGCGCTCGATCGTGGTTTCGTGCACGCTTGCCGTTTCGACCTGAGTCTGGCTGAACTTACTTTTGGATGAATGGCAGGCGGTCAGGGTCAGCAGGGCGAAAGCGCACAAAGCCAAGGATTTCTTCATATCAAACTCCTGCCGCCATTGAGAGTCCGGCCATTTTTCCATGGCGGAGCGTTGCGCGACCGGTCTTCAGCTGTCAAGGGCGCGGAGCGTCGCCTTCGGCGATCGCAGACCCTTGACAGCCGAAGCCGGCACGCGCTCAGAATACCCTCATGGAAACAATGGCGTAGTCTGATCGCCTAGCCCCACAGGCCGACGATCTTCTTGGTCTCGGCGACCGTCGGCGCGGCGATGGCATTGGCTTTTTCGGCGCCGGCCTTGAGCACGCGATCGATCTCAGCCGGATCGGCCAAAAGACTGCGCAGCTTCTCCGAAATCGGCGCCATCTTGCCGACAACGACGTCAGCCAGGGCCGGCTTGAAGGCGCCGAAACCCTTGCCGCCGAACTCATCGAGCACCGCCTGCGCCGACATCCCGGCCAAAGCCGCGTAGATGCCGACCAGGTTCTTCGCCTCGGGCCGTTCGGCCAGGCCGTCTTCGTTGTCCGGCAACACGTCGGCGTCGGACTTGGCCTTCTTGATCTTGTTGGCGATGGTATCGGCATCGTCGGTCAGGTTGATGCGTGAATTGTCCGAAGGATCGGACTTCGACATCTTGGCCGTGCCGTCGCGCAGGCTCATGATGCGCGCGCCCGGGCCTTGATACAGGGTTTCCGGCACCGGGAAGTAGTCGATGCCATAGTCGTGGTTGAACTTCTTGGCGACGTCGCGCGTCAGCTCCAGGTGCTGGCGCTGGTCTTCGCCGACCGGCACGTGGGTCGCCTTGTAGAGCAAGATATCGGCGGCCTGGAGCACGGGATAGGTGTAGAGCCCGATCGAGGCGCGTTCCTTGTCCTTGCCGGCCTTGTCCTTGAACTGCGTCATGCGGTCGAGCCAGCCTAGCCGCGCCACACAGTTGAACAACCAGGCGAGCTCGGTGTGCCCCGGCACCGCCGATTGCGGAAAGATGATTGACTTAGACGGATCGACACCGGCGGCCAGGTAACAGGCAGCGATTTCGCGCGTCTGGGCGGTCAGCACGGCCGGATCCTGCCACACGGTGATGGCGTGCAGATCGGCGATGAAATAGAACCGCTCGGAGCCGTCGTCCTGCATGTCGGCGAACTTTTTCAGCGCGCCGAGATAGTTGCCGAGGTGCAGCGAACCCGAGGCCTGAATCCCCGAAAGCACGCGTTTCTTTGCCGTGGTCGTCATGTAGCCGCTCTATTTTCGGCGCAAAGTGGCCTTGAGCTCGGAAGGCCGGATCGCGCCGGTTACGAAAAGAAGCGCGATATAGACGAAAACCCCAGTGATGGATACGGCCACGACGGCGATTTCCTTGGTGCCGATGGCCTTGTGACCGAAGATCGACAGGGCGGGCACACCATTGGGATGAGGCAGCACGGTGCCGATCGCGCCTTCAATGACGGGACGCATATGTGAGCCGTAGGCGCAGAAGGCCGCCATGCCCAAACCGCACAGTAGAATCAAGGCGAGCTTGCCCAGGGCGCGGCCGCCAATGATCCAGAACTTGCGTCGCGCCAGGGCAGTGACCATGAGGACGACATTGACCCATGCGGCGGTCGATGTGCCGATAGCCAAACCGGGCACGCCGATGAAATAGAACATCGTCACGCCGACGCCGACATTGGTCACCACCGACACCAGAGCGAACTTCATCGGTCCGAACGTGTCCTTGCGCGCAAAGAAGGCTGGGTTGAGAATCCGCGTCAGAACGAAGGCCGGCACGCCCCAGCCGTACTGCAAAAGGAGGTTGGCGACCTGGTGCGAGTCGTTGAGGTGAAATGCGCCACGCGTATAGACGCCGTCGACCAGGAAAAACGGCATGGCGATCAAGGCAATGGCCGCGGGCAGAGCGAAAGCCATGGCGAAAACGACAGCCTGATCCATGGTATGCTGGGCGTGCTCATGGTCTTCGGCATGCACGGCGCGCGACAATGCTGGCAGCAGAGCCGTGCCAATGGCGACGCCGACCAAGCCCAGCGGCAACTGGTAAAAGCGATCGGCGATCGCGAGCCAGCCGGCTGCGCCAGGGACGGTCGATGAGAAATTTTGAGACACGGCGACATTGATCTGGGTCGCGGCCGCGGCCAGGGCGCCGGGCACGGCGAGCAATAGCAGCCGGTTGATGTCCTTGCTGAACACCGGGATGATCGACAGGCTGACGTGGGCGCCCGTCTTGCGCGCCCCCCATAGCAGGAGCAGGGCCTGCAGGACGCCGGCGATGATCGTGCCGATCGTACCCCATAGGGCTGAAGCGTATTGCGTATGGGTCGGGATGACGCAGATCAGGGTGACCAGGTTGAGGAGGATCGGCACCCCGGCCGACAGCAGAAACTTTCCGCGCGCGTTCAGCACGCCCGCCAGGTGGGCGACGATGGCCATGCATGGCAGATAGGGCATGGTGATCTGCGTCAGGATCACCGTCCATTTGAACTTTTCCTGATCGGCCACGAAGCCCGGCTTGAACAGGTACATCAGCCACGGCATGGCGAATTCGCAGGCCAGCGTGAAAACGACGGTAATGAAAACCAGCGTCGCCATGGCGTCGTGCGCCATCTTGTCGGCCTTTTCCTTGCCATCGCGCTCGAGGGCGGCCGAATAGGACGGCACGAAGGCGGTCGAGAAGGCGCCTTCAGCAAAGATGCGGCGGAACAGATTGGGGAAGGTCTGCGCCGTGTAGTAGGCGTCAGCCAGGATGTTTGAGCTGGCGCCAAGATAGGCGGCAAGCACCAGGTCGCGGGCGAAACCGGCGAAGCGGCTGACAAGCGTTAGAGCGGCATTGATCAGGGAATTGCGCAGCAGGCCGGACTTGCGGCGAACGGGAGCGGCGGACGCATCAACGGGGGCGCCGGGAGTCTGGGACACGAGACAGGCCTGTGGGAGGAGAGGACAGCGAGATTTAGGCTGGCCTCATCCTCCATGCAAGCCGTTTGTACGCGGTTAATAGCGCGTAAAAATCGAACTTAGCGGGCGGTCGACGCGCGGGCGCGGGCCAGGGTACGTTTTTGGGTGCCGGATTGCGTGTCGAGTACCTTGAGCAACGCTTTGCGAAGGGTCGTCTTTTGTACGGTGCTCAGCTGGTCGCGCTTGAAATGGTCGATGACGTAGAAGGCGTCGACGGCGCGTTCGCCGTAACAATCGATGTGCGCCGACGAGATGTCGAGCTGGGCATCGGACAGGACGCCGACAAGATCGGCCAGCAGGCCCGGCCGGTCGCGGCCCGAAACCTCGATGATCGTCGCAGCGGGGGTTGCCTCATCGTCAAAAGCGACGGTGGGCGCAATGGCGAAGGCGGCGGTGCGGCTGGCAAAAGCCGAGCTATAGGGCACTTGCGGCGGCAGATTGCCGAGCGCGGCCTGTTCAAGCTGCTGCTCGACCTGCTTCATGCGCGTCGGATCGTCCTTGGCAAAGGGATCGCCGGCGGCGTCCTGGACGTAGAAGACGTCGAGCGCATTGCCTTCGGAGGAAGTGAAGACCTGA
>FTCZ01006573.1_pt1 | contig 18169 bp, 10 predicted proteins | sample 1658871 | NCBI WGS metagenome assembly FTCZ01 (sample SAMEA3914864, study PRJEB12502) | metagenome | biome: forest; material: soil | place: USA | collected 2012-03-12 | depth 0.3 m
CCGAACAGGTAGCCGGTGCCGAAATACATGGCGCCGTCGACGGCGAAGAATTCACGCGCGGCGGCTTCCGCATCCAGGTTCGGTACCGCGGCGAAACCGTAGTGGCGCCCAATCTGCGAATGGACGCCGTATCTGCGCAGCGCGGCGGCGCCTTCTTCGGCCAGCATCGCATTGTCGCCCAGGCCAAGGTAGCCCGAACCGCCGAAATTCAGCAGCCGGCGCCCGTCGACGGTGAGGTAGGCGCAGCTTGGCGACTGTACCTGGCGCAGCGGCGCGCCTTCATGGGAATGCTGGTTCATGCGAGCTCCGGAACGGGATTCGCCACGGCCGGGAAGAACTGCATGCCGCGCCTGCGATAGGGCAGGCGGGCAAAGTCCATCGACAGGGCGGCGCCCGTCTCGATCACGTGGCAGTTGGTGGACAGCCGGGAGAACTCGGCATAGTAATGGTGGCTGGACTTGACCGCGATGACCTCGGCCTCGTGCAGGGGAACGCCGAGGCCGGTGAAGGCGGTCGGCGACAGGGTCTGCTGGCGGCGGCTGACGAGCACGATGTCCACCGAGCCGCTGCGTACCCATGCCGCGCGTCCCAGCGGGTCGACCAGCGTGCCCGCGGTCTGGCGGTGCCGTTCGGCCAGGCCGCGGACCGTGACCTCGAGTTCGAGGGGCGAGCCGGAGGCCGGGCCTGTCTTGCCGCCGATGCGCAGCCGCAGCCGCGCATCCTGGCCGGCCGCGTGGCAGGCGTCGACGGCTTCCGGATCCCACAGCATGCCGAAGGCGCAGCGCAGCGCCGGCCGTTGCAGCAGTGCCGCCAGCAGGGCCGTGTGGTCGCAGGGGGCGCCGCCGCCCGGGTTGTCGCCGGCGTCGGCCAGAATCACCGGGAAGGGACCGGCCGGCGCCGGATCGAGCACTTCGTCGACGGTCTCGAGGCGGGGCAGCAGCTCGCGGCGCACACGGTACAGCGCTTGCGCCAGTTCGCGCGCGGTCGCCTCGGCCAGGTGGCGGTCGCGGTCGGCCACCACCAGGACCTTGGTGCCGGCGTCGGGCACGTCGCCCCATGGGAAGCCGTGCACGTAGCTGGCCGAGAGGATGCCGGGCCGCCGCTCCACCTCGGCCAGGCGCTCGACCAGGCTGCGCATCGGCTCCGAGGTGGTCGGGTAGAAGCCGACCATGCCGCAATCCACCACCGCCATCACCGGCTTCGTGGCGCCGCCGGCGGCCGTGCGGCACAGGCCGAACAGCTCCACCGCGCGGGCTTCGTAGTCGACGTGGGGATATTCGCGCATCAGGACGATGGCATCGGCCTCGCTCGCCATCGCCGGGCTCATGTGGCAATGCGGATCAAGTTCGGCGCCGATCACGCATTCCGGTCCGGCGAGCCGGCGTATCGCGGCGATCAGGTCGCCTTCGCAATCGTCCACGCCCTCGGCAACCATGGCGCCGTGCAGGAACAGCAGGACCATGTCGACGGGGAGGGCTTGCTCGAGGGCGGCCAGGATCTCGCCGCGCAACTGGGCGTAGGCCGCGGCCTCCACCGTGCCGGCCGGCTGCGCGATGGCATAGACGCCTTCGTGCACGGTGTCGCCGTGCCTTGCGGCCAGGCGCCGCCATTGCTTGAGGATGGGGCCGACGTCGCTCAGCACATCGTCGGCCACCGGCCCGCGCACGATGCCGAGCTCCTCGAAGGAACCCAGGGTCGTGGGAAAGGCCGAGAAGGTGTTCGTTTCCGTCACCAGGGCGGAAGTAAAGATCTTCATGCTTTGGATTCCTTTATCGAGAGCGAGCGCAGGCGCGCGGTGAGCGGCAGCAGCGCGAGCAGGGCCAGCAGCAAGGCCGCTGCCGGGACGCCGACGAACAGGGCGGCAAGGCGGTCGAGCGTGGCGCCGCCGGAGGCGCCGTGCAGCGGACCGACCCAGTCGAGGCCGAAACCGACGACGATGCCGCCGAGCGACTGGCCCAGCTTTTCCGCAGAGAAGGAGATGCCCAGGTAGAGCCCGAGGCTTTCGCCCTGGCTGGAGGATTTGGTTGCGGCTTCCATCGCCAGGGTGGAGATCAGCACGGTCAGCGCACCGAATGACAGGCCGAACAGCGCGCCGCCGGCGATCATCGAGCCGTTGCTGCGCGGACCGGCCGCGAACCAGCACACGCCTAGTAAAGCCGCCGCAAGTGCAGATGCCAGGATCGTTTGCGGCGCGGCGTGACGTGCTATCCATGGCGCCCCCGCGACCCCCGCCAGCAGGGCCAAAAAGATTGGAGTCAGCAAGATCGAAAGGTTCTCCGGACCGGCGTGCAACAAATGCTGGTTGGCATACGGCATGGCCGCGAATAGGGCGGTCGAACTGGCACCGAGCAGGATCACGATCAGAACGATGCTGTAGAAAGCCCGATTGCGCAAGGTGATGCCGAGGGCGGTCAGCAGGCGTGGCGCGGCCTTGGCTTCAAGGCCGGCGCGCAGAGGGACACCGCGCACCGCAAGCCAGCACAGAGTGAGCGCCGCGACGGCGCCGGCTGCCAGTATCGCCGCCATGCTCAGGTAGCCACCTGCGCCCGCACCGAACGCGGCAACAATCTGCGGCGCCAGCATCGAGACGATCACGCCGGCGAAGGTCTGGCCCAGTGCACGCGCTGACATCAAGGTGCTGCGTCCGGCCATCGATGTCGATATATCGCCGGCGATGGCCGTGTGGGCGACCGAGAACATGGTCAGCATCAGCGATTGTGCGACCAGGCACAAGCCGAGGAAAAAAATCCTCAGCGGAAGGGCCAGGCCAGCCACGGGCAAGAACAGCATTACCAACATGACGGGAAGCACTACCGCACTGACGGCGATCAGTGCTGCCCTGCTTCCTGCCGAACGGGCCCAGGCATCGGTGCAGCGTCCGATCCATGGGTCCAGCAGCAGGTCGGCGATCTTCGGCACCGCCAGCAGTACACCGGCCATGGCGGGCGGGACCTGGGCGAACTCCGTCAGGTAGAACAGGAACAGCAGCGGAACCACGCCCGAACTGAGCGTCGATCCCAATGGGCCGGCACCGAAACCGGTTGCCAGCAGGCGCGACGGCGTATCGGTCTTAGCCATGGACATTGGTCTCCTGCAAGCGCAAGCGCCGCGTGCGAGCGGTGTCGAGCACGATTTCGCGCCGGCCGCCTTCGCCCTGCCGCAGGCGCAGCGTGCCGTGCAGGGGCACATGCGGATCCTTGCTGACCATCAGGCACAGGTCCCGGCCCAGCGGCTGCAGCCGGTAGGCGCTGCGGCCGTACAGTCCGGCAATGTGCATGGTCCCGTCTTCCTGGCCGTCGATGACAATGTCGGCGCCCAGTTCCTCGCTATTCCACTTGCCGGTGAAGGCGGCGATGTCCGACTCCGCCTTTGCCGCATCGGCGATCCTGTCGCAGCGGTAGCGCTCCCCCTGTTCCACGATCTCGATTGCGACGACCGCGCCGCCGGCGTCGCGTACCGGAATCACCCCCAGTGCGATGACGGACAGGACGTTCACCCGCAGCATGTCGCCTTCCGCCTGCGTCAGGGGCATCGGCATGCCGAAGTTGATCAGGTAGAGGACAGCGTCGCGCGCCTCGATGCCGAAATAACGGCCGTTCGCGGCGCAGTAATAGGCGCCGCCGAGGCTGTCCGCGAGCGCCGGGTCGGCCGGAGGCTCCGGCGCCGACAAGGATTCGCCGACCAGGGCCACCAGCAGCTTCTGCGCGATGTCGGCCGCGGCGATGTCGCTGCGGTTGCTCATGACGACGATCTGGATGTCCCGTTCGGGCGCCGCCAGTATCTGGCAGGTGCCGCCCACCACGCCGCCCGCGTGATGGAAGATGGTCAGGCCGCGCCAGCGTTCGCGGATCAGGCCGAAACCGTAGGGATGGACGTAGCCGTTGCTCAGCGTGGTCGGCGCCATCATCTCTTCGGACAGCCCGTGCGGCCACAGCGTCGGCGAGATCAGATGGCTCAGCCAGCGCTGCATGTCGTCCAGCGTCGAGGCCACGCCGCCTTCGCCGAGGATGACCGAGGGGAACAGGCTCTTCGAGAACCTGCCGCCGGGATGGGCCAGGTGGGTCGCGGCGCACCCGGGCAGCGGGTCGAGATCGCTGGACCACAGCGAGGTGTCGAACATCGACAGCGGTTCGAACAGGCGCTGGCGCAATGCCTGGTCGAGCGGCATCTCCAGCACGCGTTCGATCACCATCGACAGCAGGCGGTAACCGCCATTGTTGTAGATGAAGTGTTCGCCGGGCGCGAAGTTCTGCTCCTGCTGGCGGCATTGATACTCGTACGCCGCCTCGGCCGGGGCGATCGCCAGTCCGTTCGAGAGCAGGGACAGGTCCAGGTAGTCGCGCATGCCGCCGGTATGGTTCATGAATTGCCGCAGCGTGCGGCCGCCCTGGGACGCGGGCAGCTCCGGCAGCCAGCGCGACACCGGCTCGTCGATCGACAGCTTTCCTTCGTTGCGCAGCAGCAGGATCAGGGCACAGCAGAAGTGCTTGGTGGTGGAGCCGATCCGCATCTTGGTCGACGGCGTGTTGACGAGTCCCGAGTCCAGGCTGGCCAGTCCGCAGCCGCGCCGCAGCAGGGTCGTGCCGGCGCGCTGGACGCTGGCGATGATGCCGGGCGCCGCGCCGGCGCCGATATGCGATACGACGGCTTCGAGTTTTTCGATGTCGGTATTGGTCATTGCAGTGTCTTTCACGTTAAAATGAATGAGTAGTCATTATTTTTTAGTCCGGAATTCATGCCCAAGCGAGATCCCAGCCACATGGCCGCAGTGCGCCAGCAAATCCTCGATGCCGCGCGCAGCGTGTTCGAACAAAAAGGCTTGTACGAAGCCTCGATGAGCGACGTCAGCAAGGCGGCGGGCCTGTCGGTCGGCTCGCTGTACGTACACTTCCGCTCCAAGGAGGCCATCCTGGTCGCCCTGATCGAGACGGCGGACGTCAACGGCGCTCCGTTTGCCGCATGCACGACCGCCGGCGAACTGCTCGGCCTCGTCGAAGAGATCCTGCTGCGCCAGCAGGGCGCGGACTCCGCGAACCAGGCCGCCAGTACGGCGCTCGAAGTCGCGGCCATTGCGCGCCGCAGCCCCGAAGTCCAGGCCATCGTGGTCAAGAATTACGAGCAGCTGCGGGCCAACGTCATGGATGCCGTCGTGCGCGTCGGCAATGCCGCCGGCCAGGTCGGCAAGGCCGAGATGCAGGTCATCGGCGAAGGCATCCTGTCCCTGCTCATCGCCGCACAGTCGCAGACCCTGATCGGCGTCCCGACCGCGGTCGACGCCAAGGCCAAGGCGGCGCGCATGTTGATCACGATGCTGCATGGCGCACCTGTGCGGGCGAAGCGCTAGCGCAGCGGCGTTCGGCCAGGACGTAATCCGAATCGGCAAACGCTATCCGTCCGTCCTGATACGAGGCCGAAGGGATGCTGTCGGTGGCCATCAGCAGGGGCGCGTCGAGGTCGACGAGGTCGGCGCCCTGCGCGGCGATGAAGGCGGGCAGCAGGGCCATCGAGCGCCCGCCCATGCAGCCCACCATGACACGCAGGCCAAGCCGGCGCGACTGCGCCGCCAGCGGCAGGGCGGCCGTCAATCCGCCGCATTTGTCCAGCTTGATGTTGGCGACCTGGTAGCGCGCCGCCACCGTCTCCAGATCGTCGATGGTCTGCAGCGATTCGTCGGCGGCCAGCGGAATCGGCGAGCGGTAGCCGCGCAGCGCCGCATCGGCGGATGCCGGGAGCGGCTGCTCGATGAGCTCGACCCGGTTGTCCACCAGGGTGGCCATCATCCGGTCGAGGTGATCCATGCTCCAGCCTTCGTTGGCGTCCACGGACAGCCTGACGTCGGGCCGCGCCTGGCGGACGGCCGCCACCCGGGCGGCATCCTCGTCGCTGCCTTCGAGCTTGAGCTTGAGCGCCCGCGCCGCCGGATAGCTGCGCGCCATCGCGGCCATCCGGGCCGCATCCGCCAGGCCAAGCGTGACCATGGTCTGCATCGCCTCCAGCGCCGGCACGAACGCCAGCCGGTAGGCCGGAAGGCCACGCTGCGCCGCATCGAGCTGCCAGCATATCCAGTCGAGCGCGTTGCGCGCGCCGCCTGGCGCCATGTGCTGGACGCGCCGCCACATGCCGGCAGGGTCGGAAGGCATGTCGGCGAGCGCCGCCTGGACGTCCCGCTGCATGGTGTCGCCGGTTTCGCCGCGGTAGAAGACGCCGGCCGCTTCCGCCTGGGCGCTCCAGCCGCGGTAATGCGCGCAGACCCGCAGTACCTGCTGGCCGGCCAGCGTCCTGCCGGCGATGGACAGCGGCTCCTTGAACGCGATCTGGTCGATGAAGGTGGAAATGAGCATCGTGCTTGCCTCCATTCAGAAGAATGCCATGTTCAGCTGTACGCCCAGCGTGCGCGGAGAGCTGAGGTTGACGCGTGCCGGCGCGCCGAGCGCGCTGAGCGTGGTGTCGGCCGAGGTCTGGCCGCGCCGGTCCAGCAGATTGCGGACGAAAAAGCCGACGCTGGCCTGCCCCAGTTCGACACCGCCGCGCAGGTCGACCGTGGTGTAGGCCGGCATCCGGTACAGGGGATCGGCCGGCGGATGGTCAAAGGCGTTGAACCGGTCGCCGGTGTAGCGCAGGGAGGCGCCCAGGTAGGCCGGCTTGCCGTAGAACGCGAAGTCGCGGTCGGCCTGCAGTGCGGCGGCAAGGCGCGCGGTATCGGGCAGGCGCTCGCCGGCTTTGCCGCCGAGTTCTGGGCTGTCGTCGCGCAGCTTGGCGTCGATCAGGCTCAGGGCCGCGGCCAGGCGCACGCCGTCGGCGGGGCGGGCGCGCAGGGTCGCCTCCAGGCCGCGTGAACGGGCGCGGCCCGCGTTGCCGATGCCGGAGAAGCCGGCATTCGAGGTGAACACCTGCATGTCCTTCCAGTCGATCTGGTACAAGGCGACTTCCGCCGACCAGCGGCCCGGCACGATATCGCCCTTCCAGCCCGCTTCGTAGCTCCACAAGGTGTCCGACTTGAACGAGGGCTTGTTCAGGGGCTCGCCGGTGAGGGGATTGCGGATGAGCGGCAGCGGGCCGCCCGGACGGTAGCCGCTTGCCGCCCGCAGGTAGAAGGCCTGGCGTGCGGCCGGCCGCCAGCGCGCCGTCAGCATCCAGGTCGTCACGTCCTCGGACGAGTCGGCGGCCGGCTGCGGCGGCGGGGCGAACAGGCCGTCGAAGCGCTGGTCCAGGTGTTGCGCGTTATGGCTGCGGCGCACGCCGAGCGTGGCGTCGACGCTTTCGTTGATGAAGTAGGTGCCGGTGCCGAACAGCGCCGCCTCGCGGAAGGTGGAGGGGAAGCGGGCGTCGGCCAGCAGCGGCGGCACCGGTTCGAGCCTGGTGTTCAGCGGCTGCATGTACTGCGAGCGGAAGCCGGTTTCGTTGGTGTAGAAGGCCCCGGCCAGCCATTCGAAGACCCGACTGCGCGGCGAGGTCAGCCTGATTTCCTGGGTCAGCTTGCGGTTGTAGAAGCTGTAGTCGAGCGCGTAGCCGGGCGCCACGATGCCGGCGGCGGCGAGGTAGGGGACGTACAGGGCCGAGGGATCGGAGCGGCCGGCACTGCTGGATCGCTGCCAGCCGCTGATGGCGTCGAGGCTTGCCCACTTGAGGTCGGCCTTGACGGCCAGCGACACCAGATCGTTGCGCACGTCGACGGGCTCGCCGACGAACAGGCGCTTGGCCTGTCGGCCATCGACCGGCTGTCCGGTGGCGATCGACACGTCCTCGGTGGAGGAGCCGTCGCGATGCTGCTTCTGGCTCAGGGCCGTCAGGCGCAGCGACAGGTCGCGGTTCGGCGTCAGCATGAATGCCAGGCGGCCGCCGTCGGTCTTCAGGCCGTCGACGATCGCGTCGCCATGGTTGCGGTCGCGGACGAATCCGCCCTCGGCGCGCTGGTAAAGGGTGGCGCGCATGGCGGCGACGCCCGGCTGCAGCGGTATGTTCATCACGCCGCGCACGACGTGGCTCAGGTCGCCGCCCTTGGCGGTGGACAGCTCGGTCGTCACGTTCGCGGTCAGCTCGCCCGGATCCGGCTCGACCGCGACGTACTTGATCAGGCCGCCCATCGCGCCGGCGCCGTAGAGCGTACCCTGGGGACCGCGCAGGACTTCGGCGCTGGCCAGGTCGAACAGGCCGAGGTCGAGGGCGCTGGAGCCGCCGCCCGCATAGCCCGAACTCGAGCCGAACGGCACGTCGTCGACATACATGCTGACCGTGGCGCCGACCTGGGAGCCGGTCGTAATGCCACGCATGGTGACCTGGCTCTGTCCGGTGCCGCTGCCGGCCTGGTTGTAGTTGACCCCGGGGAGCAGGGCGGCCAGGTCGGCCAGGGACTGGTAGCCGGAACGCTCCAGGGCCTCTCCCTTGACGACATCGGCGCTCAGCGGGACTTCGCGCGCCGGCTCGCGCCTGCGCTGGGCCGTGACGACCACGGTTTCTATGGGCGCCGCCGCCGTGGGGGCATTGGCGTCCGTTTGCTGGGCCAGTGTGGATAGCGGCATGGCGCCAAGCGCCGCCGCAATGGCGATCTGGATACGCGTCGCCTTGAACACCGGACCTGAACCTCGGGAACATGTCTGCATCGTTGTCTCCATAATGAATGATCATTCATTTTTTTTCTTTGATTATGCGCACGGCTTTCTCATAACGCAAGAAGTATTTTTCAGCCCGCGACGGATGCGCGGGGACGAGACGAGGGAGGGCGAGGACCGTCTCGAGGGCGACACCGGACTTGATGTGGGCGACGCCGGGAATGCGGGTCTGCGTGCGCGAGAGGAAACGGTTATGGGTTTCGTGGGAGCCCGGCCGGAACCTGCGACAAACCGGCGCGAAGCCTTGGTACAATGACATCACCATGAACAAGCCCGCCATCACCCTCATCCTCGGCGCGACCATGCTGTCCGCCACGCTGGCCGCCTGCGGCAGCAAGACCTCGGCCAACGAAAAGAACTTCGGCATGGCCGTCACCCAGTACTTCGACAAGAAGGGCGACATGTGCCTCGACCCGGTGAAATGGCCGGTCGACGTGTACGAGACCGACCTGCGCCAGCAGAAGCTGTACCCGGACGGCGTCGCCGGCCAGATGGCGGCGCTGGAAGCGGCGGGCCTGGCCAGGAGCGAGGACGTCGAATTGCCCGGCAACGGGCCGAAGGTCAAGGTCAGGCGCTACATGATGGCCGACACCGCCAAGCCCTTCCTGCACGCGGACACCGGGCGGGAGCCGCGCATCTGCTGGGGCCGCAAGTCGCTGGAGAAGGTGGCAAGCTGGTCGGACCCGGTCAAGGCGGGCGACCATGAGGAAGCCGGCGTGATCTACACCTACAAGCTGTCGAACGTGGCCGCGTGGGCCAGGAAGCCCCAGGTCAAGGAAGCCTTCCCGGTGCTGGGACGGAATGTCGACGGCGAGCACAATCAGAAGGAAAAGCTGACCGTCAGGTCGACGCCGCAGGGCTGGGAAGCGCTTGGCCTGAACGACTGAGCCGGACCGGCTTGCGCCGCCATCCCGGCACGCCGTTCGACAAAGCATCAGTAGTTCCGATCCGAATCACTATATACTGCCCTGGCGTTTGGGCAATGCCATACTGAGGATCGCGATGCATGATGTTGAGCAATTTGGGCGGCCGGGGTCGAAGCCGGGCGCCTATGAGGACCTGTCGCGACTCGAACGCATACACGCAGGGCCGAGGCATACGCTGTACCGCGACCGAAGCGTCGGCGAATCCGTCGTCGTCAAGGTGAGTGCGGTGCCGGGCGCGTGCGCACTCGCTTCCTTGCGGCATGAGTACGAGATGCTCCGCGATCTCGACCTGCCTGGTGTCGTCAAGGTGCTCGGGCTGGTCGATACGGAATCCGGACCCGGCCTCGTCATGAAGGACCTCGGCGGCGGCGATCTTGCACAGGCATCCCGGCCGGCATCCTTTTCCGTGGCGCTTTTCCTGGACGTCGCGCTCCAGCTCGCGGACGCGGTGTGCCGGCTGCATGAAGCCCGCATCGTCCACGGCGACATTCATCCAGGGAACATCGTCTGGAACCCGGCGTCCCGGATCGCGGCCCTGTGCGACTTTGCGCTCGCCAGGCGCTTGCCGACGCCGGCCCCGGACGGTCCTGCGCCCAAGGAAATCGAGGGAGCGCTTGCCTACATGTCGCCGGAGCGGACCGGCCGCGCGGGCCGATCGGTCGACGGACGGGCCGATCTCTACTCCCTCGGCGCCACCTTCTACGACTTGCTGACGGGGACGCCGCCGTTCGCGGAAGACGACTCGGTTGCCCTGGCCCATGCCCAGATCGCGCGGCTTGCGCGGCCGCCGCACGAACTCGAGCCGCAGGTGCCGCCGATGCTGTCGCGCATCGTGCTCAGGCTGCTCGAAAAGGAGCCGGCTCACCGCTACCAGACCGCGCAGGCGCTGGCGGCGGACCTGCGTGAATCGAGGCGGCAGTGGCTGCAGGGCGGGGCGATCCAGCCGTTCCCGCTGGCGGTGCACGAGATCCCGCGCGGACTCGGCATCCCCGACCGCCTGTATGGCCGTGACGACGAGCTGCAGGCGCTGGACGCCGCGCTGGCGCGCGTGGCGGCGGGCGGGCGCGAACTGGTACTCGTCACCGGCGGTCCCGGCATCGGCAAATCGGCCCTGGTGGACCGCCTCGGTGCGTCCGTCGGCGAGGTCCGCGGATACTACGCCGCCGGCAAGTTCGACCAGCTCCAGCGCAGTGTCCCGTTCTCGGGCCTGGCGGAGGCGCTCAGGAGCCTCGTGCGGCAGTTGCTGACGGAGCCGGAAGCGGCCCTCGATGCCTGGCGCGCGCGCATCGAGGAGGCGGTGGCGCCGAACGGCCAGCTGCTGCTCGCCATCGTGCCGGAACTCGAGGGCATCCTGGGGCCGCAGCCGGACGTGCCCGACGTCGGTCCGGTCGAAGCAAGGAATCGCTTCGAGCTGCTCGTCACGCGCTTCGTGCGGGTGTTTGCCCAGCCCGGGCATCCCTTCGTGCTGTTCCTGGACGACCTGCAGTGGGTGGACGCGGCTTCGCTGCAGCTCATCACCCAGTGCGCGGGCGATGCCGCCAGCCACCACCTGCTGATCGTCGGCGCCTTCCGTGACGGCGAGGTCGGCCCCTCGCACGCCCTGACGCTCGCGCTGGCGACGCTGCGCGACGCCGGCTGCGACATCCACACGATCCATCTGGAGCCGCTGCGCGCGAACGCCGTCGCGCAGCTCGCGGCCGACACCTTCGGCGAGGACGCCGCACGGCTGGACCGCCTGGCCGGAATCCTGATCCGCAAATCCGCGGGCAATCCCTTCTTCGTCCGGCGTCTTCTCTACCTGATGCATGCCCAGGGGCTGGTGCGCTTCGATGCGGAAGCCCAGCGCTGGCGCTGGGACGAGGACGAAATCGAACAGGCGCCGATATCGGACAATGTGCTCGACCTGATGGTGCTCGCGATCGGCCGGCTGCCGCCGCCCGCCAGGCGCCTGCTCGAGACCGGCGCCTGCATCGGCCATCGCTTCGATCTCGCCACGCTCTCGGAATTGACCGACCTGTCGCCGTCGACGCTGGCCGACCAGCTCTGGCCGGCGATCGCGGACGGACTGCTGCTGCGGGTGCGGGATGGCCTGCAGTTCGCTCATGACCGCGTGCAGCAGGCAGCCTACGGGCTGCTCGGCGACGACGACAGGCAAGCCCTGCACCATACCATCGGCCGCCGCCTGCTGGAACGCGCCGGCACCCACCTCGACGAGAAGCTGTTCGAGATCGTCGACCAGTTCAACCTCGGCGAATCGCGCGTGGTCGACGCCGCGGAGCGCGAGGCACTGGCCGGGCTCAACCTGGCGGCGGGCCGCAAGGCCAAGGAATCGGCCGCCTATCGCGCCGCCTTCGAATACCTGTCGGTCGCCAGGCGGCTGCTGGGAGCGCGCGCCTGGGCCGACCGTCCGGAGACCAGCTTCACGGTGCATCGCGAGCTGGCCGAAAGCGCTTATCTCGCGGGCGAGCACGTCACCGCAGAGGAGGTGATCGAGACTTCGCTGGAGCACGCTCCCTCCAGGGTGGCCAGGGCGGAGCTCTACGGCCTGCGGGTGCTCGCGGCCACGGTCGTCAGCGACTGGGAGCGCGCCCTGCATTGGGGACGGGAAGGACTCTCCGTCTTCGGACAGGCATGGCCGCTGGAGGGCCTGGAGGAAGCGATCCAGGCCGAGCTCGACGCGGTCATGGCGAACCTGGGCGGCCGAAACATCGACAGCCTGGTCGACGAACCGGACGTCGAGGATGCGGATATCCGCGCCAGCATGCGCCTGTTGTCGCTGCTCGGCGCACCCGCGTATTTCAGCGGCACCCCGGTCATGACCTTCATCCTCGGCCGCGCCGTGAACCTGTCGCTCATGCACGGCCCGTCGCCGTATTCCGCCTTCGCCTGCGTGCTGTATGGCGGCACGCACAATGCGCTGACCGGCCAGTACGAGGTCGGCTACGCCTTCGGCAAGCTGGCGCTGGCGCTGGCGCAGCGCTTCGGCAACCGCGCCGAGGAGTGCCGGACGGTCGAGGTTTACGGCGTGCTGGTCCACCACTGGAAAGCCCCGCTGCGCGATGGCTTGCCGCTGCTGAAGGAAGGCTTTCGGGCCGGCGTCGATTCCGGCGAGCTCGCCTTCGCCGCCTTCAATCTGAATTCCGTCCTCATCAACGCGCTGCCGGCCGGCTTGCCGTTAAGCGAGCTGCTCGATGAAGCCGAGGTCGCCCTGGACTTCGCGACCACGCAGAACAACCGGACCAGCGTCGAGATCGCCGTTCCCTACAGGCAGCTTGCACGCGCCCTGATGGGAAGGACCTCGCGGCCGGGCAGCTTCGACGACGACGACTTCGACGAAGCACGCTTCCTGGCGGAGGCGGCGAATCACGCGACCGCGCTCGGCCACCATTGGGTCACCCGGCTGCAGCTTGCCTACCTGATGGGCGACCATGAACAGGCCCGCATGTGCTCCAGGGAAGCCGAGAAGCGGATCGCGGCCGGCATCCTCGGCATGATCACGTCCGCCGAGCATGTCTTCTACACGGCGCTCACGCTGGCGGCAAGCGCGCCTGCGGCCGCGGAACACGCCGCCGGCATTGCCCGGCTGCGCGAACTGCACGGCCAGCTGGTCAACTGGGCCGGGCACTGCCCGGAAAACTTCTCGCACAAGGTGTCACTGCTCGGCGCCGAGATCGCCAGGCTCGAAGGCAGGAACGGCGACGCGTCCGTGCTCTACCGTGCCGCCATCGCGGAGGCCGAACGGCAGCGCTTCGTGCAGGACGAGGCGCTTGCCCATGAGCTGCGTGCGCGATGCCTGCTCGGCGAGCAGGAAACCGCGTTCGCGGCCGTGCACTTCCAGCTGGCGCATGAGCGTTACCGCCGCTGGGGCGCCACGGTCAAGCTGCATGCCCTCGAAGCGGAATTCCCGCAGCTGATCCGCCTCGATGCGCCGATGCCGCGTCCGGCGGGTTCGATCGACCAGATGGCGCTGATCAAGGCATCGCAGGCCATCTCGGTCGAAACCACGCCCGAGCGCCTGTTCGAGCGGATCCTGCGCGTCGTGATCGAGGTGGCCGGCGCCCAGCGCGGCGCGCTGGCGCTGGCCGCGGATGGCGCGCTCAGGATCCATGCGCGGATCGAAGCGGACAGCGAGGTGCCGGTATCGCTCGCCGAGCTGCCGCTCGAACACTGCGCCGACCTGCCGTCGGCGATTTTCCGCTACGTGCAGCGCACCAAAGAATTCCTGCTGCTGTCCGACGCCGGCGCAGCCGGCCTGTTCGTACGCGATCCGGTGGTGCGGCAGCGGCAGCTGCGCTCGGTCCTGTGCATTCCCCTGTTGAAGCAGGCATCGCTGGTGGGGCTGATCTATCTCGAGAACAATGCCATGGCGGGCGCATTCGCGGCGGAGTCGGTGGAGGTCGGCCGGGTCCTGGGGGCGCAGGCGGTGATTTCCCTCGAAAACAGCAGCCTGCTGAAGAAGATGCAGCAGCTGACCAGCGAACTGGAGGCGCGCGTCGCCGGCCGGACGCGGCAACTGACCGACGAAATCGCGGCGCGCGACAAGGCCGAGGCGGCGCTGCGCGAAACCGACCGCCAGAAGGACGACTTCCTGGCGATGCTTGCGCATGAGCTTCGCAATCCGCTGGCCTCGATCAGCAATGCGAGCGAACTCATGGCGCGCACCGGGGCCGGCGGGAGCCGGGCCGACATGCTGTCGGCGCTGCTCAAGCGGCAGACCCGGCAATTGACGCGCCTGGTCGACGACCTGCTGGACCTGTCCCGCATTTCGCGCGGACGCATCACGCTCGAGCAGGCAAGGGTCGAGATCGGCGAACTGGTGCAGCAGGCCGTGGAGACGGTCCACAGCTTCGTCCAGGAGAAGGCGCATCGCCTGGTGGTGGCGAAGCCCGCCCACGCCCTGTATGTGCACGGCGACAAGGCCCGCCTGGTGCAAGCCATCTCGAACGTCGTTCACAACGCCGCCAAGTACACGGACAAAGGCGGCGAGATCTACGTCGAGGTCTTCGATACGGAAGAGGAGGTCGGCATCAGCGTACGGGACAATGGCGTGGGCGTTCCCGCGGACATCCTGCCGACGCTCTTCGACCTGTTCGTGCAGAGCGAGCGGACGCTCGACCGCTCCCAGGGCGGCCTCGGGATCGGCCTGTCGGTGGTGAAGCGCCTGATCGAGATGCACCATGGATCGGTGCGGGCGTCCAGCGCCGGCATCGGCCAGGGTTCGACCTTCACGCTGCGCCTGCCGCGGGTTTCGCCGCCGCAATCGCAGCCGGGCGCCGCATGCGCGGATACCGGCCCTGCGCCGCGGCGCATCGTCATCGTCGACGACAATGCCGATGCCGCGGATTCGCTGGCGATGCTGCTGGAACTCGACGGCCACAGTGTCAGCACCGTCTATAGCGCCGCCGAGGCGCTCGAGGTGGCGGCGCGCCTGAAGCCGGACCTGCTGTTTCTCGACATCGGCCTGCCCATCATGGACGGCTACGCGGTCGCGCAGCGTTTGCGCTCGCAGGCGGAAACCGCTGCCTTGCGCCTGGTCGCCGTCACGGGCTATGGACAGAAGGAAGACCGCGAGCGGGCCCTGGCGGCGGGCTTCGACGATCACCTGGTCAAGCCCGTGACGCCGGAGTCGCTCGAGCTGCTGTTCAGGTCGCAATAAGGGCGCCAGTCGGGGCCGTCAATCGTGCGGCGATGGCTTCCTCCCGATTCTTGGAGTAAATTGGAGGAACTGTGTAGAGGTGATGCGATGCTGAACCTGCTCAACGATTTCGAACCCAGGCTCCTCCTGCATGCCGCCATACTTGTGTTCGGCCTCGCCACGTTTTTCGCCCTGGTCCTGGTCAGCCGCTGCCCGCAGTGCAGCTGGCTCGAATGGGTGAGCGAGCGCTTGAACGGCGACGACACCGAATAATCCACCCTCCATTAGTTTCTTTTCAGCACCTTCGAACTTGCCCAACGGGCAAGAGAATGCGTTATGCTTGAGTTCGCTCAGCAAGCATATTCCATTCCACCGAAGGAGCCGACGTGAAACGCCTGACCGCCAGCCTCGTAGCCATTGCCCTGATCGCATCCGACGCCTCGACCCTGGTCCTGGCGCAGGATTATTCGAAGTACAGTCAGGAGGCGCTGGACAAGGAACTGGCCCGCAACGCGGTGGCGCGGCTGGGCGTGATGGTGCCCATGCGCGACGGCGTCGCCCTGTCGACCGATGTCTACACGCCCAAGGACGCCAAGGGCCCGCTGCCCACCATCCTGTGGAAGACGCCGTACAACGAGCACAAGCTGCGCGGCGGGACCCTGCGCTACGTGCTCGAGTCGGTCAAGCGCGGCTATGTCTTCATCGTGCAGAACGAGCGCGGACGTTATTTTTCGCAAGGTAAATGGGAGATCCTCGGGCACCCGCAGACCGACGGCTACGACACCCTGAGCTGGATCGCCCGGCAGCCCTGGTCGAACGGCAAGGTCGGCACGCTGGGCTGCTCGTCCTCGGCCGAATGGCAGCTGGCGCTGGCCGGGATGAATCACCCGGCGCATGCGGCCATGGTGCCGATGTCGGCCGGCGCCGGCATCGGCAAGGTCGGGCGCTTCCAGGAGCAGGGCAACTGGTACACGGGCGGGGTGCCGCGCAACCTCTTCTTCGTCTGGCTGTACGGGGTCGAGAATCCGCTGCGCGCGGAACTGCCGAACGCGCTGCTTGCCGACGAAAAGCTGCGCGCCCGCGTCGAGGCCTATAACGACCTGGATGCGAGCAAGCCCAAGGTCGACTGGAACAAGCAGATCAGGCACCTGCCGGTCGACCGGATGCTGGCTTCGCTCGGCGAGCCGCCGTCCACCTTCGAGCAATTCATCAAGCGCGGCCCGGCCGATCCCGCCTGGAACGAGGGCGGCCTGTATCACGAAGGCATGGGCTGGGGCGTGCCCGCGCTGTGGTTCAACAGCTGGTACGACGTCTCGATCGGGCCGAACCTGGAACTGTTCAACCTGGCGCGCACGGCCGGCACCGACAAGGAGGCGAGCGCCAACCAGTACGCGGTGGTGGCGCCGGTGCCCCACTGCCAGTACGCGCGGCTCGGGCCCGACACCGTGGTCGGCGAACGGGCCATGGGCGACACCAGCTTCGACGTCGACGGCGCCGTCTACGGCTGGTTCGACCGCTGGCTGAAGGGCGACCGGAAGGCCTTCGCGCAGGCGACGCCACGGGTGCGCTACTACATGATGGGCGCCAACCGCTGGCAGAGCGCGGCCCAGTGGCCGCCCGAGAACGTAAAACCGATGCGCCTCTACCTGCGCTCGAAAGGCAATGCGAACAGCCTGTACGGCGACGGCCGGCTGCTCGGCGAGGCGCCGCCGGCGGGCGAGGCGCCGGACCGCTACCGCTACGATCCGATGAACCCGGTGCAGACCATCGGCGGCGGCGACTGCTGCAACGGCGGCGTGGTGGTGCCGGGCGCCTTCGACCAGCGACCGATCGAGGCGCGCAACGACGTACTGGTCTACAGCAGCGAGCCGCTCACCAGGCCGGTCGACGTGGTCGGTTTCGTGGACGCCGTGCTGAAGGTCTCGTCGAATGCGAAGGACACCGACTTCGCGGTCAAGCTGGTCGACGTCGCGCCCGACGGCACCGCCTGGATCGTCGGCGACACCATCTTCCGCGCCCGCTACCGCAACGGCTACGACAAGCCCGCGCCCTTGACCCCGGGCGAGGTGGTGACCATCCACCCGACACCGATCGCGACCGCGATCCAGTTCGGCGTGGGCCACCGCATCCGCGTCGAAGTGACTTCGTCGAATTTCCCGAAATTCGTCCGCAACCTGAACACCGGCGGGCCGAACGAGAGCGAGAAGGAGGGCGTGGTCGCCGACAATGCCGTCCATCACGCGGCGGATGCGGCGAGCTATATCGAGCTGCCGGTGTTGCACTGACGAGCAATTTGCAACTAAAGGTGCCGAGCTTGCATATACCAGCAGTGCGAGTCTTGTGTTGTCATCTTTGTCATGGCAGGATGAGCCATCCTGAGCTCGCGCACATTTGTGCGCATGTTCGAACCGGGCTTCGATATGCCAGAGAAAAGCGCTCCATCCGACAACGACGGGAATCTCGACGGCCAGGCAAGCGAAGCCCGCTATCGCGCGGCCTTCGAGCATTGCACTGACGCATTGTTCATGACCGGACTGGATGGCCGGATCCTGTCCGCCAACGTCGCCGCCTGCCAGCTGTTCGGCTATACGCAGGCGGAATTGCTGGCACGCAATATCGGCGACCTGCTCGACAGCAATGACACCGACTTGGTGGCCGCGCTGGCGCGGCGCGCCGCCGCCGGCGAGGGCACGTTCGAGCTGCGCTTTGCGCGCCGTAACGGGGAGCGCTTCGAGGCGCGGGTCGCCGCCCGGGTGTTCACGGACGGCGGCGGCCGGCCCGTCACCAGCCTGAACGTCCATGACATCAGCGACAGCAAGAATGCGGAAGCGCTGTTGCGGGAAAGCGAGCAGCGTTTCCGCATGCTGTACGACCATGCGCCGATCGGCATCGGCCACATCGACCTCGACGGCAAATGGATCTATGTGAATCGCGCCTTCGCGGCGATCGCCGGCTACACGCCGGAAGAACTGGTCGGCCGCGACAACCTCGAGCTGGCC
>FTCZ01000729.1_pt1 | contig 18147 bp, 18 predicted proteins | sample 1658871 | NCBI WGS metagenome assembly FTCZ01 (sample SAMEA3914864, study PRJEB12502) | metagenome | biome: forest; material: soil | place: USA | collected 2012-03-12 | depth 0.3 m
AGTGGCGCATTTTGGCGTACTACTCGGCAGCGACCGCGGGCCGATGGTCCGGCAGCGGCAGCGCGCGATCGATGGCCGAGCCCGCGTCGAACGTCTTGAGTTCGGGCAACACCGTCTCGGCGAACATCCGCATGTTCCGCGCCGCTTCCTGGTGCGGCATGCCGGCGTAGGAGAACACGCCGACGTAGGACGAGTTGTTGGTCTGCTTGTGGATCGCCAGGATCTTCTCATAGACCTGCTCGGGCGTGCCGTAGACCTGCAGGTCGGCGAAGAATTCGATCGCCTTCTGGTCGCCGTAGACCGCGAGCTTCTCGTTCATCTTGGCGTAGTACTCGTAACCGCGCTGGTTCTTCATGTGCTCGCCCGCGAACTGGTAGTGGTCGAGCACGGTGCGGTAGTACCCGCCGATGTACTTCATCGCCATGTCGCGCGCCCGCTCGGCGCTCGGGTCGACGAAGGTCCAGCCGGCGGAGACCGGCTGCGGCGCATTCGTGCCGTTGATCTCGCGATAGAGCCTGTTGTACTCGGCGAGCTCCTTTTCGACCTCGCGCCACGGCTTCTGCGGGATGATCAGCAGGCCGACGCCGAGGCGGGCCATGATGCGCGCGCTTTCGGGGCTGACAGCGGCGGCATAGGTCCGGCCGCGGAAGCTCTTGAAGGGTGCCGGCCGGATGGCGGCGGCAGGCTGCTTGTAACGCTTGCCGTCGTACTCCATCACGCCGCTCTCGAGTCCCTTCAGCAGTGCTTCGCCGTATTCGACGAACAGCTCGCGGCTGTCGCCCATGTCGAGGCGGAAGCCGTCGAACTCGACTTTGGCCGCACCGCGGCCGAGGCCCAGGATCATGCGTCCGCCCGAGAGCTGGTCGAGCATCGAGATCTGCTCGGCCACGCGCATCGGGTCGTGCCACGGCAGGACGACGACCATCGAGCCCAGCTTCACGTGCCTGGTGCGGCCGGCCATGTAGGACAGGAACTGCACCACGTCCGGGCACATCGTGTAGTCGGTGAAATGGTGCTCGACCGACCAGATCGAATCGAAGCCCTGCGGCTCGGCCATGTCGGCCAGGGCCATTTCGTTCAGATAGACCTGCCGGTCGCTTATTTCTCGTCCGGTGTTCTGGAACACCGCAGCCATTCCGACATGCATGCGTTGGCTCCCTGGATTTCAGGGCAGGGTAAACGCCCGTTCATATCGTTGGAAAGAGGCCTGTCGCTTGAATTTCGCCCCATTCCCCCGCCATATCGGGACCATGCGCATGTTCTTTGCCGTCGTCCTCTCCCTGTTTGCCCTGCTTTCCGCCTCCGTTGCCTCGGCGCAGGGCCAGGGCGACGTGGCCCAGGTCGAGCAATACTTCAACTCGATCCGCACCTTTCAGGCGCACTTCATCCAGAGCAATCCCAACGGCGCGATCGTGCAGGGCACTCTGTCGATCAGCCGGCCGGGCAAGATGCGCTTCGAATACGATCCGCCGTCGCAGCTCAAGATCGTGGCCGACGGGCTGCAGGTCACGATGTGGGACCCGGTCAACAAGGACTTCGGCCAGTGGCCGATCGGCTGGACCGCCGCGTCTTTCCTGGTGCAGCAGCCGATGAAGCTCTCGGGCGACATCACCGTAGAGAAGGTCGACCGCGTCAACGGTCTCCTGGAACTGACCATGGTGCAGACCCGCAAGCCGCAGGAGGGCAAGATCATCGTCCGCGTCGCGGAAAACCCGATGCAGATGAAGGGCTGGTCGATCATCGACAACCGCGGCAACAAGGTCGACGTGGCGCTGGCCGACGCGAAGGTGGGCATCCCGCTCGCCAGCTCGCTGTTCAAGTACGACGGACCGGACGCTGGCCAGATCATGCGGGGCGGCAATCGGAATTAGGCAATAGGCGCGCGCGCCTATTGCCATTAGCGCTATAAAGGCGGCATGAGCCAAGTGATTGTGCGGGCCTCGACGGAGGCCGATGTCGCCCGGTGCGCTGAAATCTACGCCCACCACGTGTTGCACGGGACGGCCTCCTTCGAGGTCGATCCTCCCGATCTCGCCGAGATGAAGAAGCGCCGCGCCGCGGTGCTCGATTTGGGACTGCCGCATCTGGTGGCCGAGCGCGACGGCCGCGTGCTGGGCTACGCCTATGCCGGCAACTGGCGGCCGCGGCCCGCCTACAAGTTCTCCGTCGAGGATTCGATCTACATCGACAAGGACGCCGTGGGGCAGGGTGCCGGCAAGGCCCTGTTGCCGGTGCTGATCGACCAGTGCACCGCGATCGGCAAGCGTCAGATGGTGGCGGTGATCGGCGATTCAGCACAGACGCCGTCGATCAAGCTCCACGCCGCCTGCGGCTTCGAGATGGTGGGCACGCTCAAGAACATCGGCTTCAAGTTTGGCCGCTGGCTCGACAGCGTGCTGATGCAGCGTCCGCTCGGCTCGGGCGGCGTCGTGCCGCCAGCGGGGAATTGACATGCGACTGATCGACTATTTCGACCGCGGTGCCGATCTTTATCCGCAGCGCGACTGCCTGCATGACGGCACGCGCGGCTGGACCTATCGCGACGTGCGGGCCACGACGCATCGCGTCGCCAACGGCCTGCTCGCAACGGACTTGAAGACCGGCGACAAGGTCGCGGTCTACAGCCCCAACCACGCGATGGCCTATGCGGCCCTGCTCGGCATCCAGCGCGCCGGCCTGATCTGGGCGCCGGTCAACGCGCGCAACTCGATCGAGGAGAATCTCTACATCCTCGACAACACCGACGTGGCGTTTCTCTTCTATCACTCGAGCTTCGAGCACTACCTGCCGCGCATTCGCGAGGCCTGCCCAAAGATCAAAACCTTCATCTGCATCGACGCGCCCGAGTTCGAAGGCTGGCTGGCGCAACAGGGCGAGACGGCGCCCGATCTTGCCGACGCGCCCGACGAAGTGGCGATCCTGATCAGCTCGGGCGGCACTACGGGCCGACCCAAGGGCGTGCAGATCACCAACCGCGTGATCGAGACGATGAACGGGATCTTCTGGGCCACCATGCCGATCGAGGCGCCGCCGGTGCATCTGATGGTAGCGCCGATGACCCATGCGGCGGGCGTCTGCTCGTTCCCGCTGCTGCCCTACGGCGGCACCAACATCTTCATGGGCACGGCCGATCCCGGCGGCATTCTTGCGGCGATCGAGAAGCACAAGGTGACGCATGTCTACATGCCGCCGACCCTTATCTATATCCTGCTGGCCCACCCGGACATCGGCAAATACGACTACAGCTCGCTCAGGCGCCTGGTTTACGCATCGGCGCCGATGTCGGTCGACAAGCTGGTCGAGGCGATCAAGGTGTTCGGCCCGGTGCTGACCCAGACCTACGGCCAGGCCGAGGCCTGCATGATCGCGACCGTGTTCTCGCGCGAGGATCATGTGGCGGCGCTCGAGACCAACAACCGCCATCGGCTGGCGAGCTGCGGCAAGGTCTCGCCCTTGATGCGGCTCGAGACGATGAGCGACGACGGCAGGATCCTGCCGCGCGGCGAGCGCGGCGAGATCGTGCTGCGCGGCGGCCTGGTGATGAAGGGCTACTACAAGAACCCGCAGGCCACGGAAGAGGCCTCGGCCTTCGGCTGGCATCACACAGGTGACATCGGCGTGATCGACAATGACGGCTTCGTCTATATCGTCGATCGCAAGAAGGACATGATCATCTCCGGCGGCTTCAACGTCTTCCCCAGCGAGGTCGAGCAGGTCCTGTGGAGTCATCCCGCCGTGCAGGACTGCGCGGTGATCGGCGTGCCCGACGAGAAGTGGGGCGAGGCCGTCAAGGCGGTGGTCGAGCTGAAGCCCGGCGCCACGGCAACGCCCGAGGAGCTGATCAAGCTCGCCAAAGACAGGCTGGGCGGCGTGAAGGCGCCGAAGACCGTGGACTTCATGGCGACCCTGCCGCGCAGCCCCGTCGGCAAGGTGTTGAAGAAGGATCTGCGCGCCACTTACTGGACCGGCCACGAGCGGAAGATCTGAGGGTGCGCTTCGGGACTGCCGCCCTGCGCCGCCTGCCACCCAACGTCCAGGGCGCGCTGTGGCTGGTGAGCGGCGGTTTCATCTTCACCACGAACGGCGCCATGATCCGCCTGCTCTCGACCGAGATCGAGGGCGTGCAGACCGCCTTCTTCCGCGCCTTCTTCTCCGTGCTGTTCTTGTTGCCGTTGATCTTTACGGGACGCGTCAAGCCGTGGAAGAGCGCGCACATCCAGGGTCATTTCTGGCGCACGCTGATGGGCACCGTGTCGATGGTGCTGGGTTTCTATGCGCTCGCCATGCTGCCGTTGGCCGACGCGACGGCGCTCGCCTTCTCCCAGCCGCTGTTCTCCGTCGTGCTGGCCGCCGTCGTGCTGCACGAGAAGGTCCGCTGGCGGCGCTGGACCGCGACGGTCGTCGGCTTCATCGGCGTGCTGGTGATGGTGCGGCCGGGCACCGATAGTCTTCAGCCCGGCGCGATCGTGGCGCTCTGCAATACGATGTCGGTCGCGGTTTCGGTGCTGCTCGTGCGCCGGCTCTCGGCCTCCGAGGCGCCGCTGATGATCCTGACCCAGTTCGCCTTGTGGTCGACGCTCTTCCTGGTCGCGCCGGCGATCTGGTTCTGGCGCTGGCCCACGCCGCTCGGCTGGACGCTGGCGGTGGGCGTGTCGATCACCGCCACGCTCGGCCAGTATTTCTGGGTTCAGGCCTTCGCCTCGGGCGAGATGTCGGCGGTAGCGCCGTTCGACTATCTCCGCCTGCCGTTCGCGGTCTTCGTGGGCTGGATGATCTGGGGCGAGATGCCGGTGATCTGGACCTATGTCGGCGCCGCCATCGTGATCGGCTCGGCGCTCTACATCGCCTATCGCGAGGCGGTGCTCGCCCGCGAGCGCCGCGCGGCGGCGCGCACTACGCCGCCGGCAGCGTCTGTTCCTTGAGCAGCCACTCGCGCGCCCGGGCGCGATGGGCTTCGGTGATGTACGTGCTGGCCGCCGTGAACGCCGCCAGGAAAACCGCGGCGTCGTCGGTGTAGCCCAGGCCCGCGATGAAGTCGGGAATGACGTCGAACGGCATCACGAAATAGGCCAGCGCCCCGAACAGGGTGACGCGGATGGCAAGCGGCGTCGCGCTGTCGGTCGCGCAATAAAAGGCGGCGACCGCGTCCTCCGTGAAGGGCACCCGGCCCAGCGTCTTGCGGGCCTTCCGCCAGAAGCCGTCGCGGACGATTTTCTCGTCGGTCATGCCCCAGAAATGTGTCGGCCGGCCCGGCTTGGCAAGGGGGGCCGCCGTGCTAAAAGCGGCGCAACCAAGGAGGATCTGAATGGACGTCAAGGGGCAGGCCGCCATCGTCACGGGCGGCGCATCGGGTCTGGGCGGCGCCACGGCATCGGCGCTGGCCGCTGCGGGCGCCAAGGTCGCGATCTTCGACCTCCAGGACGAGCTCGGCGAGAAGAAGGCCAAGGAAATCGGCGGCCTCTACATCAAGACCAACGTCTCCGATGCGGCCAACACCGAAGCCTCGGTCAAGACCGTCGTCGAGAAACTGGGCGCGCCCCGGGTCGCGGTGAACTGCGCCGGCATCGGCCGCGCGGCCCGCACCATCTCCAAGACCGGCCCGCATGACCTCGCGATGTTCAGCCAGGTGATCCAGGTCAACCTGATCGGCACCTTCAACGTCATTCGCCTGGCCTCCTGGGCGATGAGCCAGGCCGAGCCGATGGACGACGGCGAGCGCGGCGTGATCATCAACACCGCCTCGGTCGCGGCCTTCGACGGCCAGATCGGCCAGGCGGCCTATTCGGCATCGAAGGGCGGCGTCGTCGGCATGACTCTGCCGATCGCGCGCGACCTGTCGAGCCTCGGCATCCGCGTCTGCACCATCGCGCCCGGCCTCTTCCTGACGCCGATGATGATGGGCCTCTCGCCCGAGGCGCAGAAGAGCCTCGGCATGCAGGTGCCGTTCCCTCCGCGCCTCGGCGACCCCAAGGAATATGCCCAGCTCGCCATGAGTATCGTGGCTAACCACATGCTGAACGGCGAGACCATCCGCCTCGATGGCGCGATCCGCATGGCGCCGAAGTAAGCGGGCTCCCGTTAAACAAACGGGAAAATAACGGGGCGGCTTCCGCATCGCTAAAAGCCCGTCCTCATGAGGAATCGACTTGCACGTTGCTCCGGCGAGCTTTGGGGCGATTCCTCATGAGTCTCATGAAGTTCATGAGGATTGCCCGCGGCCCCGGTGCTGCATCGAAGTCGCAGCGCCGAGGCACGCGGACTGATATTGCGTTAATCGCACATAAATGTCAAGTCAAATCCGCAATGAGTCGACCGAGCATGCGTCACGTTTCGTAGGCCGCGGCGCGGTGCGTGGCCGGCAGAAAGACATAGAGCCGGTCGCCCGCCGGCGAGAGCGCCGTGGTGTGGGCGCCGATCTCTGTTTCGATCGTCGCGAGCTTCTCCATCGTCGTCGTTGAAAAGACGTCGATCGCGCCGGGATCGCCGACGGCGACATAAAGGTGCCGGCGCTGGCGATTGAAGAACACGACATCGGGCACGCCGCTCAGCGGGCCCACGTTCAGGATCTTGCCCGAGCGGGCATCGAGCGTGACCAGCATGCCGGCATCGCAGGCGCAGAACAGCCGGTGCGTCGCCCGGTCGAAGTCGAGGCCGTGCGGCCCGGCGGCGGGAACGGCGAACATGTGGGCCAGTCTGTCGGGCTTCCTTGCATCGATGACGGCGATCACGGCGGGGTTGGCGATGTTGACGTAGAAGACCTCGGCATCCGGATCGAAAACCGTCCATCGCGTGCGGCCGGGCACCGCGATCTGGGCGCGCACGGTACGGCCGCCGGCATCGACCATCGTCACGCTATGCGAGCCTGCGATCGCCGGATCGCCCACATTGGCGGCCAGCAGAAGCTTGCGGCCGTGATCGTAGGCGAGGCCGTTCGGTCCGATGCCCACCTTGACCTTGGTCACTTCGGGCTCCGGCCCGGGTGCAAAGATGCCGACCGTGTTCTCGGCCCGGTTCGACGAGAAGATGAGGTTTGCCTCGTCGCTCACCAGCGCGCCGGCCACGCCGGGCAGACCCGGAACGGAGAAGAGGTATTTCTGTGCGTCGAACACGTCGATGGCGTCGTTGGCAGTGTGCGCCACATAGACATGGCCGCTCGCGGCATGAACGGCGGCATGATCAAAGCCGCCTTTCGCCTTGTGCTCGGGGAGGTCGACGTAGCTCAGGAGTTTCAGGGTCATGGCGTCACCTCAGGCGTGCGTAGAGACGGAATGCGCCGGCCAGCACGATGCCCCAGGTGGCAAGACCGAGGGCGGTGACGACGCCCAATCCAACGAGGTCGGCATGAAGGACCTCGAGAGCGATCCAGCCGCCCGCCACGACGACCAGCAGGCGGCAGGTCATCGCGGTCAATGGCCACTCCGGCTGTCGTGTCGACTGGAAGGCCGACATGAGGGTGTTGGCCGCGACGAACGGGTAGGCAAGGCCGACGATCGCGAGATAAGGAGCGGCCGCGGCAAGGATTGCCGGATCGTGGCTGAACAGGCCCATCCAGACGTCCGGTGCGGCGATCGCGAGTACGCTCACGCAGGCCATGACGCAGGCCGAAAGTCCGACGGCGATCCAGGCGATGCGCTCCGCGCGTTCGAACTGGCGCGCGCCGATGTTGCTGCCGACCATCGCGAGCACCGCCGCGCCCAGGCCGAAATTCAGCGGATAGAGCAGATATTCCAGCCGCACCGCCGCGCCGAAGGCGGCAAGCGACGTGGCGCCAAGCAGCCCGGCATAGGACGTGATCGTCGCCAGCGCCACGTTGTTCAGCACGGGCGCCAGCGACATCGGCGCGCCCACACGCAGGATCTCGCCGAATAGCCGGCGTTCGAAGCGGATGCCGCGCAGCGACAGGGTGACCGACGTCCGGCCCGAGGCGAGATACCAGGCAAGCGTCGTGGCGGACGCGACGAAGGAGATCACGGTGGCAAGACCGGCGCCGGTGATGCCGAGCGCGGGGATCGGGCCCAGGCCGAATACGAGCGCGGGTACCAGCGCGATGTGCAGCACTTCGACGGCGAGATAGACGTAGGCGAGAACGGCGACCTGTCCGGTCGCCCGCACGACGCTGGTGAGCGCGCCGAGCAGCCAGTAGGCGATGGCGCCCGCGAAGATCACGTTGGAATATTCGAGCGCCGCCGCAAGCATCGGTCCGCGGCCGCCCAGCCAGCCATAGATGCGGGGTCCGCCGAGCAGGAACACGGCGCTGAACAGCGCCGCGGCGCCGGCTGCGATCACGAGCGCGTGGATGACGAGCGACGCTGCGTCTTCGCGCCGTCCGGCGCCGATCGCCCGCGCGATGGAGGCGGCGATCGCGCCGCCCATGGCCATGTTCGCCATCTGCTGCATCAGCATCAGCAACGGAAATACCAGCGCCAGGCCCGCCAGCGCATCGAGGCCAAAGCGGCCGATGAAATGCGCATCGACGCTGGTCGTCACCGCGATCAGCACGACGTTGACCACGAGGTTGGGCACCGCGAGCCGCAGCAGGGTGGGAACGATCGGGCCGTCCAGCATCAGGCGTGTGCGCGCCGCGGCAGGCGATACGGGCTTCGCAGTGGTGTCGGTCATCGTCGTGCTTTCCAGCTAGAGCCCGAGCGCGGACAAGTCCGGCGCCTGGCGGTGAAAATCGGTTGCGTCCTGATAAGCTTTGCCGAGGCGCAGAACGGTGCCCTCGGCATAGGGCTTGCCGACGAGCTGCACGCCGATCGGCAAACCGGTTGAGAAGCCTGCTGGCATCGCCAGGCTGCACAAGCCGAGATAGTTGGCCGGGCGCGTCAGGTGGTTGGGAATCGGTGACGCCTCATCCACTTCGGACAAGGGAATCGCGGGGATGCCGACCGTCGGCGTCAGGATCGCGTCGTAGACGCCGAACCAGCTGGCAAAGGCACGGCGGCGCTCACCCATCCGGCAAATCTCATCGGCATAGGCGCCGGGCGCGAAGCTCCTGGCCGCGAGCGCGCGGTTGCGCACGGCGGGCCCGATGGCTTGGGACATGTCCTCGATATGATCGCGGTGAAGCGAGAAGGCTTCCGATGCCATGAGTGTGCCTGTGGGCAGCGCGAGCTCGAAGTACATGTCAGGCAGGCGCACAGACTCCACGTGTGCGCCCAGGTTCTCGAAGATTCTGGCGGCCTCCTGCCAGGCAGCGATCACGTCGCCGTGCATGAACTCGGGAAACTGGCCTTGGTCCGGGATGGCCACACGCATGCCGGCGATCGAGCCGCCGCGCGCCGCGAGGGTGAAGTCCTCCAGCGGTTGATCGAGCGTCGTCGGATCGCGCGGGTCGGGAGCGGCCAATGCGTTCAGCAACAGCGCGCAATCCTCGACCGACCGCGCCATCGGTCCGATCGAGTCGAACGTCCAGCTCAGCAGGAGCGTGCCGGAGAGGCCGATGCGCCCGAAGGTGACCTTGAGGCCAACCAAGCCGTTGAAGGCCGAGGGAATGCGGACCGAGCCGCCGGTGTCGCTGCCGATGCCTGCGGGCGCGAGGCGCGCGGCTACGGCGACGCCGGCGCCGCTCGACGATCCACCGGGCACGCGCTGGATCTCGATGTCCCAGGGGTTCCACGGCGCGCCCATCAACGGATTGGTGCCCCAGCCGCCGAATGCGAACTCGACCATGTGCAGCTTGCCGAGCGGCACCATGCCGGCAGCAGTCAAACGCTCGACCGTATTCGAGGTTTCCGTCGCAACCCGTTTGGCCAGCATCCGAGAGCCGCCGGTGCTGATGCGTCCGGCGATGTCGCACAAATCCTTGTAGGCGATCGGCAGTCCGTGCAATGGCCCGAGGGGGAAACCCGAGCCTCTCGCGGTATCGGCCGCGTCGGCGAGCGCACGGACTTCCTTTGCATAGACCTCGGTGAAGGCATGCAGCTTGCCGTCAGCCTTGGCGATACGTCCGAGCAGGGCATCGACGATCTCGCGGGAAGACGTCCGCTTGGTGCCGAGTTCGACGGCAAGCTCGGTCAGCGTGAGGTCGTGGAGGGCCATCTCAGCAGGTCGCCGGGCTACTCATGACATCTTCGGCGGCCAGTTGTGCGTCTCGCCGGTCAGGCTGCGGCACCACGCATAGAGCGCGTCGTACATCACCATGCCGTGCTTCAGCATCTCGTGGTCGTCGGAGTAGAGGTGACTGAGGCCGAGCGACAGCGCGAACAGTCCGGCCGACTGCGGCGTGAGATCGAGCCGCGAGGTGTCGGCGCCGCGCACGATGTTTGCCAGGGTATCGAGGCCGGGCGCATCGAGTTTGTACTCGGCGATGAAGGCGTCGAAGCTGCACTTCTCGCCGACGTGCGTGAACTTCACGCCGGGGATGTCATAGGGCTCGGCGCCGGTTTGCTTGGCCGTCGCCAGCACCTTGTCGGCGGGCACGTAGAGGAACTCCGGCTGCTTGTCGATGAAGTGCGTGATCAGCCAAGGGCAGGCGATTCGGTCGATCTTGGGACGTTCGCGGGTGACCCATTTCATTTCGTCTCTCCTTCGGTGTGTGGTTCGGTCGGCATGCCGTCGGCGCGCCAGGCGCCGATGCCGCCGGCGACGGCCACGGCATCGATGCCGCGTTCGCGCAATTTGGCGGCACAGTCGCCGCCGATCTCGAAGCCCCAGGCGCAATAGACCAGTACTTTGGCGTTTGACGGCAGCGCCGCCGCCACTTCATCGACGCGTTCGGGCGGGGCGCGACGGGCACCGCGCAGGCGCACCGGCACGGTCGTGGCGTCCAGGGCCAGGCGCGCGTCGATCACGATGAGGTTGGGGTCTCCGTCGAGCATGGCGCGCGCCGCCAATGTCGTGACGGTGTGCGGCTTGGTCTCGAAGGTCTTTCCGGCGAAGCGCGCGGCGACGCGATCCCAGGCGATGTTGGCCATGAAAGCATCGACATAGCCGCCAACATTGGCGCCGAAGTCGATGTGATAGGAGTGCTCGTACATGTCGAGCGCCAGCACCGGCGCGCCGCCGGCCATACCGTGAGCGTGATCGGCTGCCCACACGTTGGAGAGCGTGCCGTCCCGCGGCGAGCGCGTCAGCAGCACCCAGCCCGAGCCGCCGCCCAGGGCTTTGCCCATGGCGACGAACTCGGCGCGCCATTTGTCGAGCGAGCCGAAGTCGCGGACGATGGCTTCGGCGAGCGTTCCTGTCGGATCGCCGCCGCCGCCTTCGCCCAGGCTGTCGAAATAGACCTCGTGCAGCAGCATCGAGTTGGTGGCGATCAGCTCCTCGCGCTTCAACCCGTTGAGGCGAAAGCCCGGCACCGTCGCCGGATCGAGTGCGCCGAGATCGCCGCGGATCGCGTTTAGCCGGCGGACCGCGCCGCCGTAGTTGTTCTCGTAGTGGCTGGCCATCAGGCGCGGCGACAGCCCTTTCAGGCGCGGCGGCTTGAAGGAGAGGGGGCGGGCGAGAAAAGTCATCTGATTCCTCTTTTCGGGGCGAAGTCGTGGACGGTCCTAGTATTTCGGCCGGTGCCAATCGGGCCACTTTCGCGCGTGCTCGATCGGAAGGCGCGGGCCCTGCGACGCACGGAACTGCTGCACGCTCGGCAGCGCCTCCATGCGTTCGCGCCAGCGGCGGAAGGCCGGGAATTTCGGATACATTGCCTTGCCCTCGTCCGTCAGGCTGAACGAGTAGGTGCAGGGCACCAGGAAGAAGTCTGCCAGGCTGAGGTCTGCGCCCAGGATGTAATCCTTTCCATGCCCGAGCTCGTGTTCCAGCACCGCCAGGCCGCGCTCGACCTTTGGCAGGGCATGCGCCACCACCTTCTCGTCCGATGCAATGCCGAGCTTCGGAAAGACCAGCCGCTCATGGGTGACGTGGTAGATCATGTAGGGGTAGTAGTAGGCGTTGACTGAGCTGATCCACTGCTGCAAGCGGCCCCGCGCCGCCGGGGTCTGCGGCTGTAGTGATGGCCCATCGAATGCTTCGTCGATGTAGCTCGCAATGGCGCTGGTCTCGTACAGCGTGACATCACCGTGCTGCAGCACCGGCACGCGGCCGAACGGATGCAGGGCAAGATGCGCCGGTGTGCCCATCTCCGGCTCGAGGTCGCGGAACTGATAGGGCACCTTCTTGTGCGTCAGGATCAGCCTGATGATGTGCACGTAGGTGCTGCCGGGAAAGCCGATGACGATAGGTTCAGGCATGGCTGTTTGGTCTTTCGCGAAATTGATTGTCATTGGAAAAGCTTCACCGGACCCTTGATCGCCTTCCAGGCGTAGTGTCCGCCGGCCATGTAGCGAGCGTCGAACCCGGCCTTGCGTAGCGTGATCGCCGTCTCGCAGCCGATGTGGAAGCCGTAGACGCAGTAGGTGACGACGGGCTCGGTCTTGGAGAGTTCACCGATCCATTCGTCGAGGCGCTCGGGATCTCGCCATACCGCGCCTTCCATGATGTCCTGCGACTTGGTCGTATAGTGTCGGGGCCGGGCATCGATGATCTGGACCGGCGTGCCGGCCTTCAGCATCGCCGCCACTTCCTCGACGCTAATCGCTGGCACGCCGTCGAACTGCTTCTGCACCAGCTTGCGCGGCGGCGGCACGGTGAGCGCATCTTCGTAGCGGCCTTGCACCGCGCTCCACTCGATGTTGCGCATGAAGGCTGCGATGTAGGCGGCCGCGTTGGCGCCGAAGTCGAGGGCATAGGCATGCTCGTACATATCGATTGCGACGACCGGGATGCCGCCGGTGACGCCCTGCCTGTGGTCGGAGGTGCTCTGGTTGATCAGCCGGCCGTCGCGCGGCACGTAGGTCAGCAGCACCCAGCCGGAGCCACCAGCAAGTGCGTTGGCCAACGCCATGAATTCCTGGCGCCAGCGATCGACCGAACCGAAATCGCGGATGAGCGCTTCGGCCATCACCTCCGGCACGGCCCGGCCATCGCCGCCGAGACTCGCAAAGTAAAGTTCATGCAGCAGCGTCGAATTGAGCGCGGTGCTTTCGTCGCGCTTCAATCTGCTCATAACGGCCGCGGGGGTGGTCGCCGGATCGAGCGCCTCGAGTTCCGCCGTGATGGCGTTCAGGTCGTTGAGCGCGCCACCGTAGTTGTTTTCGTAGTGGCTCTCGATGAGGCGGGGGGTGATCCCGTTGAGGGTCCACGGGCGGCAGAATAACGGCGTAAGTTGGTATCGCATGTCATTCGTTTCCCGGTGTGATACACTCGTTTCATCGTCAATATACGCCTATTCCAAAATGTCGCAAGAGAAAAATGATACAGTCGTTGCATATAAAAAAGATGATGTGATACGGATGAACAATGTCAATTGGTGAGAGCCCGGCGTGGTTGATGCTGATCCATCAGCTGCCCGCCAAACCGGCCTATGCACGGGTCAAGGTATGGCGGCGGCTGCAGGCGCTGGGCGCGGTGACGGTGAAGGGCTCGGTCTATGCGCTGCCGGCGAACGGCGAGACGCGCGAGGACTTTGCCTGGCTCGCCAAGGAGATCGTCGAGAGTGGCGGCGAGGCGATCGTCTGCGAGGCGGCGCTCGTCGAGGGGCTTTCGGATTTCGAGTTGCAGGGGCTGTTCGATGCAGCGCGCGACGAGGACTACACGCGCATCGCCGGCGAAGCGCGCGAGGTGGCGGCGCGGCTCCGGGATGAGCCGGCGGACGCCGTGCTGGCCGATGCGGCGACGCAAACTGCGCGGCTGCGCAAGCAACTCGATGCGATTGTCGCGATCGATTTTTTCGGCGCCGAGGCGCGCGCGGCGGCCGAGGGCCTGGTCGCGGGACTCGAGGCCGCGCTGAAACAGGAAGGGGATGCCGTGACCGATAACAGGACCAGTGCCGCACCGCCTGCCGGTGCGCTGAAGGACCGTGTGTGGGTGACGCGCCAGGGCGTGCAGGTCGACCGCATCGCCTCGGCATGGCTGATCCGCCGCTTCATCGATCCCGGCGCGCGCTTCAAGTTCGTGCCGGGCACCGGCTATGCGCCGCAGCCCGGCGAACTGCGCTTCGACATGTTCGAAGGCGAATTCACCCATGTGGGCGACCGCTGCACCTTCGAGGTGCTGATCGGCCACACGGGTCTGGCGGATGCGGCGCTCGCCGCGATCGGCGAGATCATCCACGACATCGACCTGAAGGACGGCAAGTACGGCCGCGCGGAGGTCGGAGGCGTGCGCAGCCTGATCGCCGGCATCGCCGCGTCCAGTACCGACGACGCCGACCGCATCGCGCGCGGCACGGTGCTTCTCGACGACCTCTATCGCTCGTTCGCGGGCAAGCAGGGCACATGAAAGATCACGGCGTTTCCTTCGGCGAGGCCATGCGCGTGTGGGCGCGTGTTGCGGCCCTCAGCTTCGGCGGCCCCGCCGGCCAGATCGCGGTGATGCATCGCATCGTCGTCGAGGAGAAGAAGTGGATCGGCGAGAACCGGTTCCTGCAGGCGCTGAACTACTGCACCCTGCTGCCCGGGCCGGAGGCGCAACAGCTCGCGATCTACATCGGCTGGCTGATGCACAAGACGAAGGGCGGGCTGGTCGCCGGCACCTTGTTTGTTTTGCCGGGCCTGCTTGCCATCATGGCGCTCAGCTGGATCTACGTGCTGCTGGGGAAGGTCCCCCTCGTGCAGGGCCTGTTCTTCGGTCTCAAGGCCGCCGTCCTCGTGATCGTGGTGGAAGCCGTGCTTCGGGTCGGCAAGCGCGCCCTCAAGAACAACACGATGCGCGGTCTGGCAGCCGCGGCGTTCATCGCCTTGTTCTTCTTCGATGTACCGTTCCCGATCATCGTCATCGGGGCGGGCTTGATCGGTTACGCCGGCGGCAAGATGGGCGTGCCGGCTTTCCTCGGGGGCGGCGGACACGGCAAGGTGGGAGCCAACCAGCTCGCCGACGCCGACTCGCTGCTGGGCGAGGAAACGCCCGAGCATGCGAGACCCAACGTGCGCTGGTCGCTCGCCATCACCGCGATCTTCCTGCTGCTGTGGCTGGTGCCCGTCGCGGCGCTGTACTTCGGCCTGGGCGGCTCCAACATCTTCACCCAGATCGCGCTGTTCTTCAGCAAGATGGCCGTGGTCACCTTCGGCGGCGCCTATGCCGTGCTGGCCTATGTGGCGCAGCAGGCGGTCGACAATTTCCACTGGGTGACGGCGGGCCAGATGCTGGACGGACTGGGCATGGCCGAGACCACGCCGGGACCGCTGATCATGGTGACTCAGTTCGTGGGCTTCCTCGCGGCCTGGCGCGATCCCGGCACGATGTCGCCGCTGCTGGCGGCGACCCTGGGCGGCCTGCTGACGACCTGGGTCACCTTCACGCCGTGCTTCCTCTGGATCTTCTTCGGCGCGCCCTTCGTCGAGGCACTGCGCGCCAACAAGGAGCTGGGCGCCGCGCTGGGCGCCATCACGGCGGCGGTGGTCGGCGTGATCCTGAATCTCGCGGTCTGGTTCGCCCTGCACGTGCTGTTCGTCCAACTCACGGCGGTGCATTGGCTCGGCATCTCGGTCGACGTGCCCGTGCTGAGCTCGCTCGACATTCCATCGGCGGCGCTGTCGATCGCGGCGGCGGTCGCGATCTTCCGTTTCAAACTGGGAATGATTCCCGTGCTGCTGGCGAGCTCGCTGGCGGGTGTCGTTCTCTTTCTGGCTTTGGGGCTGTCGTAGACACGTCGATCTCTCAACAGGAGGAACGAGTGACCAAAGAGCAAACGAGACGCAATGTGATGACGGGCGCCACCGTGGCTGCGGCGGCGCTGGCGGCAACGGCACTCTCGACGAACGCACAGGCGCAGACCGCCGGCGTGCCGAAAGTCGAATACACGCCGAAGAAACTGCCCTTCGATCCGTCGAAGGTGAAAGGCTTGTCGGAAAAGATCCTGACCAGCCACTACGAGAACAACTATATCGGCGCGGTCAAGCGGCTGAACGCGATCACGGCACAGCTCGCGTCCCTCGATATCGCCAGCGCGCCGGTCTTCACGGTCAACGGGCTGAAGCGCGAGGAGCTGATCGCGACCAACTCGATGATCATCCACGAACTCTACTTCGACAGCCTGGCAGGCGAAGGCGATCCCAAGGGGCCGCTGGCCGAGGCGATCAATCGCGATTTCGGTTCGCTCGCGCGCTGGAAGGCCGAATTCTCCGCCACCGGCAAGGCATTGGGCGGCGGCTCGGGCTGGGTGCTGCTCACTTACTCGCCGCGCGACAAGCGGCTGGTCAACAGCTGGGCCGCCGACCACACCATGACTCTCGCGGGCGGCCGGCCGATCCTGGCACTCGACATGTACGAGCACGCCTATCACATGGACTACGGTGCGAAGGCCGCGGCCTATGTAGACACGTTCATGCAGGGCATCCGCTGGAGCAACGCTGCTACTCTGTTCGAGCGCTATTCCAGGGAAGCCTGATGCATGCGATCTGGTCAAAGGGCCTCGCGAGCGTCGCAATTGCGGCGCTCGCCATGCTTTGCTCCGTATCGGGCCACGCGGCCGATGATGGCCTCGAACTCGAAACGAAAATGCCACTTGGCGAGGTCCGGGGCCGCATCGACCATTTCGCAGTCGATGCCGGACGCCAGCGACTGTTCGTGGCCGAACTCGGTAATGACACCGTTGGCGTCATCGATCTCAAAAGCCGGAAACTGGTCCAAACCATCGCAGGCCTTAGCGAGCCGCAGGGCGTCGGTTATGTGCCTTCGACCGATACTCTGTACGTTGCAAACGCGGGCGACGGGTCCGTTCGCCTGTTCCAAGGTTCCGACTACACTCCGAGCGGACGCATCGAGCTTGGTGACGACGCGGACAATATTCGCGTCGATGCGCAGTCCAATCGTGTTTTCATCGGTTACGGCAAAGGCGGCATTGCGGTCATTGATCCTGCGACCCGGGCCAAAGTTGCCGATATCGCCCTCAAGGCGCACCCGGAAGGTTTTCAGATCGATCGCGTCGCTGGCAGGCTTTACGCGAACGTCCCGGATGACCGGCATATTGCGGTCGTGGATATTGGCGCTGCCAAGCAGATAGGCAGCTGGATGCTTCGTGACGCGCGCTCGAATTTTCCGATGGCATTCGACGACGCGACAAAGCAGGTCGTTGCAGGATTTCGGCGGCCATCCAGGCTCATCGCCTTTGCACCCGATGGAGCGCGCGCCGCCTTTCTCGATATTTGTGACGATACCGACGACGTCTTTCTGGACGCGAAGAGGCGTCGTTTTTATGTGAGCTGCGGCGGGGGATTTCTGGATGTCGTCGGCCGCAGTGGTGAGGGATTCAAGCGGCTCGGTCGTATTCCGACGATTTCCGGTGCGCGCACTTCGTTTTTCTATCCCGAGATAGACCGCCTGTTTGTCGCCATTCGTGCGACTGGGCGGGAACCGGCGGCTATCTGGGTTTATCGTCCCACCCCTTGAGCGGAGGCTGGCAATGACGGCCAAAGCGCCTTTCAAATTGGCTGTACTCTGGGCCGGCGATCGCGCTGCTCGCACAAGCGCGACGCCGCACAATAATCGCTACAGACATATCTTCGACGAACTCGCGGCACTCGGAATCCAGGCGGAGCCTGCCGTCTATGCGGATGATATGGCTTCGGAAGTGCGCGAGCAGCTTCTTCGTGTCGATGGCGTGCTTGTCTGGGTCAATCCGATTTTCGACGGCGGAAATCGTGCCATGCTCGATGCAATGCTGCGCGACATTGCCGCAAAAGGCATTTGGGTCAGCGCTCATCCCGACGCGATTCTCAAAATGGGCACGAAAGAAATCCTCCACAAGACGAAGCATCTTGGTTGGGGGACGGATACACAGCTCTATCGAACGGCTGAGGAATTCCGGGACGCATTCCCGTCTGCACTTGGTTCATCGGGACCGCGCGTCCTCAAGCAAAATCGCGGGAATGGCGGTCAGGGGGTTTGGAAGGTCGAGCTTCGATCCCCCTCGATCGACCGCGTACGCGTGCTGCAGGCGATGCGAGGCAGTGTGCCGGAAGATCTGCCGCTTGCCGATTTCATGAAGCGTTGCGAAACCTACCTTGAAGGGGATGGCTGCATCATCGATCAGCCGTTCCAGCCCCGCCTGTCCGACGGCATGATCCGTTGTTACATGGGGACCGGCAAAGTCGTTGGCTTTGGACATCAGCTCATCAAGGCTTTGATCCCGCCGCCACCGGAAGGGCCGGACGC
>FTCZ01005398.1_pt1 | contig 18144 bp, 15 predicted proteins | sample 1658871 | NCBI WGS metagenome assembly FTCZ01 (sample SAMEA3914864, study PRJEB12502) | metagenome | biome: forest; material: soil | place: USA | collected 2012-03-12 | depth 0.3 m
CTTGCCCAGCGCACGGTCGAGCGGCTCCAGCCGCTGGCCGCCAGCGGTTATGTTCCCACCCAGCAACTCGATCAGGCGCAAACGGCGTTCCATGACGCGACCACGTCGCTCGCCCAAGCGCGCGAGCAGCAGGCAGCCGCCCGTCGCGCGGTGGACACGGTCGCGGGCGCCGAGGCCTCGGTTCGCGCTCGTCGAGCGGCGCTGGTCATCGCACGGCGGGCTCTTGAGGATACGACGGTGCGCGCGCCGCATGACGGGCGGGTGGTCGGGCTCACCGTCTTGTCGGGCGAGATGGTCGCGCCTTCGCAGTCGCTCTTCACCCTGATCAATTCGGACGAGTGGTTCGCGGAAGGGAATTTCCGCGAGACGGAGCTGAAGGCGATCGCAATAGGCGACTGCACGACGGTCTATTCGATGATCGACCGTACCCAGTCGATCCGGGGTGTGGTGGACGGCATCGGATCAGGCGTGCTCGACACTGAACATGTCAACCTCCCGCGCTCGGTCCCGTACGTCGAACGATCGCTGAACTGGGTGCGTGTCGAGCAGCGCTTTCCGGTCCGCGTCCGCCTCACCCATCCGCCCGAACAGCTCATGCGCCTTGGCGCGAGCGCGGTGATCGAGGTCCGCCATGGCGCCCAATGCCGATGAACCGCCGCGTGGCATCCTGCATGCGCTGCCCGGGCTGCTGGCCCCCTCGCCCGAGCGGATCGAGTTCGCGTTCCGGCTGGCGTTGATCTGCGCGCTGACCGCGCTGGTCACGGAAATTTACCAGACGCCGAGCCCCGCGCTCACAATCTATATCGCCTTCTTCGTCAATCGGCCGGACCGGACGACCAGCCTCATCCTCAGCATTGCGATGACGCTGGTCATCACGTTGATGGTCGGATTGCTGATCCTGCTGGCCAAGGTGGTGCTCGACGTGCCCGGCTGGCGCGTGGTGACGATGGCGGCGATCTCATTCGTCTTCCTCTTCTTGGGTTCAGCAAGCAAGCTGCGCCCGCTGGCCAGCACGATGGCGCTAATCGTCGCCTATGGGCTCGATCTGCTAGGGAACGCGCCACAGGGTGAGCTCGCGGTCAGGGCGCTGCTCTATGCCTGGCTGTTTGTCGGCATACCGGCGGGCGTGTCGCTGGTGGTAAACCTGCTGATCGCGCCGGCCCCGCGCCGGCTTGCCGAGCGGGCGCAGGCCGCGCGGCTCCGTGCCGCCGCTGCGATGATGCGAGGGCAAGCCGACGCGCCCGACATGCAAGCCTTCGCGCGCTATCTGCGGGCCGGCACGGCCGAGCCGCTTGGCCGGATCAGGCTCGCCGGGATCGAAAAGACGTCCCCCGCGCAGGACATTGCGGCACTCGCGCAGGCGGCACGATCCACTACTCCCCTTCTGTTTCTCGTCGACGCCATCTCCCGCGACCCGGCCGTGCCGGAAACATGGCGCCGGCGCGTCGCGGACGTGCTCAATGACATGGCGTCGGCCTTCGAGGCAGGTGGCTATCCGGTCGACGTCATGGTGCCGACCGCAACCGATACGCCGGCCGGATCGCCGCTTGCAGCCACGTTGATGACCGATCTCGAGGCCATACTCGAAACCTTTACGACGCCGCCGGACACGCCAGCTTCCCCCGCGCCGAAGGAGCCCAGCGGTTTCTTCCTGCCCGACGCCTTCACTAATCCCGCGCATGTCCGCTTCGCGCTCAAGACAACCGCGGCGGCGATGACCTGCTACATCATCTATTCCCTGCTCGACTGGCCCGGCATCCATACCTGCCTGATCACCTGCTACATCGTCTCGCTGGGTACGGCCGCTGAGACGGTCGAAAAGCTGGGGCTCCGGATTCTCGGCTGCATGATCGGCGCGGCGACAGGCATCGCCGCGATCGTGTTCGTGATGCCCTCGCTCGAATCCATCGGCGGGCTGATGGCTATCGTGTTCCTCGGCAGCCTGGCTGCGGCCTGGGTTGCAGCGGGAAGCCCGCGCATCTCCTATGCCGGATTACAGTTCGCCTTCGCATTCTTCCTCTGCGTCGTTCAGGGGGCGGGCCCGGCATTCGACATGACCACCGCGCGCGATCGCGTGATCGGCATCCTGTTCGGCAATCTGGTGGTCTTTGTGATCTCCACGAGCCTGTGGCCGGTCAGCGTGAGCCGGCGGATCGATCCCGCGATCACCGATGTGCTCCGGCGGCTCGGCACCACGGCGCGCGCTGGTCTACCCACCGCCAGACGCGATCTCGCGCCCGAAACTCAAGCGGCGATCGGGGCAGTGCAGGCCGATCTCGAGCTGGCTCGCTACGAACCGACCGCGATCCGCCCCTCCCCCGCCTGGCTGGGACATAGACGGCAAGCGCTCGCCGCGATCACCGCGATAGAGGGGCCGTTGCTGCTGAGCGGAGAGGATTCCCCGGCTTTCCTCACCACCACCGCCCGCCGCCTCGACGCGCTGGCGGATCGCCTCGCCCCTGCACCTGGCGCCCATGAGGCTGAAGACGATGCGACGACCGGGGATGCGTCACCGCTTCCGCCGACAAGCCACACCTCTCCCCGACAGGGCCTGCATGCTATCGTCAACGAGCAACTCGATGTGCTGGAGCACGCCCTTGTCGGCTGATCGTCGCAGAGAAGACCGGCGCGCATCAGCGCGAGCCCATGGAATGACTGTGCTGGCGATGGCAGCCGTTCTGTCCGGCTGCGCCACATCCGCACTCGATCGGGCTCCTCCGCAGCCCGATCGCCCGTGGCAACCAGCGACCACATCGACTGGCGAGATCATCCCCGGCGCCTCGCCGCAGCGATCGGGACCGCCGGCATCGCAAGGCTATGTCCTGCCTGCCAATCCCGCCGCCGCAATGATGCCTGCGGCGCCGACCATCGACCCCACCCGGACCTATGACCTGCCGGATCTGATCGACATCGCAGAGGCGACCAATCCCGAAACCCGCATCGCCTGGAACGAGGCGCGCAACGCCGCGCTCGCTGCCGGCATCGCGCGAAGCACCTACCTGCCCAAGATTACCGCCAGCGCTCTGGGTGGTTATCAGACTGCGCATGGCCAGCGATCCGCGCTGGGCTTGAACGGCGACCAGAATGTCACGGCCTCGGGCAGCATTTCGGCGATCTCGCTGCAATGGCTGCTGTTCGATTTCGGCGAGCGCACGGCGATCGTGGAGGCAGTCGATCAGGGAACTGTCGTCGCCAATATTCTCTTCACCGCCGCGCACCAGAAGCTGATCCACGATGTCAGCCTAGCCTTTTACGCTTATTCGGCCGCTCGATCGCGAGTGGCGATCGCGGCACGCTCGCTCCAGGACGCGCAGGATGTCCAGGTCGCAGCCGAGGACCGCTACAAACACGGCGTCGGCACGGTGATCGAGGTCGCGCAGACTCGCCAGGCCACAGCCCAGGCCCGTCTCGCCCAGGTGCAGGCGGAAGGTGCCGCGCAGGATGCCTCGATCACGCTGATGGCAGCAATGGGCATCCCGCCGCTGACCAGGCTCAAGATCGCGGACGTCAGCGGCCGGAAATTGTCACCGGCTATGGAATCGTCGGTCGAACAGATCCTGACATTGTCACTGGCCCGACGACCCGACGTTCTCGCCGCCTACGCCCTCCAGAAAGCCAGCCTCGCCAACGTGCGGGCGGCGCGCGCCGAGTTCCTGCCCAAATTCTTTGTCTCGGCAACGGGGGCCTATACAACAGGCGGCCTCGACGTCACCGCCATTCCTTCCGTGGGTGCCAACCAGCCACCAACAGTCAACCTCTCCGGCCGCCGGCTCGGCGCTACCGTCGTGGGCGGCGTGACAATCCCCCTCTATGATGGTGGGACACGCGACGCCGCGTTGGAACAGGCCAAGGCACGCGCCGACAATGCCGGCCTCGAGCTCACTCATGTCAAGGAGGAGGCGGTGCGACAGATCGTGGTTGCCGACAATGCGCTGCGCACCAGCCTGGCCGCCTATGATGCCGCCAATTCGCTGCTGTCGGCGGCGCAGACCACCTATGACGCGGCTCTCGCCGCCTATCGCCATGGCGTCGGCTCCTCAAGCGACGTGCTGGTAGCCGAACGACAGCTTCTCGAGGCCCGGAACGGCACAGCGGATATCTACAGCACGGCCCTGTCGGCTGCGGCGACGCTCGCGCTCGCCACCGGTAGCCTCGGCACCACTCCGCAATAGGGTGAAACGCAGTGATGCGAGTCATGGCTGAGCTGCATGACCATCACGACGGGATCAGCCGCTAACCACCTTCTTTCGAGCGAACCATCCGCATCGCGCACGACAGGAATTGGCGCCGTGGGGCCGCCGGTTGAGCAAGCTGATCGACAGCGGACGAGCCGATTGCCGGTCAGCGAAGCGTATAGCCAAACCCTCATAGCTGAGATGCCCTATCGATCCGTCAGGCTTCATTCGTCAGCGCGACGCTGCGGAATTTGATCCCAAATGATCACTGCCGCCGTTTCCGCGCGTGATGAGCAAGTGTTGCCGTTTGCCATCCGACACCGAGCTGCGCAGATATTGGGGCATGGCTTTCACGCGCTCGGATCTCGCCGATTTCACCTACTTCCTGACGATCGCGAAGCACCGCAGCTTCCGTCGCGCCGGACTGGAGTTGGGCGTCAGCGCGTCCGCGCTTAGCCATGCTCTCAAGGGCCTTGAGTCGAGGCTGGGGGTCCGCCTTCTCAATCGCACCAATCGCAGCGTTACGCTGACTGCGGCTGGAGAAGAATTGCAGGCGGCGATCACCGGGCCGTTTGCTGCAATCGGGCAAGCCGTAGAGGGGTTGAACCGCTTTCGCGAGGGTCCGGCGGGACGCATCCGCCTGAACGTCGTCGGCGATTCCGGGCCGCTGCTGCTGGCGCCGGTACTCCCAACCTTTGTCGCGCGCTATCCGGATATCGAGATTGAGATCGCCTCCAACAACCGCATGATCGACGTGATCGAGAGCGGCTTCGATGCTGGGATCCGTTATGGCGGCACCGTCCCCGAAGATATGATCGTCCAACGTCTGTCGGCCGATATCCGGTGGGTCGTGGCGGCCTCGCCAGACTATCTCGAACGATGTGGGACGCCCCGCCATCCCAACGATCTCCAGCATCACCAGTGCCTGCGCATTCGCCTCGGCGACGATCACCTCTACCGCTGGGAGTTCGAGCGGGACGATGAGAAGATCGAGATCAGCGTTCCCGGTGCCATCACGCTCGACGAAACACCGATCGGCCTTGCGCTAGCGCTGCGGGGCGCCGGCCTGGTCTTTGCGCCGGAACCGACTGTGACACCGCTGCTCGCCTCTGCGGCGCTACGGCTCGTGCTCGACGACTGGGCCACAACCGGCCCCGGCTACCACATCTATTATCCGAGCCGCCGTCAGCTACCGACCGCCTTGCGGCTGCTGATCGAACTCATCCGTGAACTGCGTCCCCTTGGTCTTTGAGGCCTCGCAGTTCCCGCTACGATGATGAATTTCATTCATCGCCCCATGCAACGCCAGCGGTCTAATCCTCCTCGGAGACAAGCTCTATCTGCTGTGCATCCGGCGCCCGCGTTCCATGGCGGGACCGCTGCCACAGACCAACGAGGATTTCCGCTCATGGCCACCAAAGCCTATGGCGCGCACGCCGCCGACACGCCGCTCGAACCCATCACGATCGAGCGCCGCGCGCCCGGGCCGCACGATGTCCAGATTGACATCGCCTTTTGCGGCGTGTGCCATTCGGATCTGCACCAGGTTCGCTCCGAGTGGGAAGGCACGCTCTATCCGTGCGTGCCCGGCCACGAGATCGTCGGCCATGTGAGCGCGGTCGGCAGCGATGTCTCCAAGTTCAAGGTCGGCGATACGGTGGGCGTCGGCTGTATGGTCGACAGCTGCCAACATTGTGCCTCCTGCGCAGAGGGCGAGGAGCAGTATTGCGAGAACGGCTTCACCGGCACCTATAACTTCGCGACGCCGGATGCACCGGGCCACACGCTGGGCGGCTATTCGCAGCGGATCGTCGTCGACGACAAGTTCGTGCTCAAGATCACGCACCCGGATGAGCAGCTCGCCGCCGTCGCGCCGCTGCTCTGCGCGGGCATCACCACCTGGTCGCCGCTGCGCCACTGGAAGACGGGACCGGGCAAGAAGGTCGGCATCATCGGCATCGGCGGGCTCGGTCATATGGGCGTGAAACTCGCCCATGCGCTGGGCGCGCATGTCGTCGCCTTCACCACGTCGGAGAACAAGCGTGCCGACGCCAAGGCGCTGGGTGCGGACGAAGTGGTCATCTCGCGCAACGAGGAGGAGATGAAAGCGCACGCCAACAGCTTCGACCTCATCCTCAACACCGTGGCGGTGAGTCATGATCTCGATGCCTTCACGAACCTGCTCAAGCGCGATGGCACGATGACGCTGGTCGGCGTGCCCGAGCATGCGCATCCCTCGCCGAACGTCGCCAATCTGATCTTCAAGCGCCGCGCCATTGCGGGCTCTCTGATCGGCGGCATCGCCGAGACACAGGAGATGCTCGATTTCTGCGCCGAGAAGGGCGTCGTCTCGGACATCGAGATGATCGCAATCCAGCAGATCGACGAAGCCTATGGGCGCATGCAACGTAGCGACGTCAAATATCGCTTCGTCATCGACAACGCGACGCTGGCGGCCTGACAAGAAAATCGATGAATTTCACTAGTAATTTCCATGGGTAGATTGCGGGTAACCGGTGCCAGTTCCGTCACGGGACTGGCACCGGTGAGCGTTTGCCGAGGCGAGTACCGCTGTCGTTCTGGCAGGCATCAACGGGAAAAGGCTCGACATGCCTCCAGGCATGGCGTGATCGGCCTCATCAGGAGCGTTGCCATGGAATTTGCGCTGCACAGCATCCGCATAAACGCCTTGTGCACCGGCACGAAAGACAAGCCCATGGCGGGCAGAAATTCGGCTACCGGATCTATGCGGCCGCGCCACGCAAGCCAGCGCGCAACGTAGCGAGGCGCTCCGAGCAGATCTCGTGGACAGCCTTGCCAAGCTCTTCGACGCGGGCGGCGAGCCACGCGAGCTCTTCCTCGCTGATCCGATAGTGCTTCGAATAGCGGGGCTTGACGTAAGCTTCCTTGAGCTTCTCGAACATCGCACGCTCGCGGCGGCTCCCCATCGACCAGATTCCATGCAGGCGACGGTCGAGCCGCTCAGCCTGGGTGCGCAGGAAAGCGATATTGTGGTTGTGCGGCGTGTAGAAGGTGCAGACCAGCAGCACGCAGTGGTAGAGGTGTTCCGTTCCTTGGTGGAGCAGGAAGGCCGCCTTCTTCCAGTCGCCGTCACCCATGTAGAACCGATAGCCCTTTAAGAAGCCGGCGGCGCTCGGCAACCACTCGTCGAAATATTCCTTGGCCATTCTGTAGGCCTGATCGGGCGTCTTGGGCTTGGGCTCGTGGAGCGGGGTGTCATCGCTCTCGTAGAGCGCGATCCCTTCCTTAGCGACGTCCATGAAGAAATAACGGCCGTGCGCCAGGCCGTCATTCACCTCCTGCAAGGTATGGACAATGAAATTGACCGGCGTGTGCAGCGTCTTGGTGATCGCGCGCTCACGCATCAGCCGCTCGTCGGCTTTGTACCAATAGGTCGCCCGGTCGGTGAGCTCCTTCTGGTTGACGATGATCAAGAGGTCGAAATCGGACTGGTATCCTCGGCGGTGTGCGGCTCGTCGATCCAGCCGCCGCGCGCATAGCTGCCGTAGAGAACAATCTTACGGATCCGCGCCTTGCGACGGTCGCCCGTCGCACTGGCATTCGCCTCCTCGAATTCTTCGAACAGGATCTGCACGACGCGCTCGAGCTCGCGCTGTTTGACCGGCGGCAGATGATCGACATCGGCACGCATCGGGAACAATTAAAGCACAAGTGACGACGGCTGCCCAGCCACTAGATGCACACCAACATCCTCGAAGCCACACCGACTGGCGCCGACGCCGCGATAGTCTGCGAGTGGTTCCGCACTTCGGCAGCAACCGTGCGCTTGACAATTTAGTTATCATATGCGTTAAATATTCTGCATAAGGAGAATTATCATGGCTGACCTGTCTCAACGCCCGGCAGTCGTACCCGCCTTGGTCTACCGAGATCCGATGGCCGCGTTCGAATGGCTGCAGTCCGCCTTCGGTTTCGAGCCCGCGATGCTGATCACCGATGCCGAGGGCAAGCTGGCCCATTCCGAAATGACGTTCGGCGACGGCTGGATCATGGTCGGCAATGAGTGGAGCGAGAATCATCGCAGTCCTGCAAATCTGGGTGGAAAGAATACCCAGTCGGTCCATCTGCAGGTGACTGCCGACATCGACGCGCATTGCGAGCAGGCCCGCAAGGCCGGCGCCGAAATCCTGATGGGCCCCGAGACGCAGTTTTACGGCGACCGCACCTATCGCGCGCGCGACATCGAAGGGCACATCTGGACCTTCGGCCAAACCGTCACAGAGGTCTCCCCCGAGGCGTGGGACCGGGACACCGGCCTGAAGACCAAGCTTTGGGCGTGAGTTCCGCGACAGAGCGGCTTGATCGCACCCTGGCAGCGTTGGCCGATCCAAATCGGCGCCGCGTGGTAGAACTGCTGCGTGAACGGCCACGGCGCGCGGGTGAATTGGCCGAGGCGACCGGGCTGACCCCGCCCGCCATGAGTCGGCACCTGCGCACCTTGCGTGGCTCTGGCCTGGTGGAGGAACGGCACGACGGCTTCGATGCGCGTGTGCGCGTCTACCAGCTGAGGCCCGAGCCCATGACGCAACTAGCGGACTGGTTAAAGCAGATCGAGGCGATGTGGGCCGAGCAGCTCACGGCGTTCAAGGCGCATATAGAATCCCGGGGCGACGGCATATGACCTCGCGCATTCTGGTGGCGTTGCGCGTGCCGGGATCGCCCGACCGTGCGTTCCGCCTGTTCACACAGGAGGTCGGCCTATGGTGGCGCGACAACCCGTTGTTCCGCTTCACGCCTGCCAGTCCCGGCGTCGTGGCGTTCGAGCCGCCGACTGATGGCACGCCGGGCCGTTTTGTAGAACGACAAGCGGATGGCACGAGCTTCCTGATCGGTGAGATTAGCGTGTGGGATGTCGGGCGACGTCTGGTGTTCGGATGGCGCCAGGCGTCGTTCGCGCTGGACCAGCACACCGAGGTTGATATCAGTTTCGAGCCGGTCGGCGATGAGACGCGGGTGACGGTTCAGCATTGTGGCTGGGACAGCGTGCCACAGTCCCATGTCGCCCGACACACGATGTCCGCCCTATTCTTCGATCAGCGCCACGCCGAGTGGTGGCGGACGTTGTTGTTGTCGCTGAAATCGCATGCCCGTGGACAGTGAAAGCGACGAGCCTGGAAAGCCGCGATGCAATGAGGAGAGCCGGCAGCTTCGCGCCCGTTCTCGGGCGTCATCGTTATATTGCGCATGCACGATTCCGGTCGGTTATTGGGCGTCGTCGCTACCGAGCGCATCCGACCGGCGCTCGGATGTCGCCTGGTGCGCCAGATGCGCAGATCAGCATCCTGACACAGGGCTTCGATCTAAAGTCAAAAGCCGTCACGGCAGAGCCACAAATGCTCTGCTTAGAGCGTCCGATAGGCCCAGAAGATTGAGCGGGCGTGATCGATGAAGTTGCGCTCGTCCGCCAGCGCCTCTTCGGCGACCTCCGGGCGCGAGAGCTGCGCCACGAAGGCGGCGATGTCCGGAAAATGCACCTCGACGACGCCGTCCAGCGTCGAAGGCGAAAGGCCGGCGGCCGCCGCCATCACCGCCGTCATCGCGGGATCGGCGTGGAGCTGGTGATAGGTGTAGGGCGGGATCATCCGGCGCCCGAGTTCGGCATGCCGGTTCAACCAGTAATTGTGGAAACCGGCGAGTGTCAGTCGCTCCAGCCGGCGCAGGCCGAAGAAGAGGCGGATGGCGTCACCGCCCGGCAGAATCGCGTGCCGGTAGGAAGCAAGCAGAGTCGAGCGTGCATGATCGACGGCGGGCGCCAGCGCATCTATCACCCGAGGCAAGGCGACGGAAATGGCCTGGGGCTCCGCTCGCAGCGTCAGGATCGCGTCGGGAAGCGCGGGATCGGGCTCTCCGACATGGGCGAGCGTGGGCAGTGCGGTCGACGGCAACAGCATGGCGGCTTCGGTCACGAGCGCGCCGCACGCGGCCTCGGCGGCGCGCAGAGCGGCGACGATCACCGTCTCGTCTATGTCACCCCGTTGTTTGCAGAGCAACAGGATGTCACGTTCGGGATCTGGGCCTGTCGTCATTGCGCCGCATTTCTTCCATCCACCATCAGGCTCGATCCGGTCGTGAAGCACACCTCGTCGCTCGCAAGGAGACGGATCGCGCGCAGCGCCTCGCCCTTCGTCCCGTGCTGATCGAACGGGATCAGAGACACGCCGCGTTCGGCGATGAGGCGGGCGGTCGCAGCGCCTATGCCCGTCGCGGCGCCCGGCACCAATACGACCTTTCCGTCGAACATCGCCATGGTCTCCCTCTGCCCGCGCGCGTGGCCCGAGGCTAACGGATAAGCAGGCCGGAGCAGGCTCTCCTTAAGACGAGCCGCCGGTCCGACTGGCGTTTCGGAGAAAGTCGGCTTTGGCAGCTACGCGCCGATCCCTGACGTTCCCGGGCCGCAGCCCCTTCCTGATTGCCGTCCGTCCGCTTCAACTCCGGCTGCGACTCCGCTCGGAAGCCTTGGTTTGGGACACCACGCAATTGATTTAGCCACTCTCCTGGATGGTACAAAGCCGCACGAGCGCTCAATGGAGAAGGGTGTGATTTGCAGCAGCATGGGGGCATCCTTCAGAGCGGACTGAGCTCGGTCGGGTAATCAACAACCTGCGTCCGTCATCGAGCCGGCATGGAAGATCTGTCCACTTGAAGGCTCGTGCCTGGCATTGAGCGTGGCCGAGCCTGTGAGCACCAAATAGTACGATATTTCCCCGGAAGCGGCTGGCTCTAGGTCAAGACGCCAGGGCGCACTGAAGAAGCAGCGGTGTTCGACGCGACCGCTTACAGGCGCGAGTTCAGGAAGGCGGCTTAGCAAGCGATCTTGTCGAGCAGCGCATCGGCCATTTGATATTTTCGGGCATAATTTCGAGCCATAATGGCATTACATGTTTCCATGCAGAGGCATAGGTTGGCCTCACTGACGAAAGCCAATCAATCGAAGGAGTTTCCGGGACGAGCCGGCGAGGACCGCAGGGCTCACGGCTCCAACATGGAGGAAATAATGGATTACCTTGCCAATATGCTGGACCGCTCGGGTCTTCTGAAGCGCGACCTCGATTATCACCTGCTCCGCGCTGCAATGGTGATCATCTTCGCGTGGTTCGGATATGACAAATGGTTCGAAGCGGAGATCAGAGGACTGCTTCCTTTGATCACGCACGGCCCGTTCATTTTCTGGACGATTCCGGTCTTGGGCATTCACGGCACCGCCATTCTTCTCGGGACCTCAGAATGGACCTTTGGTTCGTTACTGCTCCTGGGATTCTGGAACAAGAAAGCGGGCATGCTCGGCGCCATTGGATCGACCTTCACCTTCATCGCTACCATCACCATCCTGCCGTTCGTGCCTGACGCATGGGATGCCGCCGCCGGAGGGTTTCCAGCCATGGCAATGAATGCGGCCTTCCTTCTGAAGGACCTCGTATTGCTGGTTGTCTCTGTCTACCTGCTCAAGCAAGATGCTGTCCGAGTGATCGAGGCTGGCCGCCTTGCCGGTCAGCGGGGAACCGTTCCCTCCCGCAAGCTGGCAGTCTAGCGGCTGCAAGATGGCGCCCCTGGCCCGCGTCTGGCGGGTCAGGGGCGCCATGTATCTTGCACAGCGCATGACCTACTCCGCATCGGCAAACTGAACTGATGTCGTCGATGTTCCCTTGCGGGCGTCGTAAGATGCCGACCAGCGCTAAGCGGGCGCCGTGGACGGAGATGGCATATGGCGGAAGTTCAAGCAGTCGGTCGGCAGCGCGTCATACGGACACAGATCGATGCCAGCTCAGCGGACAGCTCTGACCAAGCATTCGTTCGTCGCCGTTCCATGTCCGGCACACAGCACGAAAAGAGCGCCTGCTTGGTCCTGTTCAGCGCGTGGCGCCGATCGTGTCGGCCATGTCGTCGGCATGGGCCTGGACGTGCTCGGCGGGCGGCGCGCTGTCGCATTCGATGGTTTCGACCCGCGCACCCTGGGTTAGGGTGCGGTGAACCGGACACATGTTGGCGATCTCCACGAGGCGGCCCCGCTGTTCGTCGCTCAGCGCCCCTTGGACGAACAGGTGGCGGACGAATCCGTCGGGCGGCGACTGGCTGGGATCCTTGGCGTGTCCGACCGCAGTGCGGATATGCTCAACCGGCCACCCTTTGCGCTCTGCATACATTCGCACCGTCATGGTGGTGCAGGCGCCAAGCCCGGCGGCGAGCAGATCATAGGGCGTCGGCCCTGAACCCAGCCCGCCAACGGCTTCGGGTTCGTCAGCCAGCCAACGGATTCCGCCAGCACGGATCGTCACTTGATAACGCCCGGCGCCGGTCTCTTCGACCACCACTTCGCCCGACTGCCCCTCCTCGCGCGCCTCATCAATCGTCGGCAGATAGCGCGACGCCCAACTCGTGATCACCTCGGCGACATAGCTGGCATCGGTCGCGCGGCTGAGTAGATGGTCGGCATCGTCGAGCGATACGAAGCTCTTGGGGTGATGCGCCGCCTGAAAGATCCGCCCGGCATGATCGATCCCCACCGTCTCGTCGCGCGGCGAATGCAGCACCAGCAGCGCTCGCCCCAATGCCGCGATTCGCACGGCCTGATCCTGCTCACGCGCCTCTTCGACGAAACCGCGCCGGATCTGGAATTGGCGGTCGGCAAGGCGGACGGCCGCCTCGCCGTCCTGCTCGATACGTTGGAGAGTGGCCGGGTCGATCCTCGCCAGGACATGCGCGACATCGAATGGGGCGCCGATCGTGGCGACCGCGGCGATCGTCGGCAGCGCGCCCGCCGCCGCGATCACCGCCGCTCCGCCCAGGCTGTGCCCGACCAGCAGCCTCGGCACCATTCCGGCTTCCGCCATTGCGCTAACCGCGGCCACCAGATCGTCGACATCCGCGCCGAAACCGGTGGCGAACGTTCCTTCGCTGCCTCCAAGGCCGGCGAAGTCGAAGCGCAGCGTACCGATACCGTGCCGCGCCAGCGCACGCGAAATCCGAACCGAGGCGAGGTTGTCCTTGCCGCAGGTGAAGCAATGGGCCAGCACCGCCCATGTCCGCACTGGCGGATCAGGCACTTCCAGCCGGCCCGAGAGGCGCGCACCCGCCGCATTGGTGAAGTCGAAGCGCTGCGTTCCCATGTCATCCCTGTGCGATGACGCCCCGAACGAGGCGGATGCGATGGTCATGCCACGCCTCGCCCCTGCTCCGCCACCCTGCGCGAAGCCACATGCGCGATTGCCGCCATTGGGCGACTTCATCGCGGCGGAACCGAGGCCGCGCACCTCTGTGCCCGTCGAGCGGTGTCGTACCGAATGAACGAATAGCCGTTAATCTCGATTTCTGTCCGGCAGCGGTCGGTCCGCTCTCAGCCAGTCTTCGTCATTTTGACGCCTGTACGATCGCACCCCCCTTCATCACAAACCGGATTGAGCGCACCGCGGCGACGTCCAGTGTCGGGTCGCCATCGACCGCAACCAGATCAGCCATCATTCCGGTTTTCACGCTGCCGACCTTGTCATCAACGTGGAAAATGCGCGCATTGCCGGAGGTGGCGGCGATCAGCACCTGCGCTGCCGGCATGCCCGCCGCCTGCATGAACTCCATCTCGCGCGCATTGGTACCATGCGGGAACACGCCGACGTCGCCTCCCATGCAGATGGGCACGCCGGCGGCCAGCGCCAGCCGGAAAGAATGCCGGTTTTGCTGCACGGCTTCGGGAGCAGGCTCCTGTCCATTCCAGCCCCGGTAGCGCGACGTTGCGTCGGAAGCGGCGAGCGTCGTGCACAGCGCGATCCCCTTGTCGTGCATCGCCCTGAAGATCTCGGGCGTGCCGCCATAGCCATGCTCGATCGTGTCCACCCCGGCAGCGATCGCGCGGCGCATCCCCTCCGCGGTCGCGCTATGGACGGCAACGAGACGGCCGGCGTCGTGCGCCGTGGCCGTCGCAGCCACCATCTCCGCCTCGGACAAAGTGGGCTTGCTGCCTTCGCCGCCTTGATAATGATAGTCGGCATAGAGCTTCACGATGTCGGCGCCCGCGGCAATCTGGTCGCGCACTGCACGCACGATGTCGTCGACGCCGCTCACCTCTTGCGCGCCCTGCGGCACGTGCAGGCCGGGCTCATAGCCCTTGGGGCCATAGGCCCCTTCCGCGACGATCGCCTTGGTCGCGACCATCAGGCGCGGACCCGGCACGATGCCCTGATCGATCGCCTGCTTCAGCCCGACATCGGCGAACCCCGCGCCCTCCGTGCCGAGATCGCGCTCGCTCGTGAAGCCGGCCATCAGCGTGGCACGCGCGTTGACGACGGCGCGGACGGTGCGCACCGCCAGCGGTTCGTGCAGCACCTGATCATCCCACGACGCCTCGTTATAGGGATGGAGGAAGAGGTGACCGTGCCCTTCGATCATCCCGGGCATCAGCGTTTCACCCGGCAACGCGATCACCCGAGCGCCGGCGGGTACGGGCAGCGCCGGGCCGACCGCTGTGATCTTGTCTCCCTCCACCAGCACCTGCCAGCCGGGATGCGGATTCGGGTTGATCCCGTCGAACACTCGCGCCGGTTCGAGCAGGATTGGCTCCGCAACGGCCGGGCCGGTCAGGAGGAGCGCCGCGGCGGCGAAGGCGATCCACTTCATGGGGCAGGCGAGCTCCTTGCGGGCAGACTGGGCGACGGATAGCCCTTGGTCGCATGGATAGACCGACCCGTCTCGCTGCGAAAAGCCTTCCGCTGCTGATGCTGCTTTGCGCTGCCGCCGCCCGCGCCGCAGGGACCGAAGAAGCCCGCTGGAAAGCTGAAGCCGCCGCCGTCAGCATCACCCGCGACGATTGGGGTATCGCACATGTCTCCGGCCGCACTGATGCCGATGCCGTGTTCGGCATGATCTATGCGCAGGCGGAAGATGATTTCCCGAGGATCGAGGCCAACTATCTCACCGCGCTCGGCCGCACCGCCGAGGCGGAGGGAGACAGGGCGATCTGGCAGGATCTTCGAGAGCGCCTTTATGTCGATCCGGTTGATCTGCAGAGGGAATATCGCAAAAGCCCCGCCTGGCTGCGCGCGCTTATGGATGCCTGGGCCGACGGGCTCAACTTCTATCTCGCCACCCATACTGCCGTGCATCCGAAGGTGCTGACGCATTTTGAACCGTGGATGGCGCTCAGCTTTACCGAAGGCAGCATCGGCGGCGACATCGAACGCATCCCGCTTTCCGGGCTCCAGAGCTTTTATGGTGCCACGCCGACGCCACCGACCGCGGAGGAAACGGGTGCGCGCCCACAGGAGCCGAGGGGCTCCAACGGCATCGCGATCGCGCCAAAGGATACGGCGGATGGTCACGCGCTGCTGCTGATTAACCCGCACACTAGCTTCTACTTCCGTTCGGAATTGCAGATGACGAGCAGCCAGGGGCTGAACACCTATGGCGCCGTCACCTGGGGGCAGTTCTTCATCTATCAGGGCTGGAACGAGAAGACCGGATGGATGCACACTTCGTCCGGCGTCGATAATGTCGATGAGTTTGCTGAAACGATCGTGTTGCAGGGCGGCAAGCCCTTCTATCGCTACGGAACGAAATTGCGCCCTGTCGGCGTTTCGACGATCGCCGTCGCCTATCGCAAGGCGGACGGCAGCTGGGGAGAACGCCAGTTCACCGTCTATCGCACTCATCACGGCCCGATCGTGCGCGCGGAGGGCGGCAAGTGGATCGCAGAAGCGTTGATGTGGCGACCCATCCCTGCGCTTGAGCAAAGTTTCCTGCGCACCAAACAGGGCGATCTCGCCTCCTATCTGAAGGTGGCGGGGCTGCGGGCCAACAGTTCCAACAACACGCTGTTCGCCGATGAGAAGGGCGAGATCGCCTATCTCCATCCGCAGTTCGTGCCCATTCGCGACAACCGCTTCGATTATACGCGGCCCGTTGATGGCGCGGATCCGGCAACGGACTGGAAGGGGCTGCACAGCCTGGCCTCGCTGCCGCAGGCGGTGAACCCTTCTACCGGCTGGGCCTTCAACACGAATAATGAACCCTGGGGTGCGGCTGGGCCGGACAGCCCCAAAAAGGCGGCCTTTCCCCGCTATATGGATCAGGTGGGCGAAAATGATCGCGGCCGCCATGCGGCGCGGCTGCTGAACTCGCAACACGCCTTCACCTATGAGCGACTGCGCGCTGCCGCATTCGACAGCTACCTGCCCGCCTTCGCGCGCCTGCTGCCGATGCTGACCTCGGCCTACGACGCGTTGCCCACAGGCGACCCGCGCCGCGCCGCGCTCGCCGGGCCGGTCGCGTTGCTGCGCAACTGGGACGATCGCTGGGGGCTGGATTCCGAGGCGACGTCTCTCGCTGTCTACTGGGGCGACACGCTATGGACCGAGGTCGGCGCCTTCGCGAAGCAGGAGCGGATCAACGTGCCCGACTATATCGCGACGCGCATCTCGCGCGAGGCGAAACTCGCTGCGCTACAGCTGGCAACGGAACGGCTGACCCGCGATTTCGGCGACTGGAAGGTGCCCTGGGGCCGGATCAATCGCTTCCAGCGCCTGGATGACAGTATCGTCGCCCATTTCGATGATGCCAAACCCAGTATTCCCGTCGCCTTTACCTCGGCGCAATGGGGATCGCTCGCCTCGTTCGGCGCACGACCCTATCCAAACACGAAGAAATATTATGGCACCAGCGGCAATGGCTTCGTCGCGATCGTCGAGTTCGGCCCCCGGGTGAAAGCCTGGGCGGTAACGGCAGGTGGCGAGAGCGGCGATCCGGACTCCCGGCATTTCGACGATCAGACCGCACGCTATGTCACCGGCGACCTGCGCCCAGTCTATTTCTGGCCCGATGAGATCAGGGGCCATGTCGAGCGAAGCTATCGGCCGGGCGGCTGATTACGGGTCATGCCGATGATCATCTCCGACGCCTGTTGGCGACGCTAGCTCCTGGCCAGTCATGCGGTGTCTGCTTCGCGCCCAAGCTGGTCGTTTGCCAACCTTTTGGGACCACCGAGTAGCAGTAGCTCCAGCGACCCGTGCTCATAGTGGCGGCAATGAGGCCCGGATAGCTTCATCGATCGAGGTACGCGGTTCGCTTCCGAGCAATGCGACGAGGCGAGAATTGTCGAGCGACAGTGGATATCGCCAGAATGATTTCACTTCGAGAACCTCGCGCGGGAAGCCGCCAAGCGGCGCGAGGAGACGCATAAGCCACCATGGGAAGGCCCGCAGAGGCAAGTCCGGCCGGTCTGCTGCCCGGCGAATTGCGGCCACCATCTGTCGGCCATCAGCGTCCCAGAAGCCGCCGAATTGAACGCGTTCGACCTGCGAAAGCGCAGGTGACCCCAGATCGATCAGCTCCGCGATCGCCTCGGCAAGGTCTGGAAGATACGCCCAGGCGTGACCAACGCCTGGCTTGCCGGGGTTGAGGAGCCGCATGATTGGCGGCTTGGCGAGCGCCTGGGCGAACCAGCTTTGCCGCGCGCCAGGTCCAAAGAAGTCCCCTGCCCGCACCACCAGGCTTGGCACTTCGGGCGCGGCATCCGCCAGACGCTGCTCGAGCGCGATCCGGATTCGCCCCTTCTTTCCCTTCGACCGTTGTGGTGTACGCTCATCGATCACCGGCGTTATCTTCGGATCATAGTTGTAGATCGTCCCAGGCAAGACGACACGCGCACCGCCCGCGGCTCGTGCGGCGGCAATCGTGTTGTCGATCATCGGCAACACGAAGGTTTCCCACCGGGCATAGCCGCGCGGATTGACGGCGTGCACGATCACGCTCGCGCCTGCCGCGGCGCGCACCACGTCTTCGCGCTTCATCGCGTCACCGCGAAGCCAGGTCGGCTGCGGTTCGGACGTCCACTCGCGCGCTGCTTGGACGGGGTCACGGGCTAGTGCCAGCACATGCCAGTCTCGAGCCCGCATCGAGCGCGCCACAGCACCACCGACGCCGCCGGTCGCACCCAGGATTAGGA
>FTCZ01005400.1_pt1 | contig 18129 bp, 16 predicted proteins | sample 1658871 | NCBI WGS metagenome assembly FTCZ01 (sample SAMEA3914864, study PRJEB12502) | metagenome | biome: forest; material: soil | place: USA | collected 2012-03-12 | depth 0.3 m
AACGGCCGGATGCTGGTACCATCCCTCGTCATGGTGACGAAGCTCGATGGCGGGATCGCCTGCCATTCGCCGCCGTCGCGGTCGAAGGGTTCTGAGACGATGCAATGGCCGGCGCGCTTCGCGAAGGCACCGGTATAGAGCGTCGGCGCATGGTCGTCGGTGGCATAGCGAACGGCGTACAGCGCCTCGCCATCGGAAAAGGCTGCCGTCAGTTTCAGGGCCGGCTCGATGCCGGCGCGGCGCGAGGCCTCGACGACACGGCCGGTCGCTCGCGACACAGCGCCCTGCGGGTCGCCCGTCAGGCCCTGGTCGATCATCAGGAGGAAGAAAAGCTCGGAATCGGTGGTGCCCTCGCGCTGGTCGAAGACCGCGTCGGAGAGCGAATTTTCCAGTGCGCGGCGGATTTTCTCGAAGCCGCCGATCTGGCCGTTGTGCATGAACGACCAGCGGCCGGAGATGAAAGGGTGGCAGTTCATGCGACTGGTGGCGCCGCCGGTCGAGGCGCGCACATGCGCGAGGAACAGGCCGGATTTGATCTGCCGGCACAGGCTCTTCAGGTTGGGATCCGACCAGGCCGGCAGGATGTCGCGATAGAGGCCGGGCTCAGGCCGGTCGCCATACCAGGCAAGGCCGAAGCCGTCGCCATTGGTCGGCGACTTGGCTTCCTGGGCGCAGTGGCTCTGGGCAATCAGCGAGTGACAGGGCGCGGTGACGATGTCTTCGAGGAAGACCGCTTCACCAAGATAGGCCGCCCACCGGCACATCGCTTTCCACCATCTGTCAGGCGCGATCCATCAGAGCCTGAGGCTCCTTGACCGCATGTGAGCCTCTGTTGTGCGTGCGCTCATAGAGCTCGCGAACGATCCGGCTCGCCGTAGTTTCGAACAGAAACGGCAAGAAAGCGTGAACGAGCGCGGCACCCGCGGCCAACGACAGGCGCGAACAGAACCAGGCAGCGAAGGCCATGTGGCCGAAATAGGTCTCGCCGACCTTTTCCGGATGCGAAGTGAAGAGCGCCGTAAGCCTGGTCGTCATGGTGATCCCTCCAGCCGGGATAAGCCCCGATAGTGAGTATGATGCCATAGAGATTTGGTTCATTGGTCCCAATTTATCCTTGCTATTGGCCATCTGTTGGGACATTTATCCCAATATGACGCTTGAAATCGATGAGATCGATCGAAGATTGCTGGCCGAGCTGCAGCGCGACGGCACGCTTTCCGTCGATCAGCTGTCGGAGCGGGTAGCGCTGTCGCGCAATGCCTGCTGGCGACGCGTCAAGCGGCTGGAGGAAGATGGCGTTATCACCGGTCGCGTCGCGCTGGTCGATGCCGACAAGCTGGGACTCGGCCTCTCCGTCTTCATCCTGATCCGAACCTCCAACCATGACCCGGACTGGCTGCGGAAATTCCGCGCGGCGGTGACCGGCTTTGCCGAGATCATCGGCGTCTACCGCATGTCCGGCGACCTCGATTATGTGCTGCGCGCCCGCGTCGCCGACGTCAAAGCCTATGACCGGCTCTACCAGCGGCTGATCGCCAAGGTGGCGCTGTCGGATGTCTCGGCATCCTTCGTCATGGAGGAGATCAAGGAGACGACGGTGGTGCCCGTGGAACTGCGCTGACGGGCGTCGGAACCGCACGCGAAAGAAAGCCGTTGATAGGTTCGGCTGCGAGTTGACCGAATCGACATTCGCGCCGATAGGAATGGGCTCATGCGAACAGCTGTCTACCCTTCATCCGTCATCGGCCCCACCGTCGGTTTCGTCAGGCTTCCGCATGGCGAAGGCCTGCCGCTGCCGGACTATGAGAGCGCGGGGGCTGCCGGCATGGACCTGCGCGCCGCCGTGCCGGAAGACCGGCCGCTGCTCATTTTGCCCGGCAAACGCATGCTGGTGCCGACCGGGCTCGTCCTGGAAATCCCCGAAGGCATGGAAGGCCAGGTGCGGCCACGCTCGGGTCTTGCCTTCAAGCATGGCCTCACCGTGCTCAACTCTCCCGGCACCGTCGACAGCGATTATCGCGGCGAGGTGAAGGTGCTGCTCGTCAACCTCGGCGATGAGGATTTCGCGGTGACGCGCGGCATGCGCATCGCCCAGATCGTCTTCGCCGCGGTGACGCAGATTGCGGTTGAGGAACGCGCGCTCGCCGGCGGTACGACGCGCGGGTCGGGTGGGTTCGGGTCGACCGGCACCGCTTGAATGGCAATACCAAAACTCGTCATTTTCGACTGCGACGGAGTCCTGGTCGATACCGAGAACCTTGCCAACAAGCGCCTCGCCGAATGGCTTACCGCTGCCGGCTTTGCCACCACCTTCGAATACTGCCGCAAGCATTTTTCCGGCCGCAGCATGGCTTCGGTGCAGAAGGAAATCGAAGCGGCGACCGAGGTCAGGCTCGGCGCCGACTTCGTCGAGCGCTGGAATGCCGGCCTGCCGGACCTTTTCGCGCATGGCGTCGAGGCCATCCCCTATGTGCGGGAGTTCGTCGAAGCCGTCCGCGCGGCCGGCATCGCCTATTGCGTCGCCTCCTCGGCGCGGGTGTCGAAGATGCACATCACGCTCGGCCAGACCGGGCTTTTGTCGCTGTTCGAGCACGCGATGTTCTCGTCGACCATGGTTTCGCGCGGCAAGCCGTTCCCGGACCTGTTCCTGCATGCGGCAAGGACGATGGGTTTTGCCCCGGCCGACTGCATCGTCATCGAGGACAGCGTCGCGGGTACCCAGGCCGGCATCGCTGCCGGCATGCGGGTGTTTTCCTATTACGCCGATCCGTTTTCGGATCGCGACGGCTTGGCGGCGGCCGGCGGCATTCTGTTCGACGACATGCGGGAACTCGCCGGACTCGTGCCGATCCGGTGATCGCCCCGGCTGCGCGCTTCAGGACTCCGTGCTAGCGTGCGGCTTCGGGGGGCCTTCAATGATTTCCATTTTATCCCGACTCTTGCTGGCGTGCCTGCTGCTGCCGTCCGTGTGGACGGCCGCGCAGGCCCAGGCCGTCAGCTTTCCGGAACTGAACAGCGCCGTTCCCGGACACCAGGAGGTCACTTATTTCGACCTCGCCAAGATGGTCGTGCCTGATCTGGCCGCCGGCGATGACGGTTTCTACAAGGGCAGCGCGACGATCGAGATGCGCCATATCCTCGGCGGCGACGAGGGCGGCTCGCCGCCCGAGACCATCAACCTGCCGAACGCGGCTGTGCTTGCCGTCAAGGCCGGCGGCAAGGACCGGCTGACGATGCTTTTCGACCTCGGTCAGGCGCAAGACAGCGCCGAGGGTTTTGCCGTGCTGGCGCTCTACGATCTCACGGATAAGCCGAAGCTGCTCGACGCGGTCAATGTCGGAACCGACCAGAGCACCTATTTTCGCGACCCGGGAAGGCTCGCGGTCGGTCCCGGCGACGACGCGCTCGTCACCATGAGCACGCATTTCAATTCGAACCAGGGCTATGTCAGCACGATCCTGATCCTTGTGCGCAACGATCGTTTCGAACCCATCGACCAGATCAACACGTTCGACGAGAACGTCTGTGCGTACAGGCGCACGCAGGATCTTTCCTTTCAGACGCCCGGCGCCGAAAAACCCTACGCGGCGATCAAGGTAACTGTTACCGACGCCACCAAGCCCAGTGATGAAAGCTGCGAGGAGCCGGCGCCAAAGGCCGTCTCGCACGATATCTCCGTCACCTATCACTGGGATAAAGCCAAGGCGCGCTACGTCCAGGATTCCGACGCATTCGACAAATTGGCGGCAGACAACGCCAAACGCTTCTGACGCAACCGCATTCGTTTGCCCGGCTCGGCCGGGCGCGATAAATTCAGCGCACGACCCCGCTCATGATTGAGGACCCACCATGGACAAGGGCAAGATTTTTCGCGACCTGCATGCCTCCACCTTCGTCATGCCGAACCCCTGGGATATCGGCACGACCAAGCTTCTGGCCTCCTTCGGTTTCAAGGCGCTGGCGACGACCAGCGCCGGCTTTGCCTTCTCGCGCGGCTTGCCCGACGGCGCCGTGACCTTCGAGGCGATGATCCACCATTGCCGCGAGGTGACGGCAGCGACCGACCTGCCGGTTTCGGCCGATCTCGAACGCGGCAAGGGCGACAGCCCCGAACAGGCCGCCGAAACCATCTTCGCGGCGGAAGCGGCCGGTCTCGCCGGCTGCTCGATCGAGGACCATACGGGCGACCCCGCCAATCCGATCTATGATTTCTCGCATGCCGTCGAACGCGTCGCGGCCGCTGTCGAGGCGGCCCGCGCGCTCAAGCACGATTTCGTCTTCACCGCGCGAGCCGAGAACTTCCTGTGGGGCAGGAGCGATCTCGACGACACGATCAAGCGGCTGCAGGCCTTCGAGAAGGCGGGCGCCGACGTGCTCTATGCGCCCGGCATCAGCGATGTCGAGATGGTGCGCACGATCTGCGCGTCGGTGGGCCGGCCGGTCAATGTGATGGCCCGGCCCGGTTTCACGGTCGCCGACCTTGCCATGGCCGGCGCCAAGCGCATCTCGCTCGGACCGTGGCTGACCAATTTCGCCTACGGCATGCTGGAGACGGCGGCGCGCGAGATACAGCAGGACGGCACGTTCGGCTTCACCCGCGCCGCTATGCCGTTCGGCAAGCTTCAGGCGCTGTTCGGCAAGAACGGCGGATGACGGACAAGGTCATGCCGGCTAGAGCATGATCCCGAAAAGTGGGAACCGGTTTTCGGAAAAGATCATGCTCCAACAAAGAGCTAGATCAGGATGACGCTTCAACGAAATGTCATCCTGATCTAACGCGCCGACACCGCCTTGTGCAGGTGCACCATCATGGCCGCCGCGAACAGCGGCGTCAGCAGATTGAGCAGCGGTACGGCTAGGAAGACGGCGATGACCAGCCCGGCCAGGAACACCGTGCCGGCATATTTGCGGCGCAGCGCCTTGGCGTCCGCCTCCGGGCGGAAGCGCATGGCGGCAAATTCGAAGAATTCGCGCCCCAGCAGGTAGCCGTTGACGATGAAGAAGGCGGCGATGTTGACGCCCGGCACCAGGAGCAGCAGCAGCGCGACGATGTTGCCGAGGATGACAACGCCGAAGAATTTTATCGCCAGCACCAGCGAACGCAGCGCCGGCATTGCGCGACCCGGCGGATCGTTGGGGTAATCGGTGCGCTCGACCACCGCGGCGACGTCGTCGAGGAACAGGCCGGCGATAATCGCCGTCACCGGCGCGACGAGCAGGGCCATGCCGATCGCCAGAAGGAGGCCGGCGACGATCGTGCCCAGCCAGCCGGCCCAGGACGGCAGGCCAGGCAACAATGTCTCGAGCCATGGCCAGGCCAGCCATTCAAGCAGGCTTTGGAGGCCGACCCAGAGCGCCACCAAGGCCAGCAGCGTCAGGCCCAGCGTCTTCACAAAGACGGAGCGGAATTCGGGTGAGAACAGCTGGCCGGCGGCGGCGCGGGCGGCGTCGAGAATCACGGCGTCTTCTACCCTTCATCGAGACAGACGCCCCCGAGATAGGCGGACCCTCCGGTCAGCGCAACTGTTGCGCCAGTCTGGAGCGGCTTACCGTTTCACGGAAACGGTGAACCGCTCTATCTTTTTGTTTTGCGCAATTCCGGACGGAAGGCTACGGCGAAGTCACCGAGCCTAACCGTTTCACACTTTTCCTGGAATTGCTCTGGTGCGCCGCGCTGGAATAGTCATCGCCGCGACGCCGGCGACGACAAAGCCCATGCCGACCCATACCGCAGGACCAAGGCTCTCGCCAAGGAAGACGGCGCCGATGCCGACGCCGATCGGCACGCGCAGATAGGCCTGCGAGGTGGTGCCGACCGAGCCCAGCGTATGGATCAGGCGGAAATAGATGACGAAGGCCAGCGCCGTCGAAAAGATCGACAGCCCAAGCAGCGCTAGGATCGACGCGCCCGACGGCGCAAGCATCCATGGCCGGTCGGCAACCAAGCTGAGCGGAACCAGCATGACCGCGCCGCAGAGCATCGAGCCGGCGGCCGGGATCATCGGGTCAAGACCTTTGAAGCCGCGGCCGAAGATCGCCGCGCCGGCATAGGAGACCGTCGCGACAATGATGGCAAGCTGTGCCCACAATTCGTGGCCCAGTCCGCCAAGCACCTCGGTGCCGACGATCAGGCAGATGCCGACGATGCCGGCGCCGACGCCGGCGAGTTTGCGCACCGTGACGGGTTCATGGCGGGTGATCAACGCCGTCAGCAGGAAGGTGAAGATCGGCGAGGTCGAGTTGAGGATCGTCGCAAGGCCGGCATCGACCGAGCGCTCGGCCGCGGCAATCAGCGTGAACGGCACGACGCTGTTGAGGCAGGCCTGGAAGGCGAACCGGCGCCACGTCGCACTATCTTTCGGCATCGCAAGGCCACGCCAGCGAATGACGGCGAAGAGGATGCCGCCGGCGATCAGGGTGCGGGCGGCGATGAAGGTCACGGGTGGGATCGTCTCGACGCCGATCTTGATGAAGGTGTAGGACGCGCCCCACAACACCGCCAGCATGCCGAGCAGCGCGAGATCGGTCGTCATTTCGCTCTTTTCGGACATTTTATGATCGTGCCTTCAGCCTGTTGCCGGAACGATCCGCGTCTAGCGCTGAGAAAGGCGCAAATGTTTCGACCGCCGTGGAACGATAGTCGTCAAGCTTGCAGTTGAGATGAGCCAGTTCGATGCGAACACTGCCGCAGCAGGCGAACGATCGGCGCCGAGGCCGGCGTGGCGCAAGACAATGGCGATTTTCGGGGTAGGCAAAGCAACGGCAACTCGCTAGACCCGCGCCCGGCCGGCATGCCAGATAGCCGGGTGGGTTCTTGGCGGAGATTTTGATGCCGGAATATGACGTGCTTTGCATCGGCAATGCCATTGTCGACATCATCGCGCAGTGCGACGAGGCCTTTCTCGAAACCAACGGCATCATCAAGGGCGCGATGAACCTCATCGACGGCAGGCGCGCCGAGTTGCTCTACAGCCGCATGGGGCCGGCGATCGAGGCTTCAGGCGGCAGCGCCGGCAACACCGCGGCGGGCGTCGCCAGCCTCGGCGGGCGGGCCGCTTTCTTCGGCAAGGTATCGAACGACGCGCTGGGCAAAATCTACACGCACGACATCCATGCCCAGGGTGTCGCCTTCGACACCAAGCCGCTTCAAGGCCAGCCGCCGACAGCGCGTTCGATGATCTTCGTCACGCCCGACGGCGAGCGTTCGATGAACACTCATCTCGGCGCCTGCGTGGAACTCGGCCCCGAGGACGTCGAGGCCGACAAGGCCGCTGGTGCCAAGGTGACCTATTTCGAGGGCTATCTGTGGGATCCGCCGCGCGCCAAGGAGGCGATCCGCCAGACCGCGCGGCTGGCGCATGCGGCCGGGCGCGAAGTGTCGATGACGCTCTCGGACTCCTTCTGCGTCGACCGCTACCGCGACGAGTTCCTCGACCTCATGCGCTCCGGCATGGTCGACATCGTCTTCGCCAACAGTCACGAGATCAAATCGCTCTATCAGACCGCATCCTTCGAAGAAGCGCTGGCCGCCATCCGCAAGGATTGCAAGATCGCCGCCGTCACCCGCTCGGAAAAAGGCTCGGTGATCGTGCGCGGCAACGAAACCGTCACCATCAAGGCGACGACGATCAGGGAACTGGTCGATACGACCGGCGCCGGCGACCTCTACGCCGCCGGTTTCCTCTACGGCTACACGAGCGGGCGCAGCCTTCAGGATTGCGGCGATCTCGGCTCGCTGGCGGCCGGGCTGGTGATCCAGCAGATCGGCCCGCGGCCGCGGCAGAATCTGCGACGCGAGGCCGAGAAGGTCGGGCTGCTTTAAGTGTCTTGATTTTCAGGTGACGCCGGCCTGACCTGAATCTCGGCATCCCTTAGATCAGGACGACGTTTCGTTTAATCGTCGTCCTGATCTAACTCCTTGTTGGAGCATGATCTTCGCCGAACCGGAGGTCGGCGCAGCAAAAACCGGCTCCCACTTTATGCGTTGCTGTCCTTCGGTTCGGGATCACGCCCGAATACCGCTGCGTCATCGTCGGCCGCGTTCTCAAAGGGCCTTTTGTCGCGCGTCTGTCACAAAGCGCTCCTAAACGCAAAGTGAGGCGTTCCGAGACTGACATTTCAGGATGCCTAACCAGGGGTGTGAAGATGCAAGCCAGCAACCTGTCGGGTCGCTGCATCTGTTGTCGTTGCGATTTGCGCTTTCCGTTTTAGCCGTCCAACAACCGGCCGTGGCCAGGGAGGGGCGCATGCGGCCAGCAAGACAGATGCATGACCAGATTTCAGAACCCGTCTGACGGGATTTCGCAACAGGCCCTCGCAGGCCTGGTGACCGAAGCGGTGCAGCAGGCACTGATGCAGCACGGCGTTGTGCTGGATGCGGAAGCCTTGGCCTCGGCCAGCATGGCCGCCGGTAGCGTGGCGGCGGCGCTGCCCTTCCTGCCGCAGGCGCAGCGCCTTGCGATCGGGTCCTTCAAGGGCGACTGGGTCGGGCTCGCCTCCGAGTTCTTCCACGTTACGGCAGACAGGATCGCAAGCGACGGTTCGGCCGTGTCCAATCATGCTCCCGAGCGCGCGGCGCCGACCCCGGGAGCGGGAAGGTCCGCAGCCCAGCATATGGCTGAGCGTGCCGTCGATCTGCAGTCGATGCTGATCGAGGATTGGGCCGGCGAGGTCGCCGGTTCGACCTATCTCGAAGAGAAGCTGCGCATCCCGCGCTCGACGCTGCATCGCTGGCAGAGACGGGGCGAAGTCGTCGCCTTGCGCAAGGGCGGCCGCAAGCACGTCTTTCCACTGGCCCAGTTCATCGACGGCCGGCCGGTTCCAGGCATCAGCGACGTGCTGTCGGCGATCCCCAACTCCCGGCTCGCCTGGTTCTGGTTGACCCGGCCCTCGCCCGAACTCGACGGCCGCGTTCCGGTCGAGATGCTGCGGGAAGACTTCGTGGAGGAGGTCGTCCGCGCCGTCCGCGCCCTGTCCTGATCCCGTCCCCGCGCCGGTCTTTGGCGACTGTCTGCGGGCACTAATTTAGCCAGTTAATGAATTGTCGCACAAGTGTAATAAATGGTACAAACGGCACATCCGTAAGCATCTCTCCCGTTTCGATTGTGTACAATGTGCAATATGTGCCATTCTTTCAATTATATGACGTGATATTTGGGCAACAAGACTTTCATAAGAGTCCAAAAGTCGTTTTTCAGACACAATCTCTGTTGTGAAAAGCCGGCGGTTGGGCCATGTCGAAGGCGAAGAAGCGGTGCCGGTGCGCATACTTTTTCAACGATGGGGACGGGGTGGCAGGAAAGCCCAAGAGGCCTGCTGAAGCCTGTCTTGAACCTTTGACTGGAGATTCAAGAAAATGAACATCAAGAGCCTTCTTCTCGGCTCCGCTGCGGCCTTGATCGCAGTTTCGGGCGCCCGCGCCGCCGACGCGGTCACCGTAGCCGAGCCGGAACCGGCCGAATACGTCAAGATCTGCGACGTCTATGGTTCGGGGTACTTCTACATCCCCGGCACCGAGACCTGCCTGCGCATCGGCGGCTATCTGCGCTACGACATGGGCGTTGGCGATTCCGGTACGTTCGATGGCGTCAACAACGTCCCGGACCACATGAACGATGGCACCCACGACACCTGGTATAAGAACACGCGTTTCACGCTGCGCACTTATACCGGCCAGGAAACCGAACTTGGCACGTTGAAGACCTTCACCGAGACCCGCATCCAGTTCGGCAACTCCTCTGGCGACTATGACGGAAGCTCGTCCACCAACTGGCAGGCCGGCAACAAAGGCATCACCCTCAACTTCGCCTGGATCCAGCTCGGCGGCCTGCGCATCGGTAAGGATGAAACGCCCTACGACCAGTTCATTGGTTACGCCGGCGCCGTCATCCAGGATACGATCATCCCGTACGGCATCAAGGACACCAACGTCGTCAGCTACTATTTCGACGCGGGCAGCGGCATCACTGGCTTTGCCTCGCTCGAAGAAGGTACGGGTACGGCTACTTCGTTTGTCGAAGACTCGATCGACAGCTATGTTCCGCATGTCGTCGGTGGCTTGAAGTACAAGGCCGACTGGGGTGCGATCACCGGCGTCGTCGCCTATGACAGCAACTTCGAGGAAGTGGCCGGCAAGGTTCGTTTGGACGTCAACGTCACCAAGGAACTGTCGCTGTTCATCATGGGCGGCTACGGCACCACCCACAACAGCGATGATTTCGCCAGGAACGGTCGCTACCAGTACAAGCCGTGGGGCGGCAATTGGGCTGTTTGGGGCGGCGGCACCTACAAGTTCAACGAGAAGACCGCGTTCAACCTCCAGGCCTCCGCTGACGACGACAAGAACTACGCCCTGGCCGCAAACGTTGCCTACACCATCGTCCCCGGCTTCACGATCACCTCCGAAGTTGACTGGGACCACTATGGCAATTTCGGCCACGACTCGATCTACGGCAACTTCACCAAGGCCGACAAGAAAGACGGGATCGGCGGCATCGTCCGCTTCCAGCGCAATTTCTGATCGAAACTGCGATCTTAACGGAAAGGCCCGCGGCGACGCCGCGGGCCTTTTGCTTTTGGGTTGGTGAAAAATGGTGCCTGTAGCGCCTCAATTCCCCGCCGTATAAGCCGCGATCGCCGCCATGTTGACGATGTCGCTGTCCTTGGCGTTGAGCGAGACGATCTGCACAGGCTTGTTCAAGCCGACCAGCAGCGGGCCGATGACGGTCGAGCCGCCCAGCTCCTGCAGCATCTTGGTCGAGATCGAGGCCGAGTGAAACGCCGGCATGATCAAGACATTGGCCGGGCCGGTCAGCCGGATGAACGGGTACTGCGCCATGGCGCGCGGGTTGAGCGCCACGTCGGCCGCCATCTCGCCGTCATACTCGAAATCGACTCGGCGCTTGTCGAGGATGCGCACCGCTTCCTGCACGCGTTCGGAGCGTTCGCCCTGCGGATGGCCGAAGGTCGAGTAGGCAAGCATGGCGAGCCGCGGCTCGTAGCCCATGCGGCGGGCAAAGCCGGCCGCTTCCTCGGCAATATCGGCGATCTGCTCGGCGTTTGGCATGTCGTGCACGGCGGTGTCGGCAACCAGCACGGTGCGGCCGCGCGCCAATACGATCGACACGCCGATGACGCGGTGCCCCGGCTTGGCGTCGATGACGCGGCGCACATCGTCGAGCGCGGTCGAATAATTGCGGGTCACGCCGGTGACGATGCCATCGGCATCGCCCAGCGCCACCATGCAGGCGGCGAAATGGTTGCGATCGTTGTTGATCAGGCGCTGGCAGTCGCGGAACAGAAAACCTTTCCGCTGCATGCGCTCATAGAGATAGTCGGTGTAGATGCCGTTGCGGCGGGACAGCCTGGCATTGATGATTTCGAGGCCTTGTTTGTCGAGATCGATGCCGGCGTTGCGGGCATTGTCCTTGATGACATCGTCGCGGCCGAGCAGGATCGCCGTGCCGAGCCTCTGGTTCACATAGGAGACGGCGGCGCGCATCACCTGCTCCTCCTCGCCTTCGGCGAAGACGATGCGCTTGGGCTGGCGGCGCACGCGATCGTAGATACGCTGCAAGGTGGAAGCGATCGGGTCGCGGCGAGCGGACAGCTCCTGCGCGTAGCGGTCGAGATCGAGGATCGGCTTGCGGGCGACGCCCGACTCCATCGCGGCCTTGGCCACCGCCAGCGGGATCGCCGAGATCAGGCGCGGGTCGAAGGGTACCGGAATGATGTAGTTGGGGCCGAATTTCGGCCGGTTGCCCTGATAGGCGGCGGCGACGTCGTCCGGCACGTCCTGGCGCGCCAGCTCAGCCAGCGCTCTGGCCGCGGCGATCTTCATGTCCTCATTGATGGTGGTGGCCCGGACATCCAGCGCGCCGCGGAAGATGTATGGGAAACCAAGTACGTTGTTGACCTGGTTGGGATAGTCCGAGCGGCCGGTGGCCATGATGGCGTCGGTGCGGATCTCGGCCACTTCCTCCGGCGTGATTTCCGGATCGGGATTGGCCATGGCGAAGATGATCGGATTCTTGGCCATCGACTGCACCATCGCCGTGGTCAGTGCGCCCTTGGCGGACAGGCCGAGGAAGACATCGGCGCCGTCCAGCGCCTCGGCCAGGCTGCGCGCCTCGGTCTTGACGGCATGCGCCGACTTCCACTGGTTCATGCCTTCGGTACGGCCCTGGAAGACCACGCCCTTGGTGTCGCACAGGATGATGTTTTCTGGCGGAAAGCCCATTGCCTTCATCAATTCGATGCAGGCGATGCCGGCAGCACCCGCGCCGTTGCAGACCATCCTGGTGGTCTTCATGTCGCGGCCGGTGATTTCCAGCGCGTTGATCAGCCCGGCGGCCGAGATGATGGCGGTGCCGTGCTGGTCGTCATGGAACACCGGAATATCCATCAGCTCGCGCAGCCGCTGCTCGATGATGAAGCATTCCGGCGCCTTGATGTCTTCCAGGTTGATGCCGCCGAAGGAGGGGCCCAGGAAGCGCACGCAGTTGATGAACTCGTCGGCATCCTCGGTGTCGACCTCGAGGTCGATCGAATCGACATCGGCGAAGCGCTTGAACAGCACCGCCTTGCCTTCCATCACCGGCTTGGAGGCGAGCGCGCCGAGATTGCCGAGGCCGAGAATAGCGGTGCCGTTCGAGATGACGGCGACCATGTTGCCGCGTGTGGTGTAGTCGAAGGCGCGGCTGGCGTCCTCGGCGATGGCGCGCACCGGTACGGCGACACCAGGCGAATAGGCGAGGCTGAGATCGCGCTGCGTCGCCATCGGCTTGGTGGCGACGATCTCCAGCTTGCCAGGGCGGCCCATGGCATGGAACTCCAGCGCCTCCTCGGGGCTGACGGAGGGGCCGCTGTTTTCGGTTTTCCTGGCCATGATGCTTTTGATTTCCTCGCCTTGTGCGGCACCGCTTGGGCGGGTGCTTCCTTATGGATTCCACGACTAAGGCCAGAGGCGGCCGCTGTAAACCGCCAAGCGCGGCAAAGCTTAATCAATGCGAACGAGGTTGCTCAAGGCGCAGCGCTGCGACACCAACTGGCGGCATGGCCTCAAGCTTTCCCCCGCTTTTCGAGCGGCCGGCATTAAACCGCGCTGGCCGATCTGCTAGCGTTCCGGCATGAACGTACACATGCCGACCGATCCCGACGCCCCGGAAACGACGACGGCGCCCACCATGGGCGGTGTCACGCCGATGATGGAACAGTTCATCGAGATCAAGGCGGCGAACCCGGATTCGCTGCTCTTCTACCGCATGGGCGATTTCTACGAGCTGTTCTTCGACGACGCGGAGAAGGCGAGCCAGGCGCTGGGCATCGTGCTGACCAAGCGCGGCAAGCATCAGGGCCACGACATTCCGATGTGCGGCGTGCCTGTGCATGCGGCGGACGACTATCTGCAAAAACTGATCGCGCAAGGTTTCCGCGTCGCCGTCTGCGAGCAGATCGAGGATCCGGCCGAGGCTAAGAAACGCGGCTCGAAATCGGTGGTTCGGCGCGACGTCGTGCGGCTGGTGACGCCGGGCACCATCACCGAGGACAAGCTGCTGGCGCCGTCGGAATCGAGCTTCCTGATGGCGCTGGGCCGGGTGAAGGGCGGCAATGCCGCCCAGGGCAGCTTTGCGCTCGCCTGGATCGATATCTCGACCGGCGCCTTCCGGGTCGCCGAGACGACGGCCGAGCGACTGCTCGCCGACATCTTTCGCGTCGATCCGCGCGAGCTGATCGTCGCCGAGCCGGTGTTTCATGACCCGGAGTTGCGGCCCGTCTTCGATGTGCTTGGCCGCGTCGCCAATCCGCAGCCGCCGTCGCTGTTCGATTCGGCGTCGGCGACAGGGCGCATCGCCCGCTTCTTCGAGGTGGCGACGCCGGACAGCTTCGGCGCCTTCTCGCGCGCCGAGCTGTCGGCGATCTCGGGCGCCATCGCCTATGTCGAGAAGACGCAGAAGGCCGAGCGGCCGCCGCTGTCGCGGCCCGAGCGCGAAGAAGCCGGCTCGACGCTGTTCATCGACCCGGCGACGCGCGCCAATCTGGAGCTGTTGCGCACGCTCTCCGGCAGCCGCGACGGCTCGCTGTTCAAGGCGATCGACCGCACGGTGACCGGCGGCGGTGCGCGCATGCTGGCCGACCGGCTGATGGCGCCGCTGACCGATCCGGCGGCGATCGCGGCCAGGCTGGATTCGGTGTCGTTCTTCCGCGCAGAGACAAGGCTCTGCCAGGGCCTGCGGACCAGCCTGAAGAGCGTGGCCGATATGCCCAGGGCATTGTCGCGGCTGGCGCTCAATCGCGGCGGCCCGCGCGACCTCGGCGCGCTGCGCGCCGGTTTCGAGGCGGCCGGCGCCATTGCCGGTCTGCTTGCGGCGACGGCCCTGCCCGCTGAACTAGCGGCGGCGTTGGCGGCGATCAACGCTTTGCCCGAGGCGCTCGCCCGGCATCTCAGCGAAGCGCTCGACGACGAGCTGCCGCTGATCAAGCGCGACGGCGGCTACGTGCGCGGCGGCTATCACGCCGAGCTCGACGAGATGCGGGCGCTGCGCGATGCGTCGCGAAAGGTCATCGCCGGGCTGGAACGCTCGCTGATCGAGGAGACCGGCATTCGCTCGCTGAAGATCCGGCACAACAATGTGCTGGGTTACTACATCGAGGTCACCGCCAACCATCATGCGATCATGACCGGCAGCGATGCGGCGAAGGCGCGCTTCATCCATCGCCAGACCATGGCCAATGCCATGCGCTTCACCACGACGGAACTGGCGGAACTGGAATCGAAGATCGCCAACGCCGCCGACAAGGCGCTCGGCATCGAGCTTGCCACCTTCGACCGGCTGACCGCCGAAGTGGTAAGCGAGGCGGACGGCATCCGTGCCGGCGCCGAAGCACTTGCGGTGCTCGATGTGTCGGCGGCACTCGCGCTGCTTTCCGAAAGCGAGGCCTGGTGCCGGCCGGTGGTCGACGCCAGCCTCGCCTTCGAGATTTCCGGCGGACGCCACCCGGTGGTCGAACAGGCGCTCAGGCGTTCGGGCGAAGGGCCGTTCGTCGCCAATGATTGCGACCTGTCGCCGGAAGGCGGCGCCAAGACCGGCGCGATCTGGCTGCTGACCGGCCCCAATATGGGCGGCAAATCGACATTCCTCAGGCAAAACGCGCTGATCGCGATCCTCGCACAGACCGGCTCGTTCGTGCCGGCAACGTCAGCCCATATCGGCGTCGTCGACCGGCTGTTCTCGCGTGTCGGCGCCTCCGACGACCTGGCGCGGGGACGTTCAACCTTCATGGTCGAGATGGTCGAGACGGCGGCGATCCTGAACCAGGCCGGCGAGCGGGCGCTGGTCATCCTCGACGAGATCGGCCGCGGCACCGCGACCTTCGACGGCCTGTCGATCGCCTGGGCGGCGGTCGAATATCTGCATGAGAAGAACCGCTGCCGCGCGATCTTCGCCACCCATTTCCACGAGATGACGGCGCTGGCCGGCAAATTGCCCCGGCTCTTCAACGTCACCATGCGGGTCAAGGAATGGGAAGGCGATGTCGTCTTCCTGCATGAGGTCGGCAAGGGCGCGGCCGACCGCTCCTACGGCGTGCAGGTGGCGCGGCTTGCCGGCCTGCCGGAAGCTGTGGTCGCCCGCGCTAGGCAAGTGCTGCACCAGCTGGAGGAAGGCGAGGTCTCCGGCAAGACCAACCGGCTGGTCGACGACCTGCCGCTGTTTTCGGTCGCGGTGAAGCGGGAGGCGCCGAAGTCGATGAAGAACGATGCGCTTGGCGAGGCGCTCGGCGCGATCAACCCCGACGAGATGACGCCGCGCGAGGCGCTGGACGCGCTCTACCGGCTGAAGGGGCTGGCGACCAAACCATAGATTCCTGTTCGATGTTGACTCATTGTACCGTTCGGTACAATGATCGATGATCTGAGTGACAGGAGATCCGAATGAGCCGTCCGCCATTGCCGCCATTTACGGCCGAAACCGCCGCGCAGAAGGCGCGGCTGGCCGAAGATGCCTGGAACAGCCGCGATCCCGAACGGGTTTCGCTCGCCTATAGCGAGGACAGCGTCTGGCGGAACCGGGCCGAGTTCATCTCCGGCCGCGGCGAGATCGTCGGCTTCCTGACGCGCAAATGGGCGCGCGAGCTGGATTACCGCCTGATCAAGGAAGTGTGGACCTGGAACGACAACCGCATCGCGGTGCGCTTCGCCTATGAATGGCGCGACGACAGCGGCCACTGGTTCCGCTCCTATGGCAACGAGAACTGGGAATTCGACGAAACCGGGCTGATGCGCCGCCGCATCGCCAGCATCAACGACCTGCCGATCGCCGAGAGCGAGCGCAAATATCACTGGCCGCTCGGCCGCCGGCCGGATGATCATCCAGGCCTGACGGAACTCGGGCTGTAAAGTCGCGAATGCGGCGCATCGCACCCGACCGCGACCAGTTGCTGGCGATGGTGGCTGAGGTCTTTCGCGAGCATGGCTATGAGGGGGCGAGCCTGGCGCTGATCGGCGCGGCGACGGGACTGGGCAAGGGGAGCCTTTACCACTTCTTTCCCGGCGGCAAGGAAGAGATGGCAGGGGCCGTCATCGCCCATATCGACGGCTGGTTCGAGGACAATGTCTTCGCACCCTTGCGCGACGGCACCGATCCGCGAGCCGGGATCGAGCATATGTTCGAGGCGACCGACAGCTATTTTCGCTCGGGGCGCCGGGTGTGCCTCATCGGCGCCTTCGCGCTGGAGGAATCGCGCGATCTCTTCGCCAGCCAAATAAGGGACTATTTCGGCCGCTGGGTCGGGCACCTCGCCGAGGCGCTGGCGCGAGACCGGCACGGAACGACCGAGGCAGCCGAGCTTGCCGAAGAGGCCGTTGCCGCCATCCAGGGCGCGCTCACGCTTGCCCGCGCCGTCGACGACGTTGGTGTGTTCTCGCGCGCGTTGCGCAGGGTACGCGTGCGACTGGGGCTGCCAGCAAAGATCTAGCTGCGGTGGATCCTACAAGGGTTCGAAGTGGAAGCCTGTCTCGGTTCGAAAAACCCGGCCGACTCCCGGCGAATCGAGATGCGCTCCGGCAACATAAAAGCCGTTGTCAGCGGCAAGGGCCAACAATCGCAATCGGCTTGCGCGCGCCTGCTCCTGGTCGGCGTCGAATTCCCAGGCGATCTCAGGCCGATCGAACTGGAGCGACGGCACATGCACGGTGTCGCCCCAGATCAACAGTGTTTCGCCGCCACTTGTAACGCGAAAGCAAGTATGCCCGACTTCATGGCCGGCGGCGGCGATGGTCTCGATGTTGGCGCCCAGACGCTGTCCGGCGTCGAAAGGCTGGGCGTGGTCGTGGAAGCGTTCCAGTCTCGCCACTTCCCGGAACATGTCGAGTTCAGGTCGAGGGACAAGCAGGTGCGAGAGTTGCGGGAAGCCGTCCTGGCCATCGGCAAGGATGAGCCCGTGGATATGGTCGAGATGCGTGTGGGTGAAGGCAATGGTCCTGATCCGATCGACGGCGATCTTGGCCTCGTCCAGCGCCCCCGGCAGAAAGCCCATCGTCGGGTGCCAGGCGTTGGAAGATCCTGTGTCGATCAGCGTGATTTCGTCGCCGTCGTCGATGGCAAAGGCGTTGACCGACAATCTGAGCGCGCCATCGACGAGCGGCACCTGCGATAGGAGATCATTGCCGAAGGACTCGTCTCCCGGCTGGCGCAGACGTCGGACCGGCATGTCGACATAACCGTCGCGCAGCGAGGTGACGACCATGTGGCCGATCTTGTAGGTCGTGTGCTGCGGTCCGGCTGAGATTCTCTGCAATGGCTTGCTCTCTGTTCTGTCGCAAATCCGGATTGAGGTCCGCTCTCAGATCATCTCCAGGCCGCGCTTGCGGGTCGGCGGCGGAAAGGCGCGGTCGAGATCGGCAAAGTCTTCCGCCGTCAGCCTGATGTCGAGCGCCGCAGCATTCTGGCGGACATGGTCCTGCCGGCTGGCCTTCGGAATGGCAATGACGCCCTCCTGCGCCATCACCCAGGCAAGGGCGATCTGCGCCGCAGTGGCGTTGTGGCGGCCGGCGACGGCTTCCAGCCTGGCGTTGCGCGCCAGGGCGCCCTGCTCCACCGGCGAATAGGCCATCAGCGGGATGCCGCGCTT
>FTCZ01006084.1_pt1 | contig 18093 bp, 24 predicted proteins | sample 1658871 | NCBI WGS metagenome assembly FTCZ01 (sample SAMEA3914864, study PRJEB12502) | metagenome | biome: forest; material: soil | place: USA | collected 2012-03-12 | depth 0.3 m
GCCCGCGCCGAAAAATTCGAGAGCGAGTACCAGGGCGAGGCGCTGCAGGCGTTGGCCTGGGGCGACGCTCCGGAGGCCGGCAAGCTGGTCTACGCCTCGGCCTTCACCGCTTTAGCCGCCTAGAGCATGATCCCGAAAAGTGGGAACCGGTTTTCGGGTAAGATCATGCTCTATCGAGAAAACAAGGCCTCGTCTCAGACATCGGCCGTTGCCTGAACATGCCGCGTTTTCGACTCGACATCGAATATGACGGCAGCCAATTCGCCGGCTGGCAGCATCAGGCGGACCAGCCCTCGGTGCAGCAGGCGATCGAACAGGCGATCGAGAAGTTCTGCGGTGAGGCGGTGCGGCTGCGCGCCGCCGGCCGCACCGACGCCGGCGTGCACGCCACCGCGCAGGTTGCGCATGTCGACCTCGCCAGGGACTGGCCGGGCGACAAGGTGCGCGATGCCGTCAACGCCCATCTGCAGGCGGCCGGCGCGCGCATCGCCATCCTCAAGGCGGCGATCGTCGCCGACGGGTTCGACGCCCGCTTCTCCGCTACCGCCCGCCACTATCTCTACCGCATCCTCAATCGCCGCGCGCCGTCGGCGCTGGAAAAGGGCAAGGTCTGGTGGGTGCCGAAGCGGCTCGACGCCGAGGCCATGCACGAGGCGGCGAAAGTGCTGCTCGGCCGGCATGATTTCACCACCTTCCGCTCCACCCAGTGCCAGGCCGAGAGCCCGGTCCGCACGCTTGCCCAACTGGATGTCAGTCGCAGCGGCGACTTCATCGAAGTGCGAACCTCGGCGCGTTCCTTCCTGCACAACCAGGTGCGCTCGATGGTGGGATCCTTAAGGCGCGTCGGCGACGGTTCGTGGGATGCCGCCGATCTCAAAGCGGCGCTCGAAGCGCGCGATCGCGCCGCCTGCGGCCAGGTGGCGCCGCCCGATGGGCTGTTTCTAGTCGGGGTCGATTACGCGGACGCCTGAAGGACGCATCGATCAGCCAATGTTGTCCTCGCCGAGTTCGTCGGACCAATTGGCTCCGCCATAGAACACGCGCAGAATCACGACCCTCTCAGACTCCACGGTGAATGCAACCGTTACGCGGCGCTCAAATCCGACGACGCGAAGGTCCGGCCGCACATCATCACGGCGCGTACCGCGTTCAGAGCCATCGTCGAGGCGCTCGCAGAATGCACGGATGCGGCTGTCGTAACGGTCAGCAGTGGTAGCGCTGCTGGCTTCCGCAACAATATTGTAGATACGATCGAGATCGTCGCCGGCATCGAGCGTGTAGACGACAACGCGACGCTTCACGGCTTCCTCTGGGAATGGGCCTCGTGGCGCTTGCGCGCTCGCTCGGCCATTTCCTCCGATGAGATGCCTTGGCCGGGATTTGCCTTCCATGCATCATAGGTCGGAGCAACCTCTTCGCGGAGCCAACGCTCCACGGCGGCATCGCGCTCCTGCAGGGCGCGAAGCCCAGCGCGGATGACTTCGCTGCTGGTCGCATAGGCGCCAGAGCGAACCAGCTGATCGATAAAGGCAGATTGCTCCGCCGGCAGGCTGAAGGTGCGTTTCTCGGTGGCGGACATGGGTTCTCTTCCTGGTTTGGTATGAAACTATCATACCAGACCGACACTGCATTACCAGACAGGCAATAAAAAGACCGCCATCAATTGGAGAAAGGTCAGCTCGTCGTGCCGTCCGGTATGTTGATGCCGAGCAGCGCCTGCAATCCGAACAGCACAAGCAGCGAAGCAACGAACATTCCGACGAAAACGGCGGTGCCGACGGCAGCGCCCTTGCCGATGCTCGCGTTGGTCATCCGCCAGGTCAGCACGATGGAGAGCAGGAACAAAACGATCGACACGGCGCTGCTGACCTGGCTTGCCGAAGACAGGAAGAGCCTGACCAGCGCCGAGGGCAACATCAGCCATGCAATGATCGCCGAGGCCCAGTTGGAAGCGACCACATAGTGGACGAAGCGCCCGCCGAGCCCGGCACGCGGCGCAACCAGCGCCAACGCCACCAGTGGCAGCACCCAGGAGCCGATGTCGACGGTTGCCAGCCGGATCAACATGCCAAGGCGGCCGGCGAAGGCGTCCGGGTCGCCGATCTCGTTGGCCAGTTCCACCCAGCCGACGATCAGCGCCGGCGCCGCGACGACGATGGCGAAGAACGAATTCCAGAAACCATCCGCCGAAAGATCGAGCAGGCGCAAGCCGTCGGCCTTGCCGAACATCAGCCGCCAGGCGCCGGCCAGCGAAGCGTAGGTCTCATCCGCCGACAGCATCGTCACGCAAGATCCTGTGCGAACCAGTCTTCGATAAAACGTTCGTAGATCTTCGTCAGCGTCTCCAGATCGGCAAGCGCCACGCGCTCGTCGACCATGTGCATGGTCTTGCCGACCAGTCCGAACTCGACGACCGGGCAATAGTCCTTGATGAAACGCGCGTCCGAGGTGCCGCCCGAGGTCGAGAGCCCCGGCGTCCTGCCGACCGCCGCGGCGACGGATTTGCTCAGCGTGTCGATAAGCTTGTCGTCGCGGGTCAGGAAAACGTGGCTCGGCCGGTCGCGCCAGACAAGCTCGTACTCCACCGCCGTCTTCTTACCGGGCCGATACTTCTTGCGGCCCGCCGCCTGGTCGAGGCGGTTGTGGATTTCGGCCTGGATCGTCTCCGCGGTCCATGTGTCGTTGAAGCGGATGTTGAAGGTGGCGGTCGCCTTGGCCGGGATGACATTGGTCGCCGGGTTGCCGACGTCGATCGACGTCACTTCCAGATTGGTGGCCTGGAAATCCTTCGTCCCCTTGTCGAACACCGGATGCAGCAGCGCATCGACCAGGCTGATCAGCCCGCGCACCGGGTTGTCGGCGAGCTGTGGATAGGCGGCGTGGCCCTGGCGTCCATTCACGGTCACGCTGCCCGACAGCGAGCCGCGCCGTCCGATCTTGATCATGTCGCCAAGCGCATCCGGATTGGTCGGCTCGCCGACGATCGAAGCATCCCACTTCTCGCCCCTGGTGGCCGCCCAATCGAGCAGCTTGGTCGTGCCGTTGATCGCCGGCCCTTCCTCGTCGCCGGTGATCAGCAGCGAGACCGAGCCTTTCGGGCCGCCATTCTTCTCGACATTGCGCGCCACCGCGGCAATGAAGCAGGCGATGCCGCCCTTCATGTCGACGGCGCCGCGGCCATACATCTGACCATCGGCGATCTCGGCTGCGAAGGGCGGATGCGTCCAGGCCGCCTCGTCGCCGACCGGCACGACATCGGTGTGTCCGGCAAACATCAGATGCGGGCCGTTGCCCGAGCGCCGCGCGTAGAGGTTTTCGATATCCGGCGTGCCGTCTTCCGAAAAGACCGGACGCTCGACCGAGAAGCCGAGCGGCTTCAGCATGTCCTCCAGCGCGCCAAGCGCGCCGCCTTCGGCGGGTGTCACGGAAGGGCAGCGGATCAGGGCGGCAAGGTTCCGGGCGGGGTCGGTCGGCAATGTCATGGGCAAAGCGATAGTCGAAACCGTTTGGCGTGTCACGATGGCAGATGGTCACCGACCATGTCGCCGACAATATGGTTTTCGTGGCGTATAGTTGCGAGCCAGCCGAGGATGATCCATGGCCGACGAGGGAAAGACGATCGCGATTGCCGGCGCCGGCAGCATTGGGTGCTATGTCGGCGGCTGCCTGGCGCTCGCCGGGCGCAAGGTGGTTTTCCTCGGTCGCGGCCGCGTCGTCGAGACCATGCGCAAGGACGGGCTGCGCGTCAGCGATCTCGATGGTTTCGACCGCCGCCTTGCCGCGCCGGCGATTGCTGCGACCGACGATCCGGCGGCGGCGCTGCGCGAGGCGGACGTCGTCCTGGTGACGGTCAAGAGCGGCGGAACCGAGGAGATGGCGCAGCTGATTGCCGCGCATGGCCGGCCGGACGCCATCGTGATCAGCCTGCAGAACGGCGTCGACAATGCCGACAGGCTGCGCGCCGGGCTGCCCGGCCGCAAGGTGCTGACCGGCATGGTGATGTTCAACGTCATCCAGTCGCCGGACGCAGAGGTGCCGTTTCGCGCCCACCGCGCCAGCCAGGGCGAGGTGATGATCGATGACGGCGTCGACGGCCTCGTCGAATTGCTCGATGTCGACGGGCTTGCCGTGGAAGCGCGAACCGACATGAAGGCGGTGCAGTGGAGCAAGCTGTTGATGAACCTCAACAACGCGCTGGTGGCGCTGTCCGACCTGCCGCTGGCAAGGCAGCTTGCCGACCGCAACTGGCGCGTCATCCTGGCCGCCCAGATCGACGAGGCGCTCGCCGCGATGCGAGCGTCCGGCATCGGACCGGCGCGCATCACCGGCCTGCCGCCGTCGCTGCTGCCGAAAGTGCTGCGGTTGCCCGACTGGCTGTTCGGCCTTCTGGCGCGCCGCATGCTGGCGATCGATCCGCGGGCACGTGCCTCGATGTGGGACGATCTGAAACGCGGCCGTCCAACCGAGATCGACGAACTACAGGGCGCGGTGCTGCGTTTGGCAAAGCAAACAGGCACAGCTGCGCCCACAATCGAACGCGTCGTCGCGTTGGTGCGTCAGGCGGAAGCGGCAAAGCTTGGCCCGCCGGGCCTCACGCCGCAGGCGTTTAGAGCGTGATCCCGGACCAAAGGTCTGCGTAGCAAAAAGTGGGAACCGGTTTTCGGAAAAAGATCCTGATCTAGCGGCGCTCCTCGATCAGCGTGATCTTCTGCCAGATCTTGCGCGACAGGTTGGAGCTCAGGTTTTCGATGTCGTTGACGCCGTCGATGACGACATCGTCATTGACCGACTGCGCGAACAGCGCGGCGATCTTGCCGGTGATCGACAGCATCTCCGAGCAATAGTCGAGATAACGCGCCAGATCGGCGGCGTTGGTGATGCGCTGCGGCGAGTGCGATGTCGGCTTGAAATCCGCCGACAGCGTCGCCGGATCCTTGGTCAGCTGGTGCATGTCGATGACATGGATCAGCGAGCGCAGGCCGTGCAGCTGGCGAAACACCTTTTTGCGCTTGATGCGCTCCTCGGTGCGGACCAGCGCCAGGAAACCGAGCACGGCTAGGATGACGGTGTTGATCGTCGCCTCGATGCCTTGCATCGACTGCACGGCATCGTCGGCGCCGGAAATGCGGTCGAGCGGCAGGACCGTGCCGACGAACAGAAACACGGCGACGCCGGCAGCGAACGCCGCGATGATGACGCCGCGCAGCCACCAGATCGGCGCCTCCAGGTCCCTGGCGGCCTTGGCGAGGTCGCGCGACAGCGACACCAGTTCGGCGGCGACGCCGCGCAGGCCGGCTTCGGGAAAACGCTCGCCGATCCGTCCCTCCAGCCTTTCGGCCGTCTCGATGATCAGTTGCGGATCCAGCGTGCGGTAGCGCATGGCAAGATCGGCCGCTTTAGTCGTCGGCCGGCGCGTTGCTGCGCCTGCCGAAACGGTTTGGCGTCGGCTGCCCGGGATAAAGGCAAAGCACGAGAAATGCGAGAATCGATACGACCGGTACGAACAGGACCAGCGAAACAATGGCCGGTTTGTCGAGATCATGCAGCCGCTTCACGGCAAGCGCGAAAAATGGCCAGAGCGAGCCTATGAAAACAACGGCGGAAATGGCCCACCACGTCTCGCTTTCCGGGCTGCCTTCGGGCGCTCGCCCGAAGTGATAGATTGGAAAGGCCTGGACAATGGTCACCAGCATTACGCCAAGAAAATAGGCCGCGCGGCTGACGCGGCCCGAGGTTTTGAAGAACAGCCAGATGAGGTCCGATTTTTCAGGCAAGCGGGTCCGGTCCGTATTGATTGGCGCCTTTGGTGCCTTCGAGTATGCCGAGTTCGACGATGAGCCAGATGCCGCCGATGATCGGAATGAGACCGATCAGCGTCCACCAGCCAGACTTGTTGCGGTCGTGCCAGCGTTTGGCATAAACGCCAAACACCGAATAGAGCATGGCGAGCCCGTATATCACATAGACGAAACCATAGGGCATGCCGTTGAATGTCGTGCCGATGATGTTGTCGATGATCATCGCGATGATCGCGCCGGCGAAGATGACGCCCACGCAGGCCCACAGTTTGGCCCTGTTGATGCGACCGTCATAGCTCGTGAGCAGATACTTCCAGTCCATAACGCCCCTCCGTGTTGAACCAGCGCGACGGAATGTCGCGCCGGCGGAAGGTGCGTCCGTTTGCCGAAAAGATCAATCGCGCAGCAATTCGTTGATCGACGTCTTGGAGCGGGTTTTCGCATCGACGCGCTTGACGATGACAGCGCAGTAGAGGCTGGGACCGGGCTCGTTGTTGGGAAAATTTTTGCCCGGCATCGAGCCGGCGACGACCACGGAATTGGGCGGCACTTCGCCATAGAAAACCTCGCCGGTGGCGCGGTCGACGATCTTGGTCGACTGGCCGATGAACACGCCCATGCCCAGCACCGAGCCTTCGCGCACGATGCAGCCTTCGACCACCTCGGAGCGCGCGCCGATGAAGCAATTGTCCTCGATGATGGTCGGACCGGCCTGCATCGGTTCCAGGACGCCGCCGATGCCGACGCCGCCCGACAGATGCACGTTCTTGCCGATCTGGGCGCAGGAACCCACCGAAGCCCAGGTGTCGACCATGGTGCCGCTATCGACATAGGCGCCGACATTGACGAAGGACGGCATCAGCACCGCGCCCGGCGCGACATAGGCAGAGCGGCGCACGACCGACGACGGCACGGCGCGAAAACCCGCCTTCTCGAAGTCGACGGCGCTCCAGCCGTCGAACTTCGACGGCACCTTGTCCCACCACACCGCTTCGCCCGGGCCGCCCTTGATGATCTCCATCGGGTTCAACCGGAAGGAGAGCAGCACCGCCTTCTTCAGCCACTGGTTGACATGCCATTTGCCGTCTTCCTGGCGTTCGGCCACCCGCACGGCGCCGCGGTCGAGCAGGTCGAGCGCCGACTGGATGGCGTCGCGCGTTTCGCCCCGCGTCGCGGTCGAAATCGTGTCGCGCTCCTCGAAGGCTTTCTCGATGGTCTTTTCGAGGCTCGCCAGATCGGGCTTCGACATGAAATTGCTCCATTACCACGCTGTTAAGGGCCTGCGCCTTAACCTGTTTAAAAGTCGCGCGGACCCTATGTTAAGGCCTATTGGGGGTCAATCGTGCCTGCGTCACGGGACGGCGCAGTTAAGGGATTTGGACGGGTGGATTCGATGACTCCCATGGAAAAGGCGGGCTGGACGCCGCTGCCGCATTCAGACGAGGATCTGGAACGGGCCAAAAGCGTGCCGGACACGCCGCAGACGCGCGCCGATACCTATCGGCTGGCCTGGAACGATCCGGACTTCATGACGCGGCGCGAACTGCGCCCGGTGCGGCTGCAATTGGAACTGCTTAAGCCCGAGATGATTCTGGCCGAGCGCGGCATCCGCTCGACGGTCATCCTGTTCGGCGGCGCGCGGCTGCCGGAGCCCGGCGGCGAGGCCTGGGCGGCAAAGAACGAGACGCAGAAGAAGAACCTTGAGGCCAACAGCAAATACTACGACGAGGCGCGCAAGTTCGCCCGCCTCTGCTCGCAACAGTCGGCCACTTCCTATTACCGGGAATTCGTCGTCATCACCGGCGGCGGCCCTGGCGTCATGGAAGCGGGCAATCGCGGCGCCGACGATGTCGGCGCGCCATCGATCGGCTTGAACATCGTCTTGCCGCACGAGCAGGCGCCGAATGCCTATGTGACGCCGGAACTCTGCTTCAACTTCCACTATTTCGCCATCCGCAAGATGCATTTCGTCATGCGCGCCAAGGCGGTTGCCGTGTTTCCGGGCGGCTTCGGCACGATGGACGAGTTCTTCGAAACGCTGACCTTGATCCAGACCGGCCGCATGGAGCGCGTCCCTGTCATCCTGTTCGGCAAGGCATTCTGGCAACGGGCGATCGATCTCGATTTCCTCGCCGAGCAAGGCACGATCTCGCCAGGCGACCAGGACATTATCGATTTCGTCGACACCGCCGACGAGGCTTGGGACATCATCCGCCGCTTCTATAAGCTCTGAGCGGCATTGCGGCCTGGCCTGCTCAAATCGGCAGCTCGGCCAGCCAGCCGTTCGAATGCGCGAAGCGCACGATCGCCGCCCGCGAGTGGAGCTCGAGCTTGTCCGTCGCCCTGGTGCGATAGGTCTCGATCGTCTTTATGCTGAGGTTGAGCCGCGAGGAGATTTCCTTGTTGCTGTAGCCAAGCGCAACCAGCTGGATGACCGAGCGCTCGCGGTCACTGAGGCTGCCGGGATCGCATTGGCTGCCGTGGCGCGGGCTCAGGATGCGCGCGGCGAGCGCTGGATCGACATAGTTCTCGCCGGCCAGCACGCAGCGGATGGCCTGCAGCAGGTCCGTCGCGGTCGAGCGCTTGACCACGAAGCCGCGCCCGCCGGCCGCAAGCACCTGGCGCAGGCAGCCGGGATCCTCATGCGCCGTCAAAGCGATGCAGCCGAGCCCGGGGAAGCTTTCGACAAGCCGTTCGATCAGCATGACGCCGCTGGTACCGGGCAGCGATATGTCGATCACGGCGACATCGGGAAGCGACTTGCCGATGCCTTCAAAAGCCTCATCGGCGTTGGCCGCCAGCCCGACGATCGTCAGACCCTCCTCGGCATTGATCATCGCCCCGACGCCCGACAGAATCATCGGGTGGTCGTCAACCACAAATATCCGCCTGCAGTGCACCTTCAACCTCCATCCCTGAAGGGCTTCACCGCGTTGATGAAGGTCCCTTGCCTTGATGGTCTAGGCTACTGCCCCGCATGGCGCGGGACGCCCGTCTGTCATCGCAAAAGCCGCGACGCGGCCGCACAGATCAGCCGTTCCCCCCGCCTGACCCAATGTGACCGGACCTTAAGCCTTGGCTAATGTCTTGGATGTGGAGCGCTTCACGTAAAGTTTCTTGGGAGGCAAAATCGTAGCCGAAGATGTTTAAAAACAGGCACTTGAGACGTTGCAGGGCGTGCCGAGATGAGAAACCTTCGGCACGGCGGCCGGCCCTGCTCTTCAGTCGGCCAGGGGCACGTCCGCATAGATGGTGGTCCCTTTGCCCACGGCGGTTTCAAGCTTGAGTTGGCCTCCGACCAGCGCCAGGCGCTCTTTCATTCCGGCAAGTCCCAGATGGCCGGGACCGGGTTCGCCTTGGCTGTCGAAGCCGCGGCCGTCGTCCTCGATCGTCAGGCGCATCCGACCGTCGTGAATGTGGGCCGTCACGCTGACACGGCTCGGCTCGGCGTGCTTGCCGATATTGGTAAGCGCCTCCTGTGCAATTCGATAAAGCGTGAAGGCAATTTCGGCGGGCAGCGGGTTCGAAAGCGCTTCAAGGTCGACGTCGCAGGCAATGCCGAGCTGGTCGCAGAGGACCACGGCCAGATCCTCGATCGAGGCGCGCAGGCCGAGGCGATCGAGATCGGCGGGCCGCAGGTTCCAGGCGGCATCATGCACCCTGCCGCTCAGTTGATCGACGAGCATGGCCGCCCTGGCGAGACGACAATCGAGTTCCGCGGAGTCCGAACGGATGTTGTGCAGTTCGAGCGCCAGACTGGCGAGCACCTGGCCGAGATCGTCATGCAGTTCGCGCGACAGGCGCAGGCGCTGTTCCTCCTGCACCGCAATCAGACGCCGAGCCAGCCTGCGCCCGGCAGTCGAACTGTCATCTCTGCTTGTCTGGTTCTTTCCAGTCTGCATCGATCCTTCTCTTCTTCTTTGCCGCCGCAAACGGTCCCCATTTGCGGGTCGGTGAGAAAAGGCATGAGCATCGGTTGCCGCGTGCAATATACACGCGGCCGGCAACTGAGGTCTGTCAGTTTTTTCCCCATCACGCCGACTTTACCTGACAAGGGCATCGGCAGAAATACCGACACAACCTGCCGTTCAGCCCGAATAGTTTCAAGCTCTTTCTGCGCGCATCCTTCAAGCGTCCTCCCGGTCATCTTGTGCCGGCCGGGATTCAACGCAAACCAAGGAGAACGTCATGAGAAAGATCATTCTGGCCGCGGCGGTCCTGTCGGCCCTGACCGGTTCGGCCTACGCAGTGTCGATCGGTAGCGGCAACGGCAACGGTAACGGCAACGTCGGCATCGGCAACGGCAATGGGAACGGCAATGCCAACACCGGAGCCTTCAACGGCAACTTCAACGGCAACGGCAATTTCGGCATCGGCAACGGCAATGGGAACGGCAACGCCAATATGGGCGCCTTCAACGGCAACTATAACGGCAACCTCAATGCCGGTATCGGCAACGGCAACGCCAACGGCAACGGCAATTTCGGCCTCGGCAACGGCAACCTGAACGGCAACGGGAACTGGGGCGCCGGAAACGGCAATGTCAACGGCAACGGCAACGCCGGTATCGGCAACGGCAACGGCAACGGCAACGGCAACCACTAGCGTCGCCAACCGCCAGTGTCTCCAAGCCTAGCTTGGCAGGACGTTGGCGTTTCTGGGACCGCCTGGCCAAGCGCCCGTCCCCCGCGCAAGGCTATCGCGACATATCGCCGGCGGTCCCAGTCCTTTTCAAGCAAAGCCCTTTTTCGAGCAGAAGCCATGGAAGGAGTTCGCATATGAAACCGCATGTCATAGCGGCGTTGTGCCTTGCGCTGTTGAGCGCGACCGCGGCGAAAGCCGACACCACGACCGGCAGTCAGGCCTTCAGCATGTCGCGCGTCCAGCAAACCGCCGGCCAGTATGGCCAATATATCGGCTCGAACGTCAGGAGCATGAATCCGCTGGGCTTCGCGGGTGGCAATGTCGGTTACAAAAACACCGGCAGCGGCAATATCGGCGCCTTCAACAGCGGCACAGGCAATGTCGGCGCCTTCAACGGCAATGACAACAGCTCTTCGACGAGCGGCAACGGCAACATCGGCGCGCTCAACGGCAACGGCAACACCGGCCAATATAACGGCAACGGCAACATCGGTGCCGGCAACGGCAACTTCAATGGTGGGTCGTTCAACGGCAACGGCAATGTCGGCGCCTTCAACGGCAACGGCAACGGTCTGGGAAATCACCGATGACCGGCTTCAGGCCACTTGCTTGCGCCCAGCGCGGCGAATGCCGGGCTGCGGCGAGGCTGTTCGGCAACAGCGGCCTCGCGATCTGCGCGCTTGTCGTCGCGAATATGATTACCGGAGCGTCGGCATTGGAACGGATCGCCGACCCTTCGATCGGTCGGGACAACCCCAAGTCGGCCGATGGCGCCGTCGTTGCCGCGAACTTCAACGGCAACGGCAACGGCGGCAATTTCAACGGCAATGGCAATTCCGGCAGTTTCAACGGCAACGGCAATAGCGGCAGCTTCAACGGCAACGGCAATGGCGGCAGCTTCAACGGCAATGCGAACTGCGGCAACGGCAACGGCAATGGCTATTCGTCGAACGGCAACGGCAATGCAAAGGGCGAGGCAGACGTTCCGGCCTGGTGCCGGTATCTGAAGGACCTCAACAGCCGCTTGGGATTGCCGCCGGGCGTGATCCCAGACTTCGACTAGAGCAATTCCAGGGTGGCGGCGACCTTGCAATCCGGAGTGGTGGTCAGACCACGACTTCGACGATCGCCGTCAGGAAGCCGGCGAGATCGTCGGTGACGAAATCGACATCGTCCTCGTTCGTCGGATCGCGCTCCCAGATCTCGGAGAAGGTCGGTTCGAAATTGCGCGGCACCACCAGCACGGTCGTCATGCCAAGCGACTTCGGCACGGCGAGGTTGCGCGCCAGATCCTCGAACATCACCGCATTGTGACCGGTGACGGAATGCAGCGCGGCGAAGCGTTCATAAGTCTGCCGGGCCGGCTTCGGCGTCAGCCCCGCCGCGACGATGTCGAAGATGTCGTCGAAATGGTCGAGTATGCCGAGCTGGCGCGCCGTGCGCTCGGCGTGCCGGCGGTCGCCATTGGTGAAGATGAACTTGCGGCCGGGAAGCTGGCGGATGGCGGCGCCCAGCACCGGATCGGGCACCAGCCAGGAATAGTCGATGTCGTGCACCTTTTCGAGGAAATCGTCGGGATCGATGCCATGACGCGTCATCAGTCCGTTCAGCGTCGTGCCGTATTCCTGGTAGAGCTCCTTCTGCAGCTTGCGTGCTTCTTCGCGCGACAGCGTCAGCAACTCGCCGACATAGGCGGTCATCTTCACGTCGATCTGCGCGAACAGGTTCGAGTGATGCGGATAGAGCGTGTTGTCGAGGTCGAACACCCAGTCCGAGACATGGGCGAAGCGGGCGGGGTCGGGCGTCGTCGTCATGGTTTCTTATGGCATGCCGGCGCGGAGTTTATCCACAACTTCTGCGCGTCATCGCGTGTGAAAATGGCGGCTCACTTCAAATTTTAGACGTCACGGAAAGGTCGCCTTCAGTGCTTGCTGGCACAGAAGCTCTCCGTTGGGAGTCAGTGATGAGTCGGATCTTCCTCAAGTCCGCGGCCGTGGCGTTCGCCTCGGTTGCAATCTCACTTTTGTTGACGCTGATAGTCGTCCCCTCGATGGGCTTTCCGGTCGGCCGGACCGTCTGGCTGACTTTGACCGTTTGCCCCCTGATGCTCGCCTGGGCCGCCAGCGCCGGCACCGTGTGGCAAGGCGAACGGCTACAGAATGCGCACCGCGAACTGGCTCGCGCCCATGCTCAGTTGGCAGCCGCCCATAGGCGCCTGTCGGAGAAGGCAAGCCGCGATGACATGACCGGCATGCTCAACCGCGAGACCTTCTTCGCCGCGCTCGACGGCTCTCGGCGAAAAAGCGATCGCGGCGCGCTGCTCATCATCGACGCCGACCACTTCAAGAAGATCAATGACAGTTTCGGCCACCTGACCGGCGACGACGCCTTGCTGCTGATTGCCAGTGCCATCGAGCGCGGCGTCCGCAGCGGTGATGTGCTCGGCCGCATCGGCGGCGAGGAGTTCGGGGCTTTCCTCGTCGGTGCCACTGACGTTGAGGCAAAGCATGTCGCCGAACGCATCCGTCGCGAAGTCGAACTGATCCGGTTCCGCCCTGTCGATGAGCGCACCATCCCGCTGACCGTGTCGATCGGCGGCATAACCTGCGGCGAGAGCGCTACCGTTTCAGATTTGATGCGCGCAGCCGACCGCAGATTGTACGAAGCCAAGAATCGCGGCCGCAATCTTTCGGTGCTCGACCGCGAAATATCGGAAGCGGCGTGAACAACCCTCGGCTGCCGTTTAGCAAAGTCCTAACCATGTCAATATTCAACCGGGCTAAACTTACCCGTGTATTAGGGTTTTCATCTAGGTTTGGCACGGAATTGGCCTCCCCGGCGGCATGTGTGCCGTTCAGGAACGACATGCGTGGATCGAGGCCCCTTTCGAGAGACGTGTCATGAGCAATTTCATAAGAAAAATGTCGCGCCGCACGATCGTGCAGGCGCTTATCGCACTGCCGGCGCTGTCGCTGTTCCGCAACCAGCCGGCGATCGTCGACCCTGACGAAATCGTCGAGGTCAATGGCTGGATCCTGCGGCGGAGCGACCTCGCATGATCTTCGACAGCTACGAAGCCTATAAGCAGGCCGGCTTCAAACCGAAGGCCTGCATTCTCGGTTCCGGCCCGGCCGGCACCACCATCGCCAGGAAGCTGGGCGCCGCCGGCATTCCGGTGGTCGTGCTCGAGGCGGGTTCGCGCGAATTCAGCGACGAATCGCAGGATTTCTACCGCGGCAAGACGGTCGGCGATTTCTATTTCGACCTCGACATCACCAGGCTGCGTTTCATGGGCGGCTCGTCCAACCACTGGGCCGGCTGGTGCCGCGTGCTCGACAAGCAGGATTTCGAGCCCAAGGCCTGGGCGCCGGACACCGGCTGGCCGATCAGCCGCGCCGACATCGAGCCCTATCTCGGCGAAGTGCACGACATACTCGAGCTTCCGGATTTCCGTCCGGATGTGCCGGTTTCGGACGACATCCGCTGGGTGCAGCTGATCAAGAGCCCGGCCGTTCGCTTCGGCGATAAATATGCCGACGAGCTTGACCAGAGCAAGAATATCGCCGTCGTGCTCAACACCTACGCGACCGAGCTTGCCGGCGACGGCAAGCGCGTCACCGGCGCGAAGCTGTGGTCGAACGGCCAGGACGCCGGCATCTTCAGCGCCGACTATTTCATCACCTGCACCGGCGGGCTGGAGAATTCCAGGCTGCTTCTGTGGTCGAACCAGCGCTCCAATGGCGCTGTGGTGCCGAACGCGACGGCGCTTGGCCGCTATTGGATGGAGCACCCGACCTTCGAGGGCGGCAACGCCATCCTCGCCAACTACTCGGAGTTCGAGGTCGATGCCTCCAACGAGGCCTTCTTCTCGCCGACGCTTGCCGCGATGGAGCGGCTGCAGATCATGAACTTCGGCGTCCGCCTGATTGAGACGCCTTATCCAAACGTAAAGCGGCTGATCGCCGACCTCGCCTGCACGGCGCCGAACATGGCGGAGTGGATGTCCTCGCAGCTCGACCAGAACCTGCGCTGCGCTGCGCAGCTCTACGTGGCCTGGGAACAGGCGCCGCTCGCCTCCAACCAGATCGAGCTGTCGAAGACCGATGTCGACCACGCCGGCGTGCCGCGTATCGAGCTGCACTGGAAGAAGTCGCCGCTCGAGCGGCGGACCTTGCTCGAGGGCCTTAAGCTCTTCGGCACGACCATGGCGCAGAAGAATCTCGGCCGCGTCCGCATTGACGACTGGATCAGCAATGGCGCCGATTACCCGACCAATGAGGAGACGGCCGGCCACCACCATATGGGCGGCACCCGCATGGGCACCGACGTCACCAAAAGCGTCGTCGATGCCAATTGCAAGGTGCACGGCATGGACAATCTCTATATCGGCGGCTCCTCGGTGTTCTGCACCTCCGGACAGTGCAATCCGACGACGACCATCACCGCGCTTGCCTGCCGTCTGGGCGATCATCTGAGCAAGGTGATCGCCGTCTGACCGCGTCTCACCGTTCCCGCCGCTCATCTTCTTTTGCCGGCCGATACGGCGGCCGCCTGAGCGGCGCGATTTGAAAACCTCTACTGGGGTCTCGCCTGCAGAAGTCCGGCGTCAACGCTGTCCGGCAAACGTGGATGAGTTGGCCCCGGTATCGATGCCGTGGTCATGGCATCCGGTGGCAAGAGCACAACCATCTTCGCTTTGTGGTCCGGCCAGAGAGGCTTTCCAGCCAACAGGAATATGGTGGCGAGGCAGCACGCCACCAGGATGGCGGCGCATAGGTTTGCAATGATCTTGCCAAACTGCACGTACGTCTCCGGCAACACCCGAACACCCGCCATGTTCGAGGTGGCGGGTGTTCAGTTAACCGACGAATGAAGGGACTCATATTCGTCTGTCTGAGATGCCAAATGCGATAACAGGCTATATGTTTCAGCCTAGGGACCAATGCGCTGCAACATCCGACTTCGGTCGCAAGTGCGCGGTCGGCGACACGAGCAGCCACCGCTTCATCGACGGCGATCGGAGAGCCTCTGCGATCGGTCGCGCCCTGGCTCAAAAGCCGAAAATGGCGAGGCGCAGCAGCACCGCCGTGGTCGCCAGCGACACCAAAAGAATGCCAAGGCCGATGGGCGAGCCCCAGCCATACCATTCCATCGCCAGCTTGGCGTAGTTGTACTCTTCGGCGGGGGTGAGCGGGGCGCGGGCCTGGGTATCGAACATTTCTGTCTTCTCCGTGCTGGCGGTGGCATTTGGCTCTTGCCAGGAAGGCCATGGCAACCGCATATTGTTAGTGTCGTCTTAATGTTAGACAGAATAATAATTAGATGATCGAAATAAAATCGTCAAGCCCAAATCGCGCCGAGATCGACGCGGCAATCGGCATCGCCATTATGCGCTGGCAGGACGCGACGCAGGCCTATGACGAGGCGGTGGGGGCCAAGGTCGGCCTCGGCACGGCCGAGCGGCTATGCCTTGGCCTGCTGCAGAGCGGGCCGCAATCGGCAGGTGCGATCGCGATCGCTACCGGCTTGACGCCGGCGGCGGTGACGTCGCTGATCGACAGGCTGGAGGCGCGCGGCCTGCTGACGCGCACCCGCAGCCTGGAGGACAGGCGCAAAGTGGTGATCGAGCAAACCGAAGCCACCAGGAGGTTCGCCGAGCGCTACTACGGCGCAATCGCGCGGCAAGGGCAAAAGCTGCTCGATGGCTTCAGCGATGCCGAGCTGGCAACAGTGTTGCGTTTCGTCACCGCCGCCCTCGAGTTGCAGAACGACCAACTGGCAAGGCTCAAGGTCGAGCCTGACGAAGCTGGCTGAGAGCCACGCTTTGCTGAAAAAACTCAGAGCGGTTCGGCCGCCGCATCGGCGGCCGAACCGCTCATAAGGTCGATTGGGCGATAACCGACCTTATACGGTTGCCGGATCGAGCGCCGGCCGGCCCTTGAACCGGCTAACGATGCCGGCAAGGTCGGCGCCGCCGAAGGCATCGCGCAGCACGTCGAAGGACGGCAGCACGAAGTAGGCGCGCTGGAACTTGTCGATCTCGTAGCCGGTGCGCATCACCGTCTCCAGCTTGAACGGCACGTGATGCGCGTCCTTGCTCTCGACAGCGAACTGCAGTTCGGTGAAGGACGACATCAGCCCGGCGCCGAAAGCTTTCAGGGGCTGGCCGGGCTCCTGGATGAGGCCGTATTCGGCGCTGTACCAGTAGAGCCTTGTGATCATCTCGTCGCCGCCGAGCGCGATCACGTCCTCGGCCTTCTGGCCATACATCTGCATGAAGTCGGCGAAGACCGGCTGGGTCAGGATCGGCACATGGCCGAAGAAGTCGTGGAACATGTCCGGCTCGACGATGTAATCGAGTTCGTCGCGCCTCCGCAGCCAGTTGGTGACCGGGAAGCGCCGGTTGGCGAGATGGTCGAAGAACGGGCCGGCCGGGATCAGGCCAGGCACCGCGACGATCTCCCAGCCGGTCAGCTTGCTGAGTTTCTCGCTCACCGCGTCGAAGTCCGGGATTCGGTCGAGCAGGCCGAGCGAGGCGACGCCATCGAGATAGGAACGGTGCGCGAGCTTCTGCGTCAGCTTCGTCTGGCGGTCGCACAGCGTGCGCCATACCGCCTGCTCCTCGGCTGAATAGTCGTAGCCTTGCTCCACGGTGAAATCGGCGCGGCAGACCGAATAGTCGCCGCGAAGGCCCTGCGCCGCGCATTCGGCGGCATAATCGGCAACGCTGATCGTCATCATATCCTCCTCAAGATCGAGATCGGCGGATCGTGAAAGGGAGTTTAGTGGCCTCCGATGAGGCAAATCAGCCTTGTTTATGGCTCATGGACGGATTCTGAGGTAAAAGCACCCAGTTAAACGAAAGATCGAGAAAAAATGCCTCAGTTCGACGAATTCGAGATCAAGATGCTCGACATCCTGCAGCGCGACGGCCGCAAGCCGGTGTCGGAGCTGGCGCAGGAGATTGGCCTGTCGACCACGCCTTGCGCGCGCCGCTTCGAAGCGCTGCAGGAAACCGGCATCATCAAGGGCTTTGCCGCCGTGCTCAGCCGCCGTGCCGTCGGCCTGACCGTCGAGGTCTTCATCCAGGTGCGTCTGGTAAGCCACAGCGACGGCTCGCCGGAAAGTTTCATCGCCGCCGTGCAGCGCATGGACGAGGTCTCGTCCTGCTGGACGATGACCGGTGACCACGATTTCCTGCTGCATGTCATGGTGCCGTCGGTCGACGACCTCAACGCCTTCGTCATGCATCGATTGATGCGGCTGCCCGGCGTGCGCGACGTCCACACCCAGCTCGTGCTGCAGAACATCAAGGGCCCCGGCCACGTGCCGCTCAGCCACCTGCGGCGCTAGGGCAATTCCAGGAAAAGTGTGAGCGGTTGGGCTCGGCGACTTCGCCGTGGCCTTCCGTCCGGAATTGCGCAAAAACAAAGAGATAGAGCGGTTCGCCGTTTCCATGAAACGGTGAAACGTTCTAAACCAAAATTCTCCGGAAAAGCTGCTTGGAAACTGCTGAACCATGCCCCGGCGGCTTCGGTATCGGCAAGTACCACTGGCGGACCACTTCAACGGAGGTCCGCCATGAACATCGTGCTGATCAATCCGCCGCACACCGCCATCGGCAGCCGCGTGCCCGACGATCATCTGCCGC
>FTCZ01000605.1_pt1 | contig 18065 bp, 16 predicted proteins | sample 1658871 | NCBI WGS metagenome assembly FTCZ01 (sample SAMEA3914864, study PRJEB12502) | metagenome | biome: forest; material: soil | place: USA | collected 2012-03-12 | depth 0.3 m
ACCTTGCCGTCGCCAACGCCCAGCGTCCCGAAGCGTGGCACCATCATGACCGTGCTGGGGTTGACCCAGATCATGGCCTGGGGATCGTCCTACTATCTCCCGGCGGTCATCGCGCCCCGGGTGGCGGCCGACACAGGCTGGCCGCTGGGTTGGGTGGTGGGCGGCCTTTCCCTTGGGCTCCTGGTCGCCGGCTTGATCTCACCGCGCGTGGGCTCGTCGATCGAGCGGCGCGGCGGTCGCCGTGTGCTGGCCTTCAGCGCTATGGCGCTCGGCGTTGGCCAGATCGGGCTCGCGGCAGCGCCCAATCTCGTCGCCTACATTGTCGCCTGGCTGGTCATCGGGCTCGGAATGGGCGCCGGCCTCTATGACGCGGCTTTCGCCACGCTTGGTCGCCTCTACGGATACGGCGCCCGCTCAGCCATCACCACGCTTACGCTCTTCGGCGGCTTCGCCAGCACGGTCTGCTGGCCCATCTCGGCGTTCCTGATGGCTGAGATCGGGTGGCGAGGCGCTTGTCTATCCTACGCCGCAGTTCAGCTCCTGATCGCGCTGCCTCTGTATCTTTTGCTCTTGCCTCGAAACACGGAATTGTACGAGACCAAATCTGCGCGGACAGATCCGGCGGCGCCCGCCCGGGAGAACAGCCCCAGGCCCGGGACCATGGTCGTTCTGGCCACTACGCTTACGGTCGCAGCGGTGATTTCTTCGACATTGTCGGTGCATCTTCTCACGATCTTACAGGGCAGCGGCATGGCGCTTGCAGCCGCCGTGGGCCTCGGTGCTCTGGTTGGCCCGTCCCAGGTGGGTGCCCGGGCGATCGAGATGATGGTTGCCCGCTACCACCATCCGATCTGGACCAAATTCGCGTCCGTCACCTTCGTGGCGATCGGCGTATCGGTCCTTTGGGCTGGCCTGCCGATCGTCCCGGTTGCGCTCGCCTTCTACGGCGCCGGCATCGGCCTGGAATCGATCGCGCGCGGAACCCTTCCGCTCGCCCTGTTCGGCCCGTCAGGCTATGCGCGGCTAATGGGCCGCCTTGCGATGCCCAGTCTCATAGCGCAGGCGGCGGCTCCGTCGGTTGGCGCTTTGCTGTTGGAACATATGAGCGCCCAAGGCCTCTTGGCCGCGCTGTCGGGCCTCGCTGTGGCAAATCTTTTGCTCGCTCTGCTCTTGGGCCGGCTTGTTATGCGACAACGGCCCGCAGTCTACATTGGGTAACGGCTGGGCAATGACGGTGTCGTTGGCGTCGGGTAACGGCTGGCCGCCGCCCGTCGATTTCTGGCGCAAAGGTAAGCCGGCGCTCCGCTTTCGGCCCCATAGCTGTTGGCCAGGAACGCTTCGAGCGCCGATCGAGTCATGTTCTTGATGATCTTCTGGTCGACTAGTATACAAGCATACAAGTCTGCCAGCTTACGAGGATATCGATGCTTGAGGTTCTTGTCCGCGCGCCGAAAGCGCTGGAGGTCCGCCAGGGCTCCTTGCCCGAGCCCGGCCCGGGCGAGGTCGTCATTCACGTCAGCCGGGCCGGTATTTGCGGCTCCGACATCCATATCCTGCACGGCTCCAATCCATTCGCCGTCTATCCGCGTATCATCGGACATGAATTCGCCGGCACCGTGACGGCGCTGGGCGAGGGCGTGAGCACTCTTGCCGTCGGCGATCATGTGGTGGTCGACCCGGTCGTGTCCTGCGGCCGCTGCTATCCTTGCCGGGTCGGCCGCTCGAATGTCTGCGCCAACTTGGCAGTGATGGGCGTCCATCGCGACGGCGGATTTCGCGACTTTGTCGCGGTCCCGGCGCAGAACGCCATTGCGGTTCCGGCCGACATGCCGCTCGGTCTGGCGGCGCTCGCCGAGCCCTTTTCCATAGCAGCCAACGTGCTCGACCGCACGGGCTGCGGGCCTTTGGATACGGTGCTGATCTATGGCGCCGGCACGGTCGGCGTCACCGTGCTGCAGGTCGCCAAGCTCCATGGCGCGCGCTGCATCGTCGCCGATATCGACGAGGCGCGGCTGGAGCGCGCAACCCGCTTCGGCGCCGACCGGGTGATCCACTCGGCGCGCGAGGCGGTGGCAGGCGCGGTGCATGGCGAAAATGACGGCCTCGGTCCCACACTGGTCATCGACGGCGCCGGCATTCCGGCACTCCTCGACGAGGCCTGCCGGGTGGCGAGCCCCGCCGGGCGCATCGGTCTGCTCGGCTTCTCCGATGCGCCGTCCAATCTCAGCCAGCAGGAAGTGGTACGCAAGGAACTGACCATCGTCGGCTCGCGGCTGAACCGGCGATTGCTGCCGCGTGTGGTCGAGTGGCTGGCCGACAAACGCCTCGATCCGCAAGGCATGATCACACAGGTGTTCGAGGCGAAGGACGCGCAGGCCGCCTTCGACCTGATCGAACAGGAGCCGCAGCGTACTCTGAAGGTGCAGCTGCAGTTTACGTGAAACCGGCTCAGCGTCTTTCGATCAAAGCCACGGCGCGCATCGGCGAGCCAGTGCCGCCTTCGATCGGTAGCGGCAACGTGATCAGGAAAGAGAACGGCGGCAGATCGCCGAGCCTGGCGAAATTCTCGCCGATCAGGATGCCGGCCGAAAGCAGCGCGTTATGCGCGGGGAAATCCTCGGTGCCGAAGCAATCGACCGACAGGCAGTCCGAGCCGACGATGCGCGCGCCGCGCTCGATCAGGAGATCGCAGGCCCGCCGCGACAGGCCGGGCCAGTCGGCCAGGAACGCGGCGGGGTCGGCATCCCAGAAACGGTCCCAGCCGAAATGGAAGAACACCGCGTCGCCGGCGCGGATGCCGCCATGCTCGGCCTCGAAGGCGAGAATGCGCTCGGGTTCCACCGCCTGCCTTGGCCGGCAATCGCGCGCGTCGATCCTGACCGTGCGGCCGAAGAAGCGCTCGACGGGGATTTCGGCGATCGTCGCGCCGCCACGGATGAAGTGGACCGGCGCATCGAAATGCGTGCCGGTGTGCTCGCTCATCGCCAGCGCGTGGTTGCAGGCCGGATCGCCGCGGTCGTAGCTCTCGACCATCTCCTGGCAGTAATGCGGATGCGTCGGCCACACCGGCATACCGAATTTCATGGGGTGCGTCAGGTCGACGAAGCTCACCGCCTTCGTGTCGAACAGCCAGGAAAGCGTATCGCTCATCTTGCGCGCGGCCTCGGCACCAGTGCTACGATCAGGATGATCAGCGCTCCTGTCAGAAGGAAGCGCACGCCCGCCTGTATGCCGAAGGTGTTGAGCATGGTGGACATCAGATTGAAGAACAATGCCGCCCCCCATATGCCGATCGCATTGGCCTGTCCACCGGCAACGCTGGTGCCGCCGAGCACGACGACGGCGATCGATTCCAGGAGATACGCGTCGCCCATGTTGAGCGCGGCGCCGCCGCTGAAACCGGCAAGCAGGAAGCCGGCGAAGGCGGCCGCCATGCCGCACAGCATATAGGCGATGAGCCGCACGCGGCCGACATCGATGCCGGCCAGCCGCGCCGCCGCCTCGCTCTGGCCGGTGGCGAGCAATTGCCGGCCCCAGACGCTGCGTTTCAGCATCAGCATCGCCAGCAGTGTCAGCGCCATGACCGCCAGCGGCATCACCTGCACGCCGGCGATGCTCATCGCGGTGAAGCGGGAAAGCGCCGCCGGCGGTTTCAGCGTCGCCTGGCCACCGAGATTGAAGGCCAACGACTGGAAGACGAAACTCCAGGCGAGCGTGGCGATGATCGGCGGCAGCCGGAGCGCAGCAATGGCGAGGAAATTCGCCGCGCCGGCGGCGGCGCCGACAGCCAGCGCCGCAAGCAGGCCCGGCAGCAGCATGCCGTCGGCGCCCTGCATCACCGTCATCGATACATAAGCGGCCAGGGTCAGCACCGACGGCACCGACAGGTCGATGTTGCCGGGACCGGAGGCGACGACCAGCATCTGCCCGGTGCCGACGACGACGCTGAAGGCGCCGAAGGCGAGTGCTCCTGTCAGCGTGGCCCCGGCACTGCCAAGTCCCGAATAGGCCGTCGTCGCCAGCCACATGGCAAAGGCGACGATGAAGCCGTAGGTCCAGGGGGCGAGGCTCAGGCGGCCGGTCATCGGGCACGCTCCGCGAGCAGCACGCGCCCGGCCAGCACCAGGAACAGGATGATCCCTTGAGCGCCGATCTGCCAGGTCGGCGGCACCTGCAGGAAGGAAAGCAGCGAGCCGGCAAGTGACAATGTCAGCGCGCCGATCACCGTGCCGACCGGCGAGACGACACCGCCGGTGAAGGCGCCGCCGCCGAGGATGACGGCGCCGACGCCGAGCAGCGTGTAGGCCGGCGCGATATTGGCGTCGCCCGACGTGGTGAGGCCGGTCAGCGTCAGCCCGGCGAGGCAGGCCAGCAGGCCGGCGGCGGCATAGACCGCGACGCGGATGCCGGTGATCGACCAGCCGGCGCGTTCGACCGCGCGCGGATTGCCGCCGGCGCCGCGCAGCACCGCGCCGTAAGACGAGCGCGTGATGAAGAGATGCCCGACGACCGCCGCGATCAGCGCCAGCCAGAGCGGCAGCGGCATCAGCGGCGGCTGCCAGCTCATGAAGCCCGAAAGCCAGGCCGGCGCCAGGCCGCCCGGCGCCGGAAGGAGGATGACGGCGATGCCGAGCCAGATGAACGACATGCCGATCGTAACGATGATCGACGGCAATTGCCTGATATGGATGAGCAGGCCGAAGCCGGCGTAGGCGGCGATCGCCGCCAGATAGGCAAGCACGGTCAGCGCCGGCCAGTCCTGGAGGTAGAGCGCGGTGACGCAGGTGACGAGGCCGACGAAGGCGCCGTTCGAAAGATCTATGTCGCCCAGCATGATCACCATCATCTGCGCCAGTGCCGCCAGCACCAGCGGCACCGACAGCTTGAACAAAAGGTTGAAGCCGAAATAGCTCATCGCCGCCGGGCGGATCGAGAAGATGATGGCCAGCATCGCGAGCAGGGCGATCGCCGGCAGGCCGACCTGCAGAGCGTTGAGGAGCACGCCTGTCCGCGCCTGGCGCACGGCGGCGGGGCGGCGCGCGGCGATCTCAGCCATGCTCGCCTCCGAACGAGGCCTGCAGGATGCGGCCGGTCTCGATGGCGTCACCTTCCAGCCGTGTCGCCGCGCGGCCCTCGCGGAAGACGTAGATGCGCTCGCAATTGGTGAGCTCTTCGAGTTCTGTCGTGTACCAGACGAAAGAGCGACCGTTCTCGGCCTCGGCGCGGATCAGCCGGTAGACCTCCTGCTTGGTGCCGACATCGACGCCGCGCATCGGGTCGTCGAGGAAGACCACCTTTGCATCGGAGGCCAGGGCTCGCGCGAACAGCACCTTCTGCTGGTTGCCACCGGAAAGCGACAGGATCGGCGTGTCGATCGACGGCGCCTTGACCTTGAGTTTTGCCGACCAGGTCTCGGCGAGCTTGCGTGCGGCGTCGGAGGAGACCATGCCGCCGCGCTTCAGCGCGTTGAGGCTGCGGATGGTCAGATTGTCGGCGATCGACCACAGCGAGAACACGCCTTCCGAGCCGCGATCGCCGGCGACATAGGCGCCGGCCGGCGCGGCGCGGTCCCGGCGCGCGGCGAAGAACATTGCCCGCAGCCGCTGACGCTGGCCGTGGCCGTCGAGACCGGCAAAGCCGACGATCTCGCCCCTGCCGACCTCGATCGGCAGGTCGGCGGCATCGCGGCCGTCGTGCCGGATCACCGGCACGCGCGCGGTCGCTGCCTTGGCTTCACCACGTTCGCGCGGCAGCTCGATGCTGCCCATCAGCTCGACCAGCGCCGCGCGCGACAGGCTGGTGGCCGGTCGGTCTGCCACCACCTTGCCATCAACCATGACGACGGCGCGGTCGCAGACGCTGAGGATCTCGTTGAGGCGATGGGTGATCAGGATGAGCGCGATGCCCCGCTTTGCCGCGCGGCGAACATAGGCCAGCAGTTGCTCCGTCGCTTCGTGGCCGAGCGCCGAGGTCGGTTCGTCGAGGATGACCAGGCGCGGCCTGATGTCGGTCTCGGTGAAGGCGCGGGCGATCTCGACCATCTGCCGCTCGCCGATCGACAGATCCGCGACCTTCCGGTCGAGGTCGATGCCATGGCCCGGAAAGATCTCGTCGAGCACCGGGCCGATGATGGCGCGCGCCCGGCTGCGCCAGTGCAATCCACGCAAGGGTTTATGCACGATGCGGGCGTTTTCGGCCGCGCTCAGGTTGGCGCAGAGCGACAGCTCCTGGAAGACGCAGCGCAAGCCGGCCTGCTGGGCGCTTGCGGCGCTCCAGGCGCCCATCTCGCGTCCATCGATCCGGAAGCCGCCGCCGCTGCGCTCGACGGTGCCGGCAAGCACATTCATCAGCGTCGACTTGCCGGCGCCATTGTGGCCGACGAGGCCTACGACCTCGCCGGCGCTGAGCCGAAAATCCACGCCGCCCAGCGCGTTGACGGCGCCATAGTGCTTGCGCACATCCCGCACCTCGATGAGGGCGGGATCACCGGCGCTTGCTGCTTCGGGCGGCGTGATGGTCATGCTCCGCTCACTTCGGCGCCGGGACACCCGGCAGCGGTTCCTTCTTGATGTTGGCGTCGATGATCTTGGCGACAAGCTCCTGCGGATACTCGGCGTTGACCACGCCGCCCTCCGGAACCGTCTTCAGCCAGGCGTCGAGATCGGGCTGGTTGATCTGCAACAGCGGCACCTCGACGAATTTCGGCACCTTCTTGCCGGCCAGGATCTGCTGCGCCACCCAGAAGGCGACCTGCGAGACGCTGGGCGTCGCGCCCAGCGAGAAGGTCTGGTAGCCGCTGGCGTCGTGCTCCTGTTTCCACAGCGCCAGCTCATCCTGGCGGTTGCCCATGATGATGATCGGCAGCGGTCGGTTGGCGGCCTTGAAGGCCTGCGCCGCGCCATAGCCGTCGCCGCCCTGCGTCAGCACGGCGTCGACCTGCGGCAGCGAGGGCAGGATGCCCGACACTTCCTTCTGCGCCACGGTTGCAGTCCACTGGCCGTAGACCTCGCCGACGCTCTTGTAGCTCGGGTGGTCCTTCAGCGCTTTGACCACGCCTTCATGCAGGCGTTTATCGAAACCGTCGCCGGCCATGCCGCGGATTTCGAGGATGTTGGCGGATTTGTCGCCGAGTTTGCTGGAAATGAAGTCGAGCTCGGCCTTGGCGTAGGAATCGAGATTGTAGTCGACGACATAGGCGCAAGGTTCGGTGACGCCGCTGGCGAAGGCGACGACGGTGATGCCGGCATTGCAGGCGTCCTTGATGGCGCCGTTGAGCGCGGTGTCGGAACCGGCCAGCACGATGATGGCGTCATAGCCCTGCAGGATCATGTTCTCGATCTGCGCCGCCTGTTCGGTCACCGAATTGTTGGAACTGACGACGGCGGTCGAGGCGATCAGCTTGTCGGCCGCGGCCTTGGCGCCCATCTCCTCAAAACTCTTGATCATCACCTGGCGGAAGGAATTGCCGGCGTAGGAATTGCTGAAGGCGATCTTCTTGCCCGACGTGTCGCCCTTGGCGATGCCGTCATCGGCGCGCGCGCCGATCGCAGCCAGGCCGGTGCAGCCGAGCATGGCTGCGACGAACAAGGCTGCGGGGGCTGTTCTGGTGCTTCTCATTATCGTTCTCCTCCGGTTGATTGTCATAGCGTCCTCCCGCCTACCCATTCGAGGCAAAAATCGTCAGCCTAGCCCGAGATCGGGCACCGCGGCGTCGTTGTGGTCGGCGAAATCGGTGTTGGGCAGGAGCGGATACCAGCCGGGACGGCCGGGATCGCGGTCATAGGCATAGCCGCCGAGCGAACGGTAAAGCTCGGCATAGGTCTGAAGCTTATCGCGGTCGAGCTCGACGCCGAGGCCGGGCTTGTCCGGCACGGCAAGCGCGCCGTCGCGATAGCGCATCTTGCCGCCGGCGATGACGTCGTCGGTCAGATGGTGGTAGTGCGCATCGGCGGTGAAGACGAGGTTGGGCAGCACGGCGCCGAGATGCAGCATGGAGGCAAGCTGGATGCCGAGCTCTCCGGACGAATGCACGGCGATGCCGAGCCCGAACGTGTCGCAGGTCTGAGCGGCGCGCACACAGGCGCGGATGCCGCCCCAGAAGGTGGTGTCTAAAAGGATGACGTCGACCGCCGGGTCGCGCACATTGGTGGCAAGCTGCTCGAAGTCGATGATAATGGTGTTGGTGGCAAGCGGGATCGACAGCTTCTCGCGCAGCCGCCGCATGCCGGCGAACCCCCAGGTCGGATCCTCGAAATAATCGTTGTTGAGATCGGAGATCGCCTGGCCGAAGCGCAGCGCCTGCTCGACCGAGAGCGCGGCGTTGGGATCGTAGCGCAGCGTATCGCCGGGGAACTCGGCCGCCAGCGCGCGGAAGCATTCCAGCTCATAGTCGGGATGGAACACGCCGGCCTTGAGTTTGTGGGCGCGAAAGCCGTGCTCGGCCTTCAGCGCGCGGGCATGGTCGAGAAGTTGCTCGATGCTGCGCACCTCGCCCTTGCCGGTCCTGCGGTCGGCGTAGCGGAAGAACAGGTAGGAGGCAAAGCCGACGCTGTCGCGCACGCGTCCGCCAAGCAGCTGGTAGATCGGCACGCCAAGCTTCTTGCCGATGATGTCGAGGCAGGCGAATTCGAGCGCCGCATGCAACTGAGTGCGGTTGTTGTAGAGCGACGCCGTCGGGTTACAGATGGCGTAGCGCATACGGTTCAAATCGAAAGGGTCGTGGCCGACGAGATAGGTTTTGAGCCCGGCAAAGGCCGCTTCGGCGCTGGCGCCGCCGCCGCCCATTTCGCCCAGGCCGACGATGCCTTCATCGGTCTCGACTTCAACCACGGTGCGTACGAAGCGGCCCCAATGCGTGCCGTTGCTGTGGCGCAGCGCCGCTTCCAGCGGCACGGTGACCGTGGTCGCCTTGATATCCGTGATCTTCATGCCGGCTCCTCACCTCGCCGACGACGTGATATACACTACCATACTAGTATGTCAATCGCGGGCAAATTACCGTTGGCGCTTGAGTTGCGGCGCCCGCAGTGTCATGACCTCAGCGAGGGAGATGCCAATTCGGCGGCAGGATTCGTCATGGAGAGCAAGCTTTCGGAGACGAGGCTTTCAAGCGCAACCGGCCGCGGCAAGGGCGCCGGGCAGCGCGAACCCTCTCGGGTGCTGGAACCCGTAAACAACCGCATGCCGATTTCGCCGCAGATCTACGAGCGGCTGCGCCGCGCCATCACCACGCTGGTCATGCTGCCCTCGGAGGCGCTGAGCGAGCAGGATCTCGCCCAACAGCTCGGCGTCAGCCGCACGCCGGTGCGCGAGGCGCTGATCCGGCTGGCCGACGAGGGGCTGATCGATATCCTGCCGCAGCGCGGCAGCTTCGTTGCGCCGATCCGGCTGAGCGATGTCGAGGAAGCGCAGTTCATCCGCGAGGCACTTGAAGTGGCCGTCGTGCAGCGGCTGGCGGGTCATGGCTCGGACGCCTTCATCGCCTCGGTCAGGGCCAATCTCGCCATGCAGACGAAAGCGGTGGCCGAAGGTGACCGCGAACAATTCCTCGAACTCGACGAGGCGTTCCACCGCAGCCTGTGCGAGGAGGCCGGCCTGCCGAGGAGCTGGCGCGTCATCCAGGTGGTCAAGCTGCAGATGGATCGCGTGCGCTATCTCAGCCTGCCCGAGCCGGGCCATCTCGAAACGCTGCTGGCCCAGCACGTGGCGATCTTCGAAGCCATCGAGTCGGGCGATCCGGGACAGGCCGGCGTCCGCATGACGGCGCATCTGCGCGAAGTGCTGCGCACAGTACAGCACCTCAACGCGACGCGCCCCGGTCTCTTCGGTTAAACCGCGCCCTTTCCGAATATCGGCGTTACGGCATCCGGCCACAGTAGTTCGTTATACGCCGTTGCAGGCCGCTTCGGCCGTAAGCCAGCCCGGGCGTTAGACGAACCGCGGAAAAGCTTCGGCGTCCGGCGCGTTCGCCCAGCTCTGCAGGGTTTGGCCGCCGTCGAGCAGCCAGTCGACGCCGGTGACATGGCGCGCATCGTCCGAGGCCAGGAAGGCGACGGCTGCGGCGACGTCCTCGGGCTGGCCGATGCGGCGCAATGGAATGCGGTCGGCGAAACGGCGAATGCCGGCCTCATAGGCCGTTTCGTCCCCAGCCGGCACGCCCAGACGGGTTTCGATGACGCCCGGGCAAATCGCGTTGACACGAATGCCATAGGCCGCGGCATCCAGCGCCGCCACCCTGGTCAGGCCGACCACGCCATGCTTGGTCGAGGCATACCCGGCGCCGCCCGACAGCACGTCCCAGCCGGCCATGGACGAGCCCATATTGACCACCGATCCCTGGATCTTACCTGCGATCATCGTCGCCAGCGTCGCACGCAGCACATAGAACATGCCGCTGAGGTTGATGCCGATGATGCGCTGCCAGTCCTCGACTCCGAGCTCGTGCACCGGCGCGACCTTTCCCGAGATACCGGCATTGTTGAACAGCACGTCGATCCGGCCGAAACGCGCGGCCACTGCCTGGACCATGGCAGATGCTGATGCCGGGTCGGCAACGTCCACGACGAAGGCTTCGGCGCGATCGCCGATGGTTGCGGCCAGGGCCTTGGCGCGGGCCTCGTCGAGATCGGCGATGGCGACCGTCGCGCCTTCCTCGACGAAGCGGCGCACCGCGGCCGAGCCGATGGCGCCCGCGGCGCCCGTGATCAGAACGATCTTGTCCTTGAAGCGCATCTCTCGTCTCCGAAAATCCGAACCTGGTTCAGCGATAGTCACGCCATGAGAAGCGCGGCTCGAATCCCAGCGCTGCTTTGGCCGCCGAGGTGTCGATGAAAGCGGCGTTGCCGTCCAGCGGGCGCCTGATCGGAACGCCGGGATAGGCCTGCGCCGCGAGCGCCGCGCTGGGCGTTTCCATATAGCTGTCGGCCGCGCTCAGAAAGACGCGCAGATGGCTGTCGGCCGGCCTTTCGACCGCCGCGACGAAGGCCGAGGCGGCGTCGCGCGCATCGAGATAGGCCCAAAGGTCGCGCGCCGCATCGGCCTGCCGCCGGCGCGGACCGACCGCATCACGGAAGCTCTCCGGCGTCTGGATCCAGGGCATGCGCAGGCTGATGGCGGAAAAGGCGCCGCGCCGCACCATGGCCTCGACCATTTCCTCGCCAAGCCACTTGGTCGTCGCATAGACGTCCTGCGGGGCGGCAGGGTGGCGTTCGTCGACCGGCAGATAGGGCGGCACGACAGGCAGTTCGAAAAACGGATAACCAAGAACGCTGAAGGAAGAGGCATAGACGAAACGGCTTATCCCCATCAGCCGCGCCGCTTCCGTGGCGGCATACATGGCCGACATGTTGATGCGGAAGACGTCCGCCGCGGCCCGGCCCGTCGGTCGTGGAATGGCGGCGACATGGACCAGCGCATGACAGCCTTTCGCAAGCTCGCTGACGGCCGCCAGGTCGGTGGCGTCGGCGCTCACATGCCGCCATGCCGACCCGGCCGGCGGCGGGGCGAGGTCCAGCCCGGCGACGTCATGGCCGGCCTCGACAAGCGCGGCGGCGACATGGCGGCCGAGCAGGCCGCTTGATCCCGTGACGAGGACGTCGCTCATGCCGCGGCCTCCTCAAGCGCTTTGGCCGGCAGCGCCTTGATGATGCGCTCGGCGAGTTCGAGGTCGTCGAGGCCGCCTTGAAGCGGCGTGATCGGATTGGCCTCGCCGCGCACGCAGGCGATGAAGTGCTGCCACTGGCGGCGGAAGGCGGTCTCAGGCAGGCCGGGCAGGATGCGTTCGCTCGGGCCTTCGCCCGCCGCCTCGCGAACGCGCACCGTGGCGGCCGCGTTGCGCACATACGGGTTCCGGAAGTCGATGCGCACCTCGCCGGCCTCGCCATGGACCGTCATCCATTCGTCCCACCATTCATATTGCGCGCCGAAGGCAACTTCCAGCAGCGCCGGAACGCGGTCGGCAAAGCCCAGCACCGCCATGAGATGGGTCGGGCCGACGGCTTGCGCGTAGGACACGGTTTCGGCGACGCCGAAGGCGCCGCGCAGCACGGCGAGATCGTGGCTGCCGAGCATCAGCAACGTCATGTAGAGATCGGCATGAGCCGCGTGCCGCGAGCCCAGCATCGCCGCGACGCGACCTGCCACCTCTTGCTGGCCCGCCTTGATGATCGCGGCATCGACATCCTTGCCGCGCACCTGCGTATAGAGTTGCTGATAGCGATCGAAGCGGCCGGCGAAGTCGTGCACCTGGATCATCTTGGGACGGCCGATCCGGGCGATCTCGTTGAGCGCGAGCCGGTAGCCCGGATCATAGAGCTTCATGTAGCCGACCAGCGCCGTCAGGCCGCTCGCGGCGGCGGCCGCTACCAGCGGGCGCGCCTCCTCTGCCGTAAACGCCAGGGGTTTTTCGACGATGAAATGCTTGCCCGCTTCGATGGCGGCCCGCACCACCGGCGCGTGGTCGAAGGTGCAAATGACCACGGCATCGACCGCCGGATCGCCAAGCAGATCGCGGTAGTCGCCGTAGCGCGAGGCGACGCCGTAGTGATCGCCTAGGCTGTCGAGCACCGTCGCCGAGAGGTCGCAGAGCGCGGCGATCCTCAACTGCGGCAGTTCGTGGATGATCGGCAGATGCATAAGCTGGGCGATCTCGCCGCAGCCGATGACGCCGATGCCCAGCGGGCGCGTTTGGGATGCGCTCATCGCAATCTCCGTGTCAGGACTTTACTGCGCCGGCGGTCAGGCCGGCGATGAATTGCCGTTGCATCAAAAGGAACACCGCGATGACCGGCACGGTGGTCAGGGTAAGCGCTGCAAAATAGAGGTTCCACATTGAGCCGTATTGCTGGAAGAAGGCGACCAATCCGAGCGGGATGGTCTGCACGGAGGGCTCGCGCAGCAAGAGGAAAGCCAGGAAGAAGTCGTTCCAGATCTCGATGAAGGCGAAGATGGTGACAAGCGCGATGCCGGGGCGGATGAGCGGCAGCATCACGTGCCACAGCGTCTGCAGCCGGCTGGCGCCATCGATGCGCGCGGCGTCCTCCAATTCCATCGGCAGCGTCAGGAAGAAGCTGCGCATGATGAAGATGGAAAGCGGCAGGGTCGATGCGGCGTGGATGATGGCGATGCCGACGCGGCTGTTGACGAGGCCGAGGTCGCGCGCGGTCATGAACAGCGGGATCGCCATCACCTGCGGCGGCACCAGCATGGCGGCGACGATGAAAGCCAGGATGACGTTGCGGCCGCGGAACCTGATCCGCGACAGCGCATAGGCCGCCGGCGTCGCGGCAATCACCAGAATGAGCAGGGCGCCGGCCGTGATGCTCACGGAGTTGAAGATGCGGGCGCCCATGCCGGAAATCTTCCAGGCCTCCGCATAGTTGGACCAGAGCAGCTCAGAGGGTGGACCCCAGACGTTGGCGATCACCTCTTCCTTCGATTTGAAGGAGCCGAACAGCACCCAGATGAGCGGATAGAGCGTTTCGACCAGCACCAGCGCGAGCAGGCCGTAGACGAGGGCGAGTTCGCCGGCGTGCCGGCCAAAGACCGAGCGGCGCCTTGCCGGCATCCGGGCGGCGACGGCCTTGCCGGTCACGGCGGCGGAGGCGGGGGCCGCCATCGTCACAGCTCCACCCTGGAGCGGCGCATGAGCGCAAGCAGCGCCACGCAGCAGAGGCCGACAATCAGGAACAGCGTGAAACCCATGGCGCTGGCGTAGCCCATATTGCCGTCCTGGAAGGCAGTCTTGACCATCAAGGTCATCACCACCTCGGTGGCGTGGTTGGGGCCGCCCTGGGTCAGCACCTGCACGATGTCGAAGTTGCGCACGAAGGCGCCCGACAGGCCGAGGATGACGTTGATCAGCACGACCGGCATCATCAGCGGCAAGGTGATGTGGCGGAAGCGGCGAAACGCGTTGGCGCCATCGAGATGCGCCGCCTCGTAGAGTTCTGCGGAAATGGTCTGCAGGCCGGCAAGATAGATCACGGCATGGAAGCCCAGCCATTTCCAGATATCGACCGCGATGATGGCATAAAGCGCAATGTCGGCGTCGCCGAGCCAGGAGCGCTTGAGGCCGGCGAGCCCGACAAGGTCCAGCCCGGCATTGAGCAGGCCGAACACCGGATTGTAGATCCACGACCAGAGCAGGCCTGTCGCGGCGAAGGACAGCGTGACGGGTATGAAGACGGCCGCGCGGATCGGACCGCGCAGAAACAGCGCGCGATCGAGCAGCAGCGCCAGCCCCATTCCGAGCCCGTTCTTGAAGACCAGGATGAGCGCGACGAAAATCAGGTTGTTGAGCAGCGCGCCCTGGAACAGGCTGTCGCCGAAGAGCCGCGTATAGTTGGCGAAGCCGACAAAGACAGGCGCCGAAAAACCGTCCCAGCGCGTGGCGCTGATCCACAGGCCGCGCACGAACGGCCAGACGAAGAAGAGACCAAGCAGCAGGCCGGCAGGCGCGAGCATCAGGGCCGCAGCGAATGTATCGCTGCCGATCGCCCTTGCACGCCGTCCGCCACCTGCCATGTCGCGGTTCAGCTCTGTCCGGGAGTGAGCGACAGGCCCAGTGTGCCGGTCAGATACTCGATGCTTTCAACAGCGCTCTGCTCGGCGGTCTTCTTCGAGGCGTCCAGCTCCACGATGGCAAGTCCATCATAGTCGGCGTCGAGGAGGACATCGACCAGGCCGGGGAGATCGACCACGCCGGCGCCGAGCTCGCAGAAGGCGGCGTAGCGATCGGGGCCCCTCAGCGCATCGTCGACCCGGGAGTCCTTGAAGTGCATGTAACGAACCGCCGAGATATAGGTTTTGAGCGCGTCGACCGGATCGGAGTGCGTCTGCACCAGATGGGCCGGATCGATGCACAGGCCGGCATGGCGGGTGTCGAGCTCATCCATCATGCGGTCCAGCTGTTCGCGGCGCTCGATGAAGGTGTCGAGATGCGGATGGTAGATGGTGGCGATGCCGAGATCGGCGGTGCGACGCCCGATGTCTTCGAGCGCGCGGCAGAACGCCTTGTAGTCCTGCGCGGCATGCGCGTTGCCGGACGCTTCCGAGGGGCCGCCGCCAAGCACCAGCACCGGCGCGCCGAAACCTTTCAGCAGGCGCGCAAGCGTCACCAGGCAATCGCGCTCATAGTCCCAAAGCCTAGGGTTGACGAAGGTGGCGTTGACATAGAGCGACGACAGCTTGATGCCGAGATCGCTCTGGGCCTGCGAAAGCAAGGCATAACGGCGTAGGATGTCGGTGTCGGTCGTCACGCCGGGAGGCGGCAGATCGCCGAGCTGCATATATTTGCGCGCGAACTGGTCTGACAGGCTGGTGAAGGCGAGGATCTCGAACCAGCCGAAACCCTGGCCGGCGAGGAATTCGAGCGCGGGGCGCAGCGGCTGGCCGGTCAGGTCCCAGCTGTTGAGATGGTAGCCGATGGAAAACCGCTGTCTGGCCGCGCGCGTCATGGAATGCCTTCCTGCTTTGGAATGATGCCGCGGGCTGGTCTCTGGCCAGCCCGCGGGGAGGGTAATTTGCCGTGATGGGACCGCCGTCCGGGTTTCGGCTCAGTCCTTGGGCGGCCAGTTGCCTTCGTCGACAAGTGTCTTGAATGCCGCCTGCACGCTGGCCGCCGCGTCCTCGGGTGTCGTGGTACCGCCGACCACGCCGGCGATGCCGGAGGCAACCGCCGTGGTGACTTCGCTTGGCCACATCCAGTCGAGGAACTTGACGGTGTTCGGGAACGTCGTCTGGCGCAGCGATGTGGCATAGGGCTCGTTGACGCCATCCACGCCCTTGATCGAGGTGGCGATCGGCTGGTCCGCCGCGAGATAGATCTTGGCCACCTCCGGCTTGGTCAGATAGGCGATGAAATCGAGCGCCGGCTTGACCTTCTCGTCCGGGATGGAGGCGGACAGGCACATGCCGTTGTCGGCGCCGCCGCCATGCTTCGGCTCGCCTTTGGTGCCGGGCATCTTCGGGAACGGAAAGACGCCCCAGGTGAACGTCTTGACGCTGTCCTTCAGCGACGGCACCTCCCATGTGCCGCCATAATACATGGCGCTCTTGCCGCTGGCGAAGGCAGCGCGCATGCCGTCCATGTCGACCGACAGCGAATCCTTCGACAGGATGCCGTCGTCCACCCACTGCTTGATGAGCCGGAAGGCTTCGATGCTGGCGGCGTCGTTGAACGGCTCCTTGCCCTCGAGCTGCGTCTGGGTGAGCGTGATCGAGTCGCCGCTGGACTGCGCCAGCGCCTCGAAATACCACATCGGCCACATGACGGCATTGGCGCCCTGGTGCAGCAGCGGAATGACGCCGGCCTGCTGCAGTTTCGGCACGGCCGCCTTGAGGTCCTCATAGGTCGGCTGCTCGGGAATGCCGAGCTTCTTGAACAGCTCCACATTGTAGAAGACAGTGGAGGTCGAAAGCGAGCTGATCGGCACGCCGTAGAGCTTGCCGCCGACGGTGAAGGCGCCGAGGCTGGTGGCATCGACATTGCCCGCGAAGGGCTTGACCTCATCGGTGATGGGCTTGAGCAGGCCGCGACGCACATAGGCGCCATTCACCCAATAGGCCGAGCAGGCGATCAGATCCATTTCCTGGCCGGAAAGCTTGGCCGTCATCATCCGCTGCAGCGAGCCCGATTGCGGCCCCTGCGCGTCCCATTCGACGGCGGCGACTTCGGGATGCTCCTTGAGGAAACCCGAGACGACTTCGTCGCGGATCTGGGTCTGGACTTCCGGCTTTTCGCGCGGGGCCAGCACATCCAGCGAAGAGCCGCCGAAAACCTTCAGCGTGACGCCGTCGGCATGGGCGGAAAATCCCGAGGCGGCGAATGCTGTTGCAAGCGAGGCGGCGAAAACACCCGTCTTCAGACAAGCCGGGGCAAACTCAAGGCGCAAATTGGGCATGAAACCAGACATTTCAGGAACCCCTCTGTTGATCCCCGAGCCGTCCTGAAGCTCAGGAATTCATTGATTGTCATATGAGTAAGCGATAAGCTTTTTGCCTTGTCAAGTTGCAAGTTCCAGGCGTTCCGATGCTCAAGGAAGCGTGATTTTTCCCGGTTATGGGAGATTTCCGCCGGCGAACCAAAAATAGCTTGACTTCGCAAGGGTTCAGCGTCTTGTTTGATCATCAACAATGATCAAGGGGAAGCCATGTCTGTGGATGTCTTTTCCGCGCATTTCCAGAATCGCCAGTTCAGGCTCGATCCGGCGCGCACCGCGCTCGTGGTCGTCGACATGATCAACGAGTTCTGCAAGCCCGGCGGCAAGATGGTGCTTCCCGGCTATGAAGAGCTCGTCGGGCCGCAATTGGCGCTGGTCAAGGCCATGCGCGACGTCGGCGCGCCGGTCATCTGGGTGCACGACACCCACCGTGCGGGAATGCGCCGGGAGCGCGAGTGGGAGAAACGCACGCCGCACGGGCTCGAGGGGACATGGGCGGTCGACATCATCGAGGATCTCGGCGCGCGAGCGGATGAGATCCACCTGATCAAGCGGCGTTACTCGGCATTCTTCCAGACCGACCTCGATCTGACCCTGAAGGACATGCAGATAGACCAACTGGTGATCTGCGGCGTGGTGACTAACATCTGCGTGCGCTCGACCGTGCATGATGCCTTCTTCATCGGCTACGACGTCGTCGTTCCGGCCGATGCCTGCGCGGCGACGGGGTCGCGCGAGCAGGAAAGCTCGCTCTATGACATCGCAACGCATTTCGGCGTCGTGTCGGATTCGGCCACCGTCGTCGCGGCGCTGCGCGAAGGCGCGCCGATCGCCAACATGATTGCCGCTTGAGACGATGACGGCTAGTTTTGACGTGGAAGCGGAGGGCTCGCGGCCTTTGAACGAACAGAAGAACTTGGAAACGGTATTGGGTGCTGAAGAGGAGATAGACGAAGAGACTTTGTCCATGGGCAGAGGCGTTCCGTCAGACTTGCCGGAACTCGGCCGGGAAGAAATTCTCGCCTTCTACGCGCGCACCGGATACTCGCTCGAGCATCATGCCGCGCATATATTGCGTAAAGCCCACCAGAGAGCGACCGCCTGCTTCCAGGAGGTGATGCCGCA
>FTCZ01002778.1_pt1 | contig 18061 bp, 24 predicted proteins | sample 1658871 | NCBI WGS metagenome assembly FTCZ01 (sample SAMEA3914864, study PRJEB12502) | metagenome | biome: forest; material: soil | place: USA | collected 2012-03-12 | depth 0.3 m
CCTTCAAGGTCAGCGCCTGGCCGGTGTAGGCGCACGGGATGCCGCCCATGTTGTAGTGCACCGTCGGGATGACCGGGATCGGTTCCTTGGTGACGTCGACGCCGGCGAAGATGCGCGCCGATTCCGAGATGCCCGGCAGGCGCTTGTGCAGGATTTCCGGCGGCAGGTGGTCGAGGTGCAGGTAGATGTGGTCCTTCTTGGGACCGACGCCGCGGCCTTCGCGGATTTCCATGGTCATCGAGCGCGACACGACGTCGCGCGAGGCCAGGTCCTTGGCGGAGGGGGCGTAGCGTTCCATGAAGCGCTCACCGGCCGAGTTGGTCAGGTAACCGCCTTCGCCGCGCGCGCCTTCGGTGATCAGGCAGCCCGAGCCGTAGATGCCGGTCGGGTGGAACTGCACGAACTCCATGTCCTGAAGCGGCAGGCCGGCGCGCAGCACCATGGCGTTGCCGTCGCCGGTGCAGGTGTGGGCCGAGGTTGCCGACAGGTAGGCGCGGCCGTAGCCGCCGGTCGCCAGGATGACGAGATGGGCGCGGAAAACGTGGATGTCGCCGGTGTCGAGCTGCCAGGCGGTGACACCGCGGCAGACGTCGCCGTCCATGATCAGGTCGAGCGCGAAATATTCGATGAAGAATTCGACGTCGTTACGCAGCGACTGGCCATACAGGGTATGCAGGATGGCATGGCCGGTGCGGTCGGCGGCGGCGCAGGTGCGTTGCACCGGGCCTTCGCCGAAATTCTTGGTCATGCCGCCGAACGGGCGCTGATAGATCTTGCCGTCGTCGGTACGCGAGAACGGCACGCCCCAGTGTTCGAGCTCGTAAACCGCCTGCGGCGCATTGCGCACGAGATATTCGATGGCGTCCTGGTCGCCCAGCCAGTCCGATCCCTTGACGGTGTCGTACATGTGCCACTGCCACTTGTCCTCGCCCATATTGCCGAGCGAAGCCGCGACGCCACCCTGGGCGGCCACGGTGTGCGAGCGGGTGGGAAACACCTTGGTGATGCAGGCCGTCTTCAATCCCGCCTGACCGGCGCCGAGTGCGGCGCGCAGGCCCGAACCGCCGGCGCCAACGACGACGACGTCATATTCGTGATTGATGATGTTGTAGGACTTGGACGCCATTACGCTCGCCCCCCTTGATAAACGAGATAGACGCCGCCGAGGCAGGCCGCGAGGATCACGAGGCTGAGCAGGAAGACGAGGAAGAGGTAGAAGCCGCGGCCCTCATTCTTGTCGATATAGTCCTCAACGACGACGCGCAGGCCCATATACATGTGCCAGATGCTGACGACGACGGTCAGCGAAATCAGGGCGGCATTGAGCGGCTGCTGCACGAAGTGACGGGCACCGTCGAAGCCGGTATTGGCGATTTGGCAGGCTGCCCAGGCGGCCCAGGCCGTCAGGAAGACCAGCAGGACCGAGCTGAAGCGTTCGGCCAGCCACGTGCCGGCGCCATGATGCGATGAGGCTTTCCAGTCTTTCGCCGAGCGGGCGCCGACGTCACGATGATCGCTCATAGCGCCACCTTCTTGCAAACGATGAGACAGGCCCAGAAGGCGATGGTGAGAACCACGCCCAGCGCCATGGTCCAGAAGGCCAGGGCGTCGGCGGTCTTCGGCTTGAAGCCGCCGCCCAGGTCCCAGACGAAGTGGCGCAGGCCGCCGGTCAGGTGGACGAAGCCGGCCAGGGTCAGCAGGAACCAGACGGCCAAGCCCGGCAGCGAGGCGGCATATTGCACGAACACCGTATAGGTTTCGCGGCCCATCGCCAGGCAGACCAGCCAGGCGGCGATGAGGATCAAACCGGCGACCGAGCCGAAGCCGGTGACGCGGTGCATGATCGAGCTGAACATGGTGATGTGCCAGCGCCAGACCTGAAGGTGCGGGGACAGCGGGCGGGGAGGGGTCTGAGACATGCGATCTTGATCCAATGTCCGGGGCCGCGGGGCAGCCGGTAAACTTTACGTGCGTTCGCCGGGTCTTTTAGACCCAACGTGTGCCAAGTCAATTACAGTTTCAGTCTTTTTGGCCGGTAAATGCCCGTTTTGCAAGGCGTCCGGTCATTTGTGGGCGATCTCAAAAAAGCCCTCTTCGTGTTCTTCCCTTATGCGGTGAATGAATTCTTAAGATGCCTGAGATTAGGCTCTTTAAGTGATCGCTTTACGACAGCCGGGCCTTGGGCCTGCCGCGTCGCAAGCCCTCATCCTTTTGTACCCGCAGCCAAGCCGTGAGTTCGAGCCGTGCTGAATGCCCTTCTGATGTCCGCCGCCCTGCTGGGCGCACAAGATGCCGCCCCGGCCGCTCAGCCGGCGGCCCCCGTGACCGTCAATGCCTACAAAGGCAATTACGAACACCAGGACACGCCCGCCGCGTCGCGCCTCGACAACAACATTCTGTCGGCCTTCGCCGCGCGCCAAAGCGAGGCCGGACCGATGGAAGGCACGTGGATCATCGCCGACGGCGATGGTCACAAGCTGGTCAGCCTGGAATTGCGCAACGCCGGCCAGCCCGGTCATCTCGACGGCGCCTGGCGCGCCATCCCCGCCGGTTACGGCCTGAACAGTTCGGGCCTGCTGTCCGACCTGACCCTGACCGGGCGCGACATGGAGATCAACTACTTCATAGGCCGCGCGCGTTCACCGGTGGTGCTCGAACTGCACAAGGGCGGCGACGGTCAATGGCGCGGGTCTATGCTCGATCCGTCGGGTCAGAAGACCACCGTGCTGATGAGCCAGGCGCACAGCCAGTCCTGAGTGCTGCTTGTCACCAGGGCCATAGATTGAAGACCGCGAAGCGGTCGCCTGGCGCATTGAGCGCCCGCGCAGTGTCCCCGAAACGACGTTTCGGGGAAAAACGGAGCGAGCCCAGCCGCCGTAGGCGGTGCCCGGCGATTGAGGGCAAGCAAAAAGCGGCAATCGGCTCTATCCGATTGCCGCGTTGCGTTGCAGCAGGGACTTGCGCGCGCCGCGCTTAAGGATTAGAGGCTGACCCCGAATTTCGGCACGCGGATAGTAAAGGGAACCTCCATGGCACGCGCGAAAATTGCTTTGATCGGCTCGGGTATGATCGGGGGCACGCTGGCCCACATCTGCGCCCGTGAGGAACTGGGCGACGTCGTCCTGTTCGACATCATGGAAGGCACGCCGCAAGGCAAGGCGCTCGACATCGCCGAAGCCACCTCCGTGTTCGGCAAAGACGTCGCCCTGCGCGGCGCCAACGACTATGCCGATATTGCCGACGCCGACGTCTGCATCGTCACCGCTGGCGTGCCGCGGAAGCCCGGCATGAGCCGCGACGACCTCTTGGGCATCAACCTGAAGGTCATGAAGGCCGTCGGTGAAGGCATCAAGAAGTATGCCCCCAACGCCTTCGTCATCTGCATCACCAACCCGCTCGACGCCATGGTGTGGGCGCTGCGCGAATTCTCAGGCCTGCCGCACAACAAGGTCATCGGCATGGCCGGCGTGCTCGACTCGGGTCGTTTTGCCTACTTCCTGGCCGAAAAGACCGGCGTCTCGGTTGAAGACATCCGCGCCTGGACGCTGGGCGGTCACGGCGACGACATGGTACCGATGGTGCGCCATTCGACGATCGGCGGCCTGCCGCTGCCGGACGCCGTCGCTCAGGGCTTCCTGACGCAAGCCGAACTCGACGCCATCGTCACCCGCACGCGCGGCGGCGGCGGTGAAATCGTCGCCCTGCTGAAGACCGGCTCGGCCTTCTACGCGCCGGCGGAATCGGCCATCCTGATGGCGACGTCGTACCTCAAGGACAAGAAGCGCGTCCTGCCGTGCGCCGCCTATCTGCAAGGCGAGTACGGCTTGCGCGGCCTCTACGTCGGCGTGCCGGTGGTCATCGGCAAGAACGGCGCCGAAAAGATCCTGCAGTTCACGCTGAACGACGCCGAAAAGGACATGTTCGCCAAGTCGGTGGCCAGCGTCCAGGGCCTGATCGCCGCATGCAAGACCATCGATCCGTCGCTGGGTTAAGTTCGGTACCAAATACCGCGAAGAAGCCGCTCCCACCGGAGCGGCTTTTTTGTTGCGCCATGGCGGAGGCGGGCATAGGGTCCGTGAGACCGGCCTCATAAAATGCCGGCGGGAATGCCTTATGCCGACCGCTCAGCGCCACTACAGCCTCGATTATCTGCGCTGCGCCTGCATTCTTTACCTGATGGGTTTCTGGCACCTGTTCGAATATACGGGCATTGCCCGGGCCGACTTCAACAACGACTTCACCCGCCGCGGTGCCACCATCGTGCTGGCCCTGTTCGTGCTGATTTCGGGCTTTCTGTGCGGTGGCCGCGGCATAGGCAGCGCCGCCGAGCTCGGCCGCTACTATGTCGGGCGGTTCTGGCGCCTATATCCGCCGTTCGTGCTGGCCAGCCTCCTATTCTGGGTGTTCAAGCTCGAGCAGCCGGACCGGCTGTTGCGCGGCGTCGCGCTGATTTCGATGTTCACGACCGATGCGCCGCGAACGCTTTGGTTCATCGACATGCTGGTCATGTTTTACGCCATAGCCCCCCTGTTTCTGTGGGTGCGGCAGCGGCTGTGGGCCTGTCTCGGTGTGATGATCGCGGTCCTGGCTGCAGCCGGCGCCTATGGGCTGCTGACGCACCTGCTCGACTGGCGGCTGTTCCTGTTCCTGCCGTGTTTCGTCGCCGGCATCCTGCTGGCGCAGAAGACGCCGAAACTGACCTGGACGCTGGGCGTTGTGCTCATCCTGCTATGGTGCCTGAGCGCCTGGCTGACGACTTTCATCCCGTTCGAGGACCTGCGCGACAGTCCGCTGCAGATCCCGCTTGGCCTGGTGTCGGCGATCGGCCTGTTCCTGGTGGTCTACGGCCTGACCGACCGCCTCAAGACGCCGGGCATCGTCTCGGTCATCAGCTATTCGAGCTACTTCATGTATCTCTATCACCGCCCGCTCTACGAGACGGCGGCGGGGCTGCTGCATGGCGTATCGGTGCCGGTACGCACCGTCATTCTGATCGGTATATGCGTGCCGATCCTGATCGGCATCGCCTATTTATTGCAGACCGCTTATGACCGGATGATCAAGCGGCTGATGCCGAAAACGGTTTAAATCAGAGGGAGTCGCACATGTCCCGTTCGCGTATGCTCGCCCTGGCCAGCCTGGCCGTCATGATCGCGCTCAGCGCCTGCGCCCGCCGGCCGATGGGCCACGAAGGCGATCCCGCCTTCGTGCGCGGCCTGATCGACGGCCTCGTGGCGCCGATCAGCTTTGTCATCAGCCTGTTTTCCAGCACGGTGCGCATGTACGCCTTTCCGAATGTCGGGCGGTGGTACGATTTCGGGTTCTTGCTCGGGCTGTCGGTGTGGGGCGGGGGCGGCAGCCAGATCGTCACGCGCTACATCTATGTCGACCGCCGCAGCGGCCGCAACGTCAGCGACGACTGACTCTTGACCGCGGCCGGGCGATTGCCTAGCCCTTGGCCATGACCCAGATTTTCACCTCGCCGCTCGGCCCGACTCTCGAAACCGAACGCCTCATTTTGCGGCCACCGCTGGCCAGCGATTTCGACGGCTTTTGCGCCTTTCACGCCGATGACGAAGCCATGACACATCTCGGCGGCGTGCAGTCGCCGCCCGTGGTGTGGCGCACCCAACGCGCCATGGCCGGCGCCTGGGCACTGGACGGATTTTCCATGTTCAGCGTCCTCGACAAGCAGACCGGCGAGTGGATGGGCCGCATTGGTCCACTCTATCCGCACGGCTGGCCGGGACGCGAGGTCGGCTGGGGTCTGATGTCGCGCTACTGGGGCAAGGGCTTTGCCCGCGAAGCCGCCATCGCCGCCATGGATTTCGTTTTCGATCAACTCGGCTGGGGCGACGTCATCCACACCATCGCTCCGGAAAACCTGGCCTCGGCCGGCGTGGCCAAAAGCCTGGGCTCGATCAATCGCGGTCCGGGCCATTTGCCCGACCCCTACGCCACTATCCCTGTCGATATCTTGGGCCAGAGCCGCGACGACTGGCGCATCAATCGCACCAAACTGTTGAAATAACAGTCAGAAAATTTTCTTGTGCCAAGCCGCTTGACAGAACGCTGTCATCAAATGTATTTAACCATCAAGTTATTTAACTAACTTGTTAAGTGGAGTTATAAAGCGTGCCCGATCACGGCGACCCGTTGAGCCTGACCCTGAATGCCCTGGCCGATCCGACGCGGCGGGCCATCCTGGCACGGCTCAGCCTGGGCGAGGCCACGGTCAACGAGCTGGCCGAGCCGTTCGACATGAGTTTGCCGGCGGTATCCAAGCACCTGAAGGTGCTGGAGCGCGCCAAGCTGATCTCGCGGTCGCGCGAAAAGCAATGGCGGCCGTGCAAGCTCGAGGCGGCGCCGCTCAAGGCGGTCGACGCCTGGATCGGTGATTATCGCAAGATGTGGGAAGACCGTTTCGACCGGCTGGATGCGTATCTGAAGACGCTCAAGCCGGACGGGGATATCCATTAAAGGAGACGTCCGATGGGATGGTGGCTTTGGTACAGGCGGCTTTGGGAAGCGCGTTTCGACCGGTTGGCCGCCTATCTCAAACGGTTGCAGGAGAAGGACGAGGGACGATGACCATCCATTCGGGAAGCTGCCATTGCGGTCGCGTCCGCTATACCGCCGATCTCGATCTCAGCCGCGGCAGCGTACGCTGTAACTGCTCGGTTTGCGCCAAGGGGCGGATGTGGTTCGCCATGGCGACTGAAGGCACCTTCAAGGCCGAGGGCGCCGAGGCGCTGACCACTTATACTTTTGGCGACCGCGTCCGGCACACCTTCTGCGCCACCTGCGGCGTCAAGCCGTTCGCCGAGGTCACGGGCATGGGGACCGCCATCAACCTGGCGACGCTCGACGATCTGTCGCCCGAAGACCTGGCAGACATCGCCATCCACCATATCGACGGCCGCAACGACCGTTTCGACCGCGCACCTGCGGTTACCAGCTATCTCTGAGAGGAAACATCATGTCCGACCTGCCCCTGTCCGAAGCCGAAGTCTTCGCCATCGACCGCGTCTTCGATGCGCCGCTCGACCTCGTCTGGGCCGCCTATACCGAAGAACAGCACATCGCGGTCTGGTTCGGTCCCGGCGGCTCGCCGCTCAAGGTCAAGTCGATGGACGTCAAGCCCGGTGGCGTCTTCCTCTACGGCATGGAGATGCCGGGCGGTCTCGTCATGTGGGGCAAGTGGGTCTACCGCGAGGTCCAGGCGCCGCAAAAGCTGAGCTATGTCGTCTCGTTCTGCACTGAGCAGGGCGAGCCGGTGCGCCATCCGATGGCGCCGCTGTGGCCGCTGGAAGTGCTGGCCGAACAGACCTTCACCGCCGACGGTACCAAGACGCGCATGACCAGCCGTTCGTGGCCGATCAATGCCACGCCGGAAGAGCGCGCCATCTTCACCGCCGGTCACGCCTCGATGCAGATGGGCTTCGCCGGTGCCCTGGCCCAGCTCGACGCCTACCTCGCCAAAACCAAGTCCTGAAACGCAGAAAGCGGAGACCTCCGATGAAACGCATGATCCTGAGTTGCGCCGCCCTGGCGCTGATGACCGCCCCGGCCGCTTTTGCCGCTCACAAGGCGCCGGCCGCACTCAAGCCCGCTGCCAGCGTTCTGCCGGCCGGCGACTATACGATCGACAAGCCGCACGCCTCGCTGAGCTTTACCGTCAGCCATATGGGCTTCTCGCACTATACCGCGCGCTTCTCGTCGTTCGACGCCCAGCTCAAGCTCGACCCGGCGCATCCGGAAAAGGCGCAATTGACGGCGACGATCGACCCGAAGTCGCTTGAGCTCAATGCCCCGCCGGCCGGTTTCAAGGACGAATTGCTGGGCAAGGAATTCTTCGACATCGCCGCCAATCCGACCTGGACCTTCAAGTCGACGCGCATCGTCAAGACGGGTGCCAAGACGGCCAAGGTCACGGGTGATATGACCATGCACGGCATCACCAAGCCGGTGACGCTCGATGTCACCTTCAACGGCGGCTATCCCGGCATGCCGCAGATGGACCCGCACGCCCGCATCGGCTTCTCGGCCCATGGCGTGTTGAAGCGCTCGCAATTCGGCATGGGTTACGGCATTCCCGCACCCGGCACGACTATCGGCGTCGGCGACGACGTCACCATCGTCATCGAATGCGAATTCACCGGCCCCGCGCTCAAGGACGGCAAGTAGCCGACCGCCATTTCAAAGGAACACGTCCATGAAATTCACACCCTATCTGAACTTCAAGTTCACCTGCGCCGAAGCGTTCGCCTTTTATGAAAAGCTGTTCGACGGCAAGATCACCTTCATGATGAGCCATGGTGATAGTCCGATGGCCGGTGAAATGCCTGCGGAATGGCACTCCGCCGTCATGCACGCCACGCTGGAGATCAAGGGCCAGACCATCCAGGGCGCCGATGCGCCCGGCGACTGGTATCAGACCCCCGCAGGCTTTGCTGTCATCATCGAGCTCGAGGACGAGGCCGAAGCCGACCGCATCTTCACCGCCCTGGTCGAAGGCGGATTTGAGAAGATGGCGATGGCGGAAACCTTCTGGGCCAAGCGTTTCGGCATGTGCACCGACCGCTTCGGTACGCCGTGGATGATCAATGTGCCCAAGCCGATGTAGGCTTGAGGCCAAAACACACTGGGGAGCTTACCATGTCCATTGCCATCGTCATCATTCTCGTCGTCATTGCCGGTCTTCTGATCCTGCTGGCGGTGCGGCCCAATCGCTTCGTGGTGCAGCGCTCGATCGTCATCGCCGCACCGGCCGAGCGCATCTATGCGCTGATCGCCGATTTCCACGCTCAAGGCTGGGGCTCGTGGTCGCCGTGGGAAGGCATCGATCCCAACCTGCAGCGCCACTATACCGGTGCCGAAAGCGGGCTGGGCGCGGTCTATAACTGGGAAGGCGACAACAAGGTCGGCTCCGGCCGCATGGAAATCGTCCGCGCCGTGTCACCGCAACGTATCGACATCAAGCTCGACTTCTACAAGCCGATGAAGAATTCGACCATGGCCGAATTCACCCTCGATCCGGACGGCTCCGGTCAGCGTGTCACCTGGCGCATGTCGGGTCCGGTGCCGTACTTTGCCCGCCTGTTCCACCTGGTCTTCAATATGGACAAGATGATCGGCGGCCAATTCGATCAGGGCTTGAAGACCCTCAAGACCCAGGTCGAGGCCTGATCATGGACGCAGCCTCGGCTCCGCTTTCGCTGCACCTGATCCGCGTCTTCGATGCGCCGCGCGATCTGGTGTGGGCGGCGTGGACGGACCCCGAGCACCTGGCGCAATGGTGGGGGCCGGTCGACCACCCCGCCAGCACCGTCGACATGGAGGTGCGCACCGGGGCCACCTGGCGCAACTGCCTGCACGGCGTCCACGATGGCCGGGACCTTTGGCAGAACGGCCTGTTCAAAGAGGTCACGCCGCCGGAACGCCTTGTTTTCAGCTTCGTCTGGGAGCAGGATGGCGAGCGCGGCGTGCCTAACGAGGTCACGGTGACCTTTGAGGATCTGGGCGCGCAGACGCGTATGACCTTTGTCCAGGGTCCGTTCGAAACCACAGGTGAGCGCGACGGTCACGGTTACGGCTGGGGCTCGAGTTTCGATCGCTTGGCCCAATATCTTCCGCATTTCAGCCAATCCGGAGGCATTGCTGTGCAACGCCAGGCTCATCACCACATCTTCGTCATCGAGCGCGAATTCACCTATCCGCCGGCCCTGGTCTTCTTCGGCTACAGCAACGAGGACGCGCGCCGCGCCTGGTTCACCGGTCCGCCCGATTGGGAACGTGGCGAGCGCACATTCGATTTCCGCGTTGGCGGCTTCGAGGTCAGCGAAGGCGGGCCCAAGGGCGGCTTCGTCTCGCGCTACGAAGGCCGCATCCTCGAAATCGTGCCGGATGAGCGCATCATCACCGCCTTCATGATGTATATCGACGGCGCGCCGATGACCGCCTCGCTATCGACCGTCGAATTCAAGCCGGGCGACTATGGTACTCTGCTGAAATACACCGAACAGATCGTCTTCCTTGACGGTCATGACCATCTGCCGCAACGTATCGAGGGGTCGGAGGGCATTTTCGATGCCTTCGAGATCTATCTCGAGGCGCAGCACCAAAAGAAGGACTGAGCCATGGCCGACACCGCCATGTCCGTAAAGGCCGACGGCCTGGACGTCACCCTGTCGCGGCTGTTCGATGCGCCGCGGGCCCTGGTTTTCCGCGCCTGGACCGACGATCACATGATGAGCCAGTGGTGGGGGCCGCACGGCCTGACCGCGACGGCGCGCATGGATGCCCGCGTCGGCGGCAGCTACGAGCTGGTCATGCACGCCGCCAATGGTGAGGACTATCCGCTGACCGGCACCTTCCTCGACATCGTTCTCAATGAGCGCATCGTCATGGATATGCACGTCGGCGGCCATCCGGCCAACTGGCACGACTATCTGGCCGAGCTCTATACCAAGGCCGGCGGTCCGCCCGACACCAAGCCCAGTCTCAGCCTCGTCACCCGCGTCACCTTTGCCGACGAAGCCGGCGGCACGCGGCTGACGGTGACGCAGACCTATCGCAGTGCCGCCGACCGCGACGCCTTTATCGAGATGGGCAGCGCCGGCGGTTGGGGCCAAAGCTTCGAGAAGCTGGCCGCCTTGCTGCTCAAGGCCTGATGAAACAGCGCCGGTCGCGTCTGGTTTTGTCGGCGCTGATCGTCGCTATGGGCGCAGGCCTCGGCCTGTTGGGCGTGGCCGTGATGTGGCAGCCGCCCGATCCTCGCGACATGGCGGCGCACTGGCGCGCCTTTCTGGCATCGCCAGGCCTCTCTACCTACGCCGTGGTGCGTTTTGACCTGCACTATTGCCCGCCGAAAGAGTGCGTCGCGTGGTCCGGACTGCAGGAGCATGACGTCGCGCGGTTGGCCAGCCTGGCTCAAGACGGCAATCGTCACGCGATCAGTCTGGCCTTGCGGCTCTCGGCTCTGCCCGGTGAAGACGACATCGGCTCCGAGGACATCGTGTTGTGCTGTGGACCCATCATCAAGGCCCAGCCACGCACCTTTCTTCAGATGAGCCGCGAGGTGCGATTGACCAAGACAGACGTGGTGACCGCGTCGCAACTCGGCATCGACGAGGATTTCCCAGCCTACGGTGCCGAATTGCGCGCCCGACGCACCGCCTTGGCGGCGGTGAATGATGCCGGCCTCAAACCCTGGCGCGACCATGATATGGCGGCACTGGATGCGGCGATTGCCCTCAATGATCGCCACGTCGCCGAAGACGCGCAATAGGGTTAACCTCGGTTAAGGCAATACTTTACCGCACAATTAAAGAAGGTATGCGATTGTGGCATGGACCGGGCCTGAGATGTTCCCGGCCGTCACAATGGATCACACCATGAAGTCCGTGGTTGCCCTGGCCGCTCTGGCCGCGATGATTGCCCTTCCGGCGCATGCCCAGCGCCCGCAACTGATCGCCGACTGGCAAGCTTTTGCCGGCGCCGAGCCCAACCGTCCCAATCTCGATGCCATTCACGCCGACCTGGACGCCTGCCGCGACCAGGCCTGCGTCACCGATAACCGCCTGTCGTCGGACGACGTGCAAAAGCTGGCCTGGTGGGTCAGCCGCGGCAATCGCCTGGCCATCCGCCTGTCGTTTGACGCCGCCAACCTGATCGATACGTCGAGCGACGGCGGCCAGCAGCTGGCGCAAAGCTATGGCGGCCTGATCAAGGCCGACCCGACGGCCTTCCTGGCCATGGCGCACGACGAAGGCGCCTCCACGGCCACGGTGACCACGGATGCGGTTGCGACCTCGGATCTGATTTCCGAAAACTACACCGCTCAGGCCCGCGAGCTGAAGGCGCGCCTGATCGCCCTGCGCGAGGTCGACGACACGGCGCTGAACGGCATGCGCGACCAGTGCATGACGGCGATCGCAGTCCGTCTGAAGGCCATTGCCCCGAAGATCGGCGGCTTTGACGACGACGGCGCCTATCATCCTAAAAAAGAAGCCCTCTAAGCGACGGCTTGTTAGCTGTCTTCAGCCGATGTAGCGTGCGCCAAACGCCGGGAGGCCAGGGTGCGCTACATTGCGGGACTTATGCTGTTTCCGATGCTGTTTCTGGCTGTACCAGCACTGGCTGGTCCGGCCACCAAGCCCGTGCCTCTGACCGAGCAATGGCGGCAGTTCGTCGCCACGCCTGACAAGCCTCATTTCGACCGCCTCTATGCCGGCGTTCGCGCCTGTCACAAGGCCTGTCTGCGCCAGAACACGCCCCTTTCCGATGACACGATTGCGGGCCTGGCGCGGCTGATCGCTCAGCGTAACCGCCTGGCTCTGCGGCTGTCGTTTGCCGCCAATCCTCTGATCAAACCCGACACGACGGCGCTGGCGCAAAGCTATGGCGCCATTATCCGCGTCGATCCGACGGCGTTTTTGCGCGTCGCCTACGACGAAAAAGCGCCGCAAGCGGTGATCGTCGGTGACGCCGCCGCCCTGCCGGACAGTTTTGCTGACGATAACAGCTCGCAGGTCCATGAACTGAGCGCCCGCCGCGCGGCGCTGGCCCGCGTCGGCGACAGCGACCTGATCCCGCTGCGCGATGTCTGCTTGGCGCGGCTCGACGCCGATATAAACCGTTTCGGCGGCCAAGGCGGCCAACCCAAGCCCGTACATCCACCGGCGCCTAAGGACAAGCCTCGCAAGGAGACCATCACATGAGCCGAGCCGAAGGGCCTTTCGACGTTGTGCGCACTGCCGAGCCCGTCCACGCCAAGGGCGAAGGCCTGCTGGGGCGTCATGCCCTGGCCAAGACCTATCACGGCGCGCTCGAAGCAGCGGGGATCGGCGAGATGCTGGCTGCGGGCACGGCGACACCTGGGTCGGCCGGCTATGTCGCCATCGAAAAGGTCACGGGCACGCTCGATGGCCGCGCCGGTAGCTTTTACCTGCAGCATTCGGGGACGCTGAACCGTGGCGAGGGCAGCCTGACCATCCACGTCATTCCGGATTCCGGCACCGATGCGCTCACCGGCCTGACGGGGACGATGCAGATCGTCATCGCCGACGGCAAGCACAGCTACGTCTTCGATTATGAGCTATAGCCAGCCACCGGTTTTCAGCGCCTTTTGATAGCGGCGGCTAACAGGCGCGCGCTGGCCATCCTTGAGCACCAGGTCAACGCGGCCGTCCTTGCGCGCCACATCGCTGACCGCGTCCTTAGCCACCCACCACGAGCGGTGGATCTGCGAGCCCTCGATGCCGTCGAGCTCGCGAATGGCGTCGTAGAGCCGCATCAGGATCAGGGTCTCGCCGGCGGCGCTGTGAACGCGCAGATAGTGGTCCTCGGCCGACAGGGCATAGATCTCGGTCTGGCGAAACTTGAACGGCAGCCGGTCGCGAAATTCGCCGCCCGGTGTGATCATGCGCTTGTCGGGATGCAGGACGTGGCTTTGCATAGGCTGGCGGTTGACGGCGGCGTGCAGGATCGACATGCACAGGCTGATCAGTACCACCGGCGGCAGGAAATAGAGCAGGTTGCGGACGTCTGGCACCTGCTGCGAAAAGCCGGCCGATACGCCCCAGACCAGAAGCGTGATCGGCGGGGTGATGGCGATGGTCGTCACCACCACTTCCTGCCAGGCGTTAAGGCGCAGCCAGCGATCGAGCAGGGCGCTTATGATCTGGGCGATCAGCGTCCCGCCCAACATTAGGATCAGCCAGAAAGCCAGCCGCATCGCTATGGGCAGAGAGGCGGTATCGGCCGCACCCGTGAAACACAGCAGCCCCGCCATGCCGGTCGCGACCGCATAGGTGCGCAGCCACTCTGGTCCGATGGCGCGAATAAGCCCTGCCATTGGCGAAGCGCGAACGGTCGATGACGGCCTTTGACGAATTTCGGCAGCAGGTTCACGCATCACGCACACAATCCCCGGAAACGCGGGCTTTATAGGGCCAAACCGCCTGGCAAAGGAAGCCCGCACATGCCCTCCGCCCTCGAATATTTTGTCCATCCGCACGCCCCCAATCTGAGCCTGCTCAGCCACGTCACGCCGGTGATCGTCATCCACCTCTGTGCGGCGCTGATCGCCTTTGGTATCGGCGCCATTCAGATTCTCGGACCCAAGGGCACGACCATGCACCGCATCCTGGGTTGGACCTGGGTGGTCATCATGGCGGTGGTCGCCGGGTCTAGCTTCTTCATCCGCGTCATCAACCACGGCGGCTTCAGCCTGATCCATATTCTGTCGCTGGTCACCCTGGTGGCCCTGCCGATCGGCGTCTACGGCGCGCGCAAGGGCAATATCAAGCTGCACAAGGGGGTCATGAGCCGGCTTTATCTCTTCGCCCTGATCGTCGCCGGCCTGTTCACCTTCTTCCCGGGCCGCCTGATGTACCAGATGGTCTTCGGTTAAAGCGCCATCGGACCGTTCAGCCTTTCCCGAGGTGGCGAAGTGGCCAGATAGGCTTTGGTTGAGAGGTGATCACCTTTGGTTAAGGTGATGGCTACGTTAGCGCTAACATGCTTGCCGTGCCGGGAAAGCTCGTTGCCAAAATAAGTCAAGTTTCTGTGACTGAGCGGTTGCACAATGGGGACGCGGTCTTTATAAAGCGGCGCGTTCGAAGGGCGGGCGCGACGCCCCGCTCTGCACGTCATTTGCCGTTTCGGCAGCATTCAAGACCGGTTCCATGAACATTCACGAGCATCAAGCCAAGGCCGTCCTCAAGGAGTTCGGCGTTGCCGTTCCGCGCGGTTATGCCGCCTTTTCGCCGCAGGAAGCCGAAAAGGCCGCCAAGACCCTGGCCAAGGAGACCAAGGCCAAGGTCTTTGTCGTTAAGTCGCAGATCCACGCCGGTGGCCGCGGCAAGGGCCGCTTCAACGGCCTCGGCCCTGACGCCAAGGGCGGCGTCCGCGTCGTCAAGTCGCCGGAAGAGGTCAAGAAGAACGCCAGCGAAATGCTCGGCCGCGTGCTGGTGACCCACCAAACCGGTCCGGCCGGCAAGCAGGTCAATCGCCTCTACATTGAAGAAGGCGCCGACATCCAGAAGGAACTCTACCTGTCGCTGCTCGTCGACCGCGTCACCTCGATGGTGTCGGTGGTGGCCTCGACCGAAGGCGGCATGGATATCGAAGACGTCGCTCACTCGACCCCGGAAAAGATCCACTCGTTCTCGATCGATCCCGCGACCGGCGTGTGGCCGACCCACGGCCGCGCCCTGGCGTCGGCCCTGGGCCTGAAGGGTGACCTCGCCAAGCAGGGTGCCGAGCTCCTGTCCCAACTGTACGCGGCGTTCAACGCCAAGGACATGGACATGCTGGAAATCAACCCTCTGATCATCACTGGCGACCAGAAGCTGATCGTGCTCGACGCCAAGGTGTCGTTCGACAGCAATGCCATGTTCCGTCATCCGGACATCGCCGAGCTGCGCGACGTCACCGAGGAAGACGAGAAGGAAATCGAAGCCTCGAAGTACGACCTCAGCTACATCGCCCTCGATGGCGAAATCGGCTGCATGGTCAACGGCGCCGGCCTCGCCATGGCGACGCTCGACATCATCAAGCTCTATGGTTCGGAACCCGCCAACTTCCTCGACGTTGGTGGCGGCGCCACCAAGGAAAAGGTGACGGCGGCCTTCAAGATCATCACCTCGGACCCCAAGGTTAAGGGCATCCTGGTCAACATCTTCGGCGGCATCATGAAGTGCGACATCATCGCCGAAGGCGTGATCGCGGCCGTCAAGGAAGTCGGGCTGAAGGTGCCGCTGGTCGTGCGCCTGGAAGGCACCAATGTCGAGCTCGGCAAGAAAATCATCAATGAAAGCGGACTGAATGTGATCGCCGCTAACGATCTGGCCGATGCGGCCGAAAAGATCGTCAAGGCCGTGAAGGGTTAAGCGTAATGTCCGTTCTCGTCACCTCCGAAACCAAGGTCATCTGTCAGGGCATCACCGGCTCGCAGGGCACCTTCCACACGCAACAAGCCATCGCCTACGGCACCAAGATGGTCGGCGGCGTCACCCCGGGTAAGGGCGGCACCAGCCACCTCGACCTGCCTGTGTTCGACACCGTCGCCGAAGCTCGTGCGCGCACCGGCGCCACCGCCTCGGCGATCTACGTCCCCCCTCCCTTTGCCGCCGACTCGATCCTGGAAGCCATCGATGCCGAGATCGAACTGATCGTCTGCATCACCGAAGGCATTCCGGTGCTCGACATGGTCAAGGTCAAGAAGGCGCTGCAGGGCTCCAAGTCGCGCCTGATCGGGCCGAACTGTCCGGGCGTGCTGACGCCCAACCAGTGCAAAATCGGCATCATGCCGGGGAATATCTTTAGCCCCGGCTCCGTAGGTGTGGTATCACGCTCGGGAACGCTTACATACGAAGCGGTGTTCCAGACCACCAATGCCGGTCTCGGTCAGACGACCGCCGTCGGCATCGGCGGTGACCCGGTCAAGGGGACCGAGTTCATCGACGTGCTGGAGATGTTCCTGGCCGACGAAGCCACCAAGTCGATCATCATGATCGGCGAAATCGGCGGCTCGGCCGAAGAAGACGCGGCTCAGTTCCTGCGGGACGAAGCCAAGCGCGGTCGCAAGAAGCCGATGGCCGGCTTCATCGCGGGCCGCACGGCGCCTCCGGGCCGCCGCATGGGCCACGCCGGCGCCATCATCTCCGGTGGCAAGGGTGGGGCCGAAGACAAGATCGCGGCCATGGAAGCGGCGGGCATCAAGGTGGCCCCGTCTCCAGCGGCCCTCGGTTCGACGCTCCTGAACGTCCTTAAGGGACTGTAAAGAGCGTCACACTATGAGTGTAGCCTTCAACGGCCGTGCCGTTGAAGGTCACGCTTGGTCTCTTTTCCACGATATCGTCGTGGCAAGGGCGACCGTCCGCCCGAGCTTATGCGAGGTCAGCCTCGCGGCGTTTGAGCGATAAAGTAACGCGTTAAAGGAGCAGCAGCTCCGACCAACTTTGTGAAAGGGCGCCGGTGTCGTTATTGGCCGCGCCTCTGGAAAGAAAGGGAGACGGTGTCGTTGTGGGCCGTCTCGATGGGTAAAGATATGGCGGATGATTCCAGCCGTTTGAACCAGGTGTTCGCTGAGACGTCGTTCCTGTACGGCGGCAATGCGGTCTTCATCGAAGAGATGCAAGAGCGTTGGGCGCAGGACCCTAATTCGGTGTCGCCGGAATGGCGCGCCTTCTTCGAACAATTGATGGACCGGCCGGAAACGGTCAAGGCCAACGCCAATGCCGGCGGCTGGGCCAATCCCGGCGAGACGCCGCGCGATGAGCTGATCAGCGCCATGGACGGCTTCTGGCCGGCGGTGCAGGCCAAGGTCGAAAAGGGCATCGCCCAGAAAAACCCCGGCGCCTCTCCGGCCGAAATGCAATCCGCGGCGCGGGATTCGATCCGCGCCCTGATGCTGATCCGCGCCTACCGCATCCGCGGTCACCTGCAATCGAACCTCGACCCGCTGGGTCTTGAGCCGCCGGTGCAGAACCCGGAACTGGAAGCCTCCTACTGGGGCTTCGGCGAAGCCGACATGGACCGTCCGATCTTCATCGACGGCGTGCTCGGCCTCGAAACCGCGACGCTCCGCGAAATCATCCAGATCGTCCGTCGCACCTATTGCGGCAATATCGGCGTGCAGTACATGCACATCGCCGATCCGGCCGAAAAGGCCTGGGTGCAGGAACGCATCGAAGGTCGCGACAAGGAAATCACCTTCACCAAGGAAGGCAAGATTGCCATCCTCAAGAAGCTGATCGAGACCGAGGGTTTCGAGCGCTTCTGTCACCGCCGCTTCCCGGGCACCAAGCGCTTTGGCCTCGATGGCGGTGAAGCCATGATCCCGGCGCTGGAGCAGATCATCAAGCGCGGTGGCGCGCTCGGTGTGAAGGACATCGTCTTCGGCATGGCCCACCGTGGTCGCCTCAACACCCTGGCCGGGGTGATGGGTAAGCCGTACCGTGCCATCTTCCACGAATTCCAGGGAGGCTCGTCGCTGCCGTCGGACATCGAAGGCTCGTCGGACGTCAAGTACCACATGGGCGCCTCGTCGGAC
>FTCZ01001026.1_pt1 | contig 17999 bp, 17 predicted proteins | sample 1658871 | NCBI WGS metagenome assembly FTCZ01 (sample SAMEA3914864, study PRJEB12502) | metagenome | biome: forest; material: soil | place: USA | collected 2012-03-12 | depth 0.3 m
CCGCAAGGGCAAGCGCCTCGTCGCCATGCGCGAGTTCGAGGAGGCCAAGGACAAGGTGATGATGGGCGCCGAGCGCAAGTCCATGGTCATGACCGAGGATGAGAAGAAGGCCACCGCCTTCCACGAGGCCGGCCACGCGCTTGTCTCGCTGCGCGTCGACGGCTGCGATCCGCTCCACAAGGTCACCATTATCCCGCGCGGCCGGGCGCTGGGCGTGACCTGGAACCTGCCCGAGCGCGACCGTTACTCGATGAGCATGAAGCAGATGAAGGCGCGCCTCGCGCTCTGCTTCGGCGGCCGCATCGCCGAGCAGCTGATCTACGGCGCGGACGAGCTCAACACGGGTGCCTCCAACGACATCCAGCAGGCCACAGACATGGCCCGCTCGATGGTGATGGAATATGGCATGTCGGAGAAGCTCGGCTGGCTGCGCTATCGCGACAATCAGGACGAGGTGTTCCTCGGCCACTCTGTCAGCCGCGCGCAGAACATGTCGGAGGAAACCGCCAAGCTGATCGACAGCGAGATCCGCCGTCTGGTCGAGGAAGGCGAGGCGCGCGCCCGCCAGGTGCTCACCGACAATCTCGATGAGCTCCACCGCCTCGCCACCGCGCTGCTCGAATATGAGACGCTGACCGGCGACGAAGCCAAGCGTGCCATCGCTGGCGAGGATATCGGCCGCGACGATAAGAACGCCAAGGCTCCGCAAGCGCGCCCGGCGACCGGCTCGTCGATACCCAAGTCGCGCCGTCCGGGCGGCGGCTGGGGCGACCCGGCGCCACAGGGGGCCTAAGCCTCCCTCGCCACCACCCGTGATCGGGCCGGAGCAGCGATGCTCCGGCCCTTTTGCTATGGAGCTTAGCGTCGGCCGTGAGTCGGCGCGTGAAAATCGGGCGGCTTGTTGGCGATCCAGCGGAGGAAGCGCGCGATCTCCGGCATTTCCCGCAACGCCTCCAGCGTCGGGGTGCGGCGCGCGAGATCTTTGTTGCTTGCCGCCGCATGGATGGCCCGGTGGCAGATAGGGTGAAGCGGAACGGTGTCACGCCCGCCCTCGCTCTTCGGCACGACATGGTGCCACTCGATCCGGTCGCCCAGCGGCCGGCCGCACAGTGCGCAGGCCCACTCGTCGCTCGCCACTGGCACCTCTGCCTCTGTCCTCCTATAGGGCGCGCCATGTGAGGGCGCCCGTCCAAGGGCGTCAATGTTCGAGGATGTCCATGGCCGAACTTTCCGCCCCGCTTGCCGCCGAGATGCGCCGCCTCCACCGCGCCGCCGAGCCCGACGTACTCAAGGCCCTGCTGCCCGCCGCCACGCTGCCCGCGGCCCAACGGGAACGTGTGGTCGGTCGCGCGCTGGGGCTGCTCGCCGATCTCCGCGCTGCGCAGGCCTCGGGCTGGGTCAATAAGTTCCTCCAGGAATATCGCCTGAACTCGTCGGAAGGCGTGGCACTGCTGAGCCTCGCCGAGGCCTTTCTACGCGTGCCGGACCCGGAGACCGCCGATCTGCTGATCGCCGACAAGCTCGGGGATGCGGACTGGCGCGCTCACACCGGCAAGTCCGCTTCCGGCCTCGTCAACTCGGCGACCTGGGGCCTCGTCATCGGTCGCGCGCTGGTTTCCGACAGCGGCGAGGCGGGCGTGCTGCGCCGGCTGATGGCGCGTGCGGGCGAGCCCTTCGTCCGGCAGGCGGTGGGCGCCGCGATGCGCATCATGGGCGAGGTGTTCGTGATGGGCCGCACCATCGAGGAAGCCTTGGGTCGCATGGACAAGCGCGACAATCGCGGCTTCACCGCCAGCTTCGACATGCTCGGCGAAGCGGCGCGCACGCATGACGATGCGGACCGTTACCAGCGCGCCTATCTCGATGCGATCCGTTCGGTCGGCAAGGCGGCCGACAAGGGCCATTCGATCTCGGTCAAGCTCTCAGCGCTGCACCCGCGCTACGAGGTCGCCCGCTGGGGCGAGTCGGTGCCGGCGCTGACCGAACGGCTAGAGGAGCTGGCGCTGGCGGCGGCCAAGGCCGGCATCGGCCTTACCGTCGATGCGGAAGAATCCGAGCGGCTCGAGATGAGCTTCGACATCATCGGTGCAGTCGGCCGCCTTCCCTCGCTCAAGGGCTGGGACGGCTACGGCATGGCGGTGCAGGCCTATGGGAAGCGCGCTCGAGCTGTGATCGAATGGGCTGACACGCTGGGTCACGCCACCGGTCGCCGCATGGCGGTGCGTTTGGTCAAGGGCGCCTATTGGGACAGCGAGATCAAGCGGACCCAGGAGGCTGGCCTCTCCGACTATCCGTTGTTCACCCGCAAGGCGGCGACCGACGTCTCCTATCTTGCCTGCGCGACCGACATGCTGAAGGCGCCGCATATCTACCCCGCCTTCGCCAGCCACAACGCACTGACCGTCGCCACCATTCTCGAATGGGCGGGCGACATCCAGGGCAAGGATGGCCGCGACTTCGAGTTCCAGCGCCTGCACGGCATGGGCGACGGCCTCTATGAGCGACTGGTGCAGGGCGAGGGCTATCACTGCCGCATCTACGCGCCGGTTGGCGGCCATCGCGACCTGCTAGCCTATCTAGTCCGCCGCCTGCTGGAGAATGGCGCGAACTCGAGCTTCGTCCACCAGCTCGCCGACGAGAAGCTGACCGACGCCGAGCTGCTCGCCGATCCGGCCGAGAAGATCCGCAGCGTCGGCGGCTCACGCCACCCCTCGATCCCGTTACCGATCGATCTATTCGGCGCCGACCGCCAGAACAGCGGCGGTATCGACCTGCAGGATCGCGAAACGCTGGCCGGTGTTGTCAAGTCGATCGGCGCGCCGCCGTCACTCTCCACCGGCGTGGCGCCGGTGAAGGCGGCCAACGCCGTGTCGCGGGCGGCCAAGGCGTTCCCGAAATGGTCGAGCACCCCCGTCGAGACCCGCGCCCGCGCGCTGGAGAAGCTCGCCGACCTGCTGGAAGAGCAGCGCCTCGACCTGATGCGTCTGTGCGTCCACGAGGCCGGCAAAACCTATGGTGACGCCATCGGCGAAGTGCGCGAGGCGGTCGACTTCTGCCGCTACTACGCCAACCGCGCACGTGCCCTAATGCAGCCGGTGGAACTCCCTGGGCCAACGGGCGAGCGCAACATCCTTCGTCTCGGCGGTCGCGGCGTGTGGGCGTGCATCGCGCCGTGGAACTTCCCGCTCGCGATCTTCCTTGGACAAGTGACGGCGGCGCTCGCCACCGGCAACACCGTGGTCGCCAAGCCCGCGCCGCAGACCCCGCTGATCGCCGCGTGGGCCGTGGGCCTCGCGCATGAGGCAGGCATCCCTGAGGACGCGTTGGTGCTGCTCCCCGGCGGCCCTGAGGAAGGCCAGGCACTCACCGAGGACGTCCGCATCGCCGGCGTCGCCTTCACCGGATCGACCGGCACCGCCAAGCGCATCGCGCGCACGCTGCTTGCCGACGACGACCGGCCGATCATCCCGCTGATTGCCGAGACCGGCGGCTTGAACGCGATGATCGTCGATTCGACCGCACTGCCCGAGCAGGTGGTCGCAGACATCGTGACGTCCGCCTTCCGTTCGGCGGGCCAGCGCTGCTCGGCTCTGCGCCTGTTGGTGCTACAGGAGGATATCGCCGAGCGCACGCTGGAGATGCTCGCCGGCGCGATGGATACGCTGATTGTCGGCGATCCGGCCGATCCGGCGACCGACGTCGGCCCGGTGATCGATCAGGCGGCCTATGACAAGCTGATGGACTATCGCGTGGAGGTGCGCGACCGCCTGGTGAAAACGATCCCCGCTCCCGCGCAGGGCCTCTACGTGCCGCCAACTGTGATCCGCATCGACGCGATCGAGGATCTGAAGCGCGAATGGTTCGGCCCGGTCCTGCACGTCACAACCTGGAAGGCCGGCGAGCTCGCAAAGACTATCGAGCGCATCAACGCCTCGGGCTTCGGCCTCACCATGGGCCTGCACAGCCGCATCGCGCGCTCGGCCGAGGAAGTGGAAATGCTGGCGGAGGTCGGCAACCTCTACGTCAACCGCTCGATGATCGGCGCGATCGTCGGCTCGCAGCCCTTCGGCGGCGAGGGCCTGTCGGGCACCGGCCCCAAGGCAGGCGGCCCGCACTATCTCCAGCGCTTTTGCGCCGAGCGGGTGACCTCGACCGACACGACGTCTGCCGGCGGCAACGCGACGCTGCTGTCTCTCGACGACGTCGCCGAGGGGATCTGATGCGGCAAGCCCTCTCCTCGGCGGGGGAGAGGGCTTCGCTCAGGGTGCCGTCTCCTCGGCCGATTCCCGCTCCTCGGGGCGCGGGTGGCTCGGCGGCGGCGTCTGGGTGTCATGCTTTGCCGGCTGGGGCAGCGCCTTGCCGTCGGGGCCAGCAAACGCGATTCCTCCCCCGTTAAAGTGCCGCAGGATTGCCACGCACACCTCGTTGCGCGCGTCGAATACATCATTGTATTTGTTCGACTTCACATCGAATTGCAGCTCATACTGAATGCCGGTGGCAGCAAAACCGGTGATGCCGACACGCACTACCGCGCATTTGGGCACCGCATCGACGATCGCATGCAACAGGTCCGGCACATTCTCTGCTGCGTCCTCGGGCGTGTCGGACGCGATGGTAATAGTCAGAACGATGCGCCGCCGGTCGAGCCGGTCGAGATTGTAGAGCTCCTTCTCCAGTAGGTTGGCATTGCCCACCACCACCAGCTCGCCGGTGACGGCGCGGATGCGCGTGGTCTTGAGGCCAATACGCTCCACGGTGCCGGAAATGTTGTTCCACTTGACGTTGTCGCCGCGGCGGAAAGGGCGATCGAAGATGATCGCGAGTGCCGCGAACAGATCCTTGAAGATGCCCTGCGCGGCGAGGCCGATGGCGATGCCGCCGATGCCGAGGCCGGCGACGAGGCCAGTCACGTTCACGCCGACATTGTCGAGCACCAGGATCAATGCCAGCGCGAACAACGTGAAGGTTACGAGGAAGCGGATGATCCCGATCGCCGATCCCAGCGCCGAATGGTCATGATCGGTCAGCCCTGCGCGGTATTCGACGAAGCCCAATACTACCTCGCGTGCCCACATGGCCGCCTGGAAGGTGAGACCGACGGTGAACAGGAAAGCGATCGTCCGGTCGAGCAGCGGCGGCGCGTCGGCATAGCCGTCGACCAGCTTGGCGGCGAGCACCACGAGGAACCAAAAGCTGGTCTTCTCGGCGATCCGGCCGATGATGGTGCGCAGGTCAACGGCAGCCACGCCGGGATGGCAGAGCCGCTGGCCGAGCTTCTTCACCCCCAGCAGCACGAGCACCAACACGATGCCGATGGCAACCGCGATCGCGATGCGCAGCGAATTGTCGGCTAACCACGAGACCGTCTGGTCGACGAGCTGGCGGACCTGGAGATGGAAGGCCAGCGCGGCATGATGCGCCGGCGCGGCGGCGGTGATCGGTAGCGTGGACGCCATTACGCGACTTTCCTCCGTTGTTTGTGGCCGAGCGCGTCGAGGAAGGCGATCAGTCCGCGCTCGGCTGGGTCCAGCCAGCGCGTCGCGCGCGGCAGCCGGACCGGCACCTCCCCCTCGAGGCCGCCGGAGCGAGCGAGCTCGACCAGCGCGGGGTGGACATAGGATTTGCGGCTGATCGCCGGCGTGTTGCCGAGCGCCTGCGCCACCGGGTCGAGCATCGCCTTGATGCCGATGCCGTCGGCGCCCGCCTCGACGATCGCGCGAAAGGCGATCACACTCGCTCCCCAGGTGCGGAAGTGCTTGGCGGTGAAGGCGCCGCCCATCGCCTCGCGGATATAGTCGTTAACGTCGGTGGAACTGACAGGATGGCGCTCGCCCGCCTCGTCGAGATATTGGAACAGCCGCTGGCCGGGCAGATCCTGGCAACGCTTGACGATGGTGGAGAGGCGCCGGTCGGCGATCGTCAACTCCTGCATCGTGCCCGATTTGCCGCGATAACAGAGCCGCAGCTTTACGCCCTTCACTGCCGCGTGGCGGTTGCGTAGCGTCGTGGCCCCGAAACTGCCATTGGACTTGGTGTAGGCGTCGTTGCCGATGCGGACATGGCCAAGATCGAGCAGCCGGACGATCGCCGCCACCGCCGTGCGCTTGTTGAGCCCGCGCCCAGCAAGGTCGCTCTCCACCTGCCGGCGGAGTAGCGGCAGCATCCGGCCGAACTCGGCACAGCCGGCATATTTCTCGGCCTCCTGCGCGGCACGGAAATCGGGGTGATAGCGATATTGCTTCCGCCCCCTGTCGTCATAGCCGATCGCCTGGATGTGGCCGTGGGGCGAAGGGCAAAACCAGCAGTCGCGATAGGCCGGTGGCATGCCGACCGCGTTCAAGCGATCGATCTCGTCGCGGTCGGTGATGCGCGCACCCTGCGGGTCGCAATAGGCCCAGCCGCGGCCACTGCGCCGGCGCGTGATGCCGGGCAGATCATCATCGACATAGACGAGTTTGGGGCTGGCCATAGTCTCCTCGCTTCACCAGAGCATGGCAGGCCAACGCGATCAGTGGCGGGATCGTTCCGATCCGCGGCTTCAAGCGGGCAGCGGCCGCATCGGCGCGGGAGCCGCGCGCGGGCGGGTGCGGCGGACGTAACTATCGAGCCCGATCTCGGCAGCGACCAACATGTAGACGAAGGGCTGGAAGGCGATGCCGACGAACAGCGCGCCGACCAGATAAATGAGGTGCCCGTGCTGGAGCGCGGTAGCGAGCGGCGTGATCCACGTCTCGTCCAGATTGCTCGCGCGACGGAAACGGCGGCGCAGCATCTCCATCCTGACCAGCCCGGCGAGATGCAGCAGCGCCCACAGGCCGAAGCCCAGGAAACCCTGCTCGCCCAGCATCTCGAAATAGGCCGAGTGATAGGCGCGCGCCTGATCGTAGGCGACGTCGTTGGCCGGCGCCGGGGCCCCGGGCGTCTCAGTTAGGCGGATAGTAAGGCGGTTCTGGAGATAGGCATCGAAGCCGCCGCCGAAGGGGTGATCCTGCACATAATTCCACGTCCACTGCCACACCGCTAGCCGGGTCGAGGCGGACTGATCACCCTGATAGGTCTGGATGGTGTGCATACGGTCGGTGTAGCTCGACGGCAGAAGCGGAACCGCCACCGCTAGCGCGAGGCCGACGCCGGCCATGTAGAGCGCGCGCCGCCGCATGTCGCGCATCGTCAGCATGGCCAGAAGGCCGATGCAGATGAGCCCGGTGCGCGCCTCGGTGCCAACCGGGATCAGCAGGCAAGCGAAGACGAGCGCGGCGGTGAACAGCTTGACCCGCCAGTCGAGCACGAAAACTGTACCCCAGCGGGCGAGGAACAAGATGGTGGGGATGATCGCGATCGCCACCGTCGAGATAATTGAGCCCTCATAGAGGCCCGAATTGTCGTCGAGCCCCAGGTTGAGGCTGCCATAGCCGCCGCCCGAAACCAGCGTCTTGATGCCACCGACGATGATGATCGAGCTCGCCGACAGCACCATGAACAGCAGCAGCCCTTCGATGCGCAGTCGAGTGCGCAGCGTGAAGGGAAGGAAGATTGCGAACACCAGCGCCTTCCACACCCAATCCCATTTGGTGAGCGCGGCGGCGGGGAAATCGGCGGTCATGGTGGTGTAGCCGCACCAGCCGAGCAGCATCAACAGCAGGATTTGCCGGAACGAGATGCGGAGTCCGCTTTTGTCGTCCACCGCAAGCCAGCCGCCCACCGCCAGCAGGAAGAAGATCAGCGAAACCGGTACCGCGTTCAGCAGATAATAGGACAGGCGCTGCGGCGAGACTATGTCGACATAGACATAGCCCAGCACGAACAGGAAAGGCCTGCGGAAGCCGAGGCCGATCAGCCCCAGTAGGAATCCGACAAAGGCGAGGTCATGCATTGGGGCGCCGGCCCCAGGCGACGCGGGTGCGGTCGGCGCCGGCGTCGCGATCGAGATCGGCGCGTTGTACCAGCCGCCATGCGGTCAGTGCCAGCAGGGCATGGGCGAGCACGAGCGCAAAGGTGTCGATCATCGCAGCGCCTTTCCTCCGCCCACCTGCCCCGACTTTGGACAATCCGGATGCCTGCGCAGTAGCGCACGGCGGTTGAGGGGGTGTTAAGCCTTGCGTGCAACAGAGGGCGGACGATCGTCCCGGCACGGGACAAGGGGCATTCCATGCGCATCCTCCACATCCTCGATCATTCGCTGCCGCTGCACAGTGGCTACACCTTCCGCACGCGCGCGATCCTGAAGGCGAGCGAGGGGCTCGGGCTGACGGTGGCAGGCGTGACGGGCGCACGCCATGCTGCCGAAACACCGGTCGAGGACGGCGCGGTGGAAACGGTCGACGGGCTGCGCTTCTATCGCGGCGGCGGGCTGCCGCAGGGGCTGCCGGTGATGTCCGAGATCCGCGAGGTACGGGCCTTTGCCGGCGCAATCGAGCGGGCCGTGGGCGCTTTCCAGCCGGATGTGCTCCACGCCCATTCGCCGGTGTTGACCGCGCTCGCGGCACGGCGTGCGGCGAAACGGTTCGGCCTTCCGCTGCTCTACGAGATTCGGGCCTTCTGGGAGGATGCGGCGGTCGGCAACGGCACCGGACGCGAAGGCTCGGCCCGCTATCGCGCCACCCGCGCGCTCGAAACCTGGGCAGTGAACCGCGCCGATGCGGTCGCGGTGATCTGTGAGGGACTGCGCTCCGATCTAGTTGCGCGTGGGGTGTCGGGCGACAAGATCCTGGTCTCGCCCAACGGTGTCGACCTCGGCCTGTTCGGCGCGCCGCCGCCGCCCGACGTGGCGCTGCGGGCGAAGCTCGGTCTTGACGGCGCCGAGGTGGTGGGCTTCATCGGGTCCTTCTACGACTATGAGGGCATCGACGATCTGATCGCGGCGATGCCGACGCTGCTCGACCAGCGGCCTCGGGCGCAACTGCTTCTGGTCGGCGGCGGCCCGCGCGTCGACGCGCTGAAGGCGCAGGCGGCAGCCTCCCCGGTGGCCGGCCGCATCCACTTCGTCGGCCGCGTGCCGCATCAGGAGATCGAGCGCTATTATGGCCTCGTCGACATCCTCTGCTACCCGCGAAAGAAGATGCGCCTGACCGATCTGGTGACGCCGCTGAAGCCGCTCGAGGCGATGGCTCAGCGCCGGCTAGTCGCAGCCTCCGATATCGGCGGCCATCGCGAGCTAATCCGCGACGGCGAAACCGGCACGCTGTTCCCGCCGGACGACCCCACCGCCATCGCCACCGCGCTGGCGGGGCTGTTCGCCGACCGCCACCTCTGGGAGGCGCGGCGGGAGGCCGGGCGACGCTTCGTCGAGACCGAGCGCGATTGGGCGGAGAATGCCCGGCGTTATCTTCCCTTTTACGAAGCCATGACACAGAAAAGCGGATACAAACGTGCCGTGCCGACTGCGCGGAACTGAAACGGGGACGGAACGGGTTCATGGCCACGCTTCTTCGCAGGGTCCATCGCTGGCGATTTGAGATCCCGCTCGCGCTCGTGCTCGGCGCCGCCGCCGGTTTCGCCGCCAGCGTGATGCCGACCGACCTATTCCAGCGCGTGCCGGTGATCGGCAGGCTGGGCCTTGCCGGACAGGCGGGGCTGGCACTGGGGCTGGGGCTGCTGTTCGGCTGGCTCGGGTACACCGTGATGCGGCCCCCCGCCCCCCCCACGACGACCGACGAATCCGAGGACGAGGCGATCGAGGAGGAGGCGTCCGAACGCCTCCACCGCTTCCGACGCGCTGATTTCCATCCCGACGCGCCACCGCGTGCGCCGATCCGCGCCCATCGCGATCTGGGCGAGCCCTTCATGGAGGTGAACGCGTTCGGCTGGCCCGCCGACGCGCAGGCCGACACCCAGCCCGAAGCCGAGGTTGAGGCCGCGAACATCGCTATTCCGGAGGCGGACTTCGTCGAGCTGCCCGAGGAGGTGGACATCATCGAGACGGTGCTGGCCACCCAAACACCGGTCGAGCCCGTGCCGCTTGCCCCCTCCGCTCCGCTCGACGCGGAGATGGAGGCCGTCGTGATGCCAGCCGAGGCCCAAGCCGCATCGTCCGTGAGGATGTCGCCGCGCACGGTAGATATCTCGACGCTGCAGCCGGTCTCGCCGCCAACGCCTCGCGCCGAGCGCCAGAGCCTCACCGAGATGATGGACCGCCTCTCCGCCGGACTGGAGCGTCGCGTCCGCGAGGCGGAGCGTGGCGCGCCGCCGCTGCCGCCCCATCAGCCGCCGCGCGATATGCGCCCGGCATTGCGCGATGCGCTGGAGGAGCTCAACCGGCTCGCCGCGCGGCGCAGCTGATCTCCTCGGCCTCTTCGATCGTCAACGCCTCTATCGCCAGTACCGGCTCGGCACCCTCGACCCGCGTCATCACCGCGAGATCAGCGACGAAGCCACCCTGCATCACCAGCTCCGCCTCGCCGAGTGCACGCACGAGCCGCTCCGCGCGGACGAGCGCATCCGCCCCCTCGAGGGCGATGGCGAGGCGGTGGTGCGCGCCGACGAACAGCGCGCTCGCCCAGTCGCGGCTGGTCTTACCGAGCAGCGCATGAGGGCCGAGATGCGGCGCCAGCGCGCGCAGCAGCGCTGCGCGGGCCCGGATTGCGGGGCGATGGCTCATCGGGCAGCTCCTTCATGATGGTCGAGCCAAGCGTGCACGCGCGCGGCGGTTTCCGATCGGGGCTCGCGACCGTTGCGCAGGTCCCGCACGAAGCTCGGATCGCCCACCACGTCCCGCCCAAAGCGTGTCGGCGGCGTGCCGCTTTGCCGCAGGTGACGCTGGATTCGCGTGAGCAAGTGCATGGAAAACCACCCTCCCTCGGGGACTCGAATGCTAGAATATGGACATGTTTTGTTCTCAATTTCCTACTTGTCTAGGATTTTTCCTATCTTTATCCTAGCAGCATGGACGAGAGCGATCCGCGCACCGTGCTGGAGCGGCTGATCTGCGAACGGGGGGAGGATTGTGCCTCGCTCTCGCGGCTGATCGGCCGCAATCCGGCCTATGTGCAGCAGTTCATCCGGCGCGGATCGCCGCGGCGGCTGGCGGAGGCGGACCGGCAGCGCCTGGCGCGCTATTTCGGCGTGCCCGAGGCGTGGCTCGGCGGACCGGCAGCGCCGCGCGCCGCGGCCGGCTCCGCGATGCTGACCGTACCGGTTCTCGACACCACTGCCTCGGCCGGGCCGGGCGCGGTAGGCGAGGATCGGCTGTCGGCGGCGGGCATGGGCTTTTCCGAGGAATGGCTGCGGCGGCTGCGCCCCAGCGGCGGGCGCGAGGGACTGTCCGTGATCCGCGTCGCCGGCACGTCGATGCTGCCGACGCTGGCCGATGGAGACGAAATCCTGGTCGACCGCCACGACACGCGTGAGCGGCTGCGTGACGGCATCTATGTGCTCCGGATCGATGGCGTGCTGTTGGTCAAACGGTTGCTGCGCGAGGGCGACGGCTTCGCGGTCAACAGCGACAATCCTGCCGCCGACCCGGTCGACTTAGTTGGCGGGGTGGACGTCATCGGCCGCGTGCTATGGGCGGGGCGGAAGCTCTAGCAGGCCGGGCTTATTCGGCCTCTAGCCACAGCAGCAGCATGAAGAATAGCAGCGAGGTGACACTCGTCATGCACAGGAGCGTCACCATCCGCCACAGCGCGCCGAAGCGACCCAGCAGATAGGCGCCCTTCAACTGCTTGTAGATGTGGATCGGCGGCACGATCAGAAAGGCGATCCACAGTCCCGCGCTCCCCACGCCGACCATGTAGAGGCTGAGTAGCAGCACCCCGAAAAGCGTCATGAAGCTCAGCGAATGGATGGCGAAGATCGCGTGATCGTAGAGCCCGACATCGCGCCGCCAGAAGAACATCATCCAGATGAACGGCACAGAGATCGGGATCAGTGCCCAGCTGAATTTGTAGGATGTCGTCTTGAGCTTGTACACATAGAGCTCGGGATTATCCTTCACGCGGGCGATCCGGCGATCGAGATTGCCCACGCCAGTGTGGAAATTCCCTTCGAACCGCTTGGCGAGCGGATCGGTTACGGTGCTGGACTTGCCCGACAGCTGGGTCGCGGCGACCACCAGCCCCGACGCTTCGCGCTGGGTGTCGGCAATCTGCTTGTCGAGGCCGCGCACATCGGTCTTGGGATCGTTGGCCAGCTTCTCGGCGCGTTTCTCCTGCAGATTCTCCAGCTTCTGCTGCGCCTTCTCTGCCTCCTTGCCGAGTTGCACCTGAGCCTTGGCAAGTCCCTGCGAGGCACCGGCAAGGTCGGGCGCCGTCACGCGGCTCACCGCCGCGAACAGCAGGAACACTGAGAACAGGAACAGCGCCATCGGCGACACGAACCTAGCCCGCTCGCCATGGACATAGCGGCGTGTGAGGTCGCCCGGGTGGAAGGCTAGCATCGGCAGCGTCTTCCAGATCTTGCCCTCGAAATGGAACACGCCGTGCAGAATGTCGTGGACCAGCGCCGCAATGTTGCGGTGGATATGGCCGCTTTGTCCGCAGCCTTGGCAGTAGGCGCCCGCGCGCACCGCGCCACAGTTGAGACAGGTGCCACCTGCCCCTTCTTCCTCGCCATGGCCGGCCACGCCACCGCCCCGGCCGCGCTCGATCTCGCCGGCGACGATGCCGCCGGTCAGGATATCACCGATGCCGTCCGCCGTATCGCCCATGCCCAACCCCTCGTTTCCCCCAGCCAAGAATAAGCCGCGAACCGTCCCGGGGTCGAGAGGGTGCCGACGCGACACGCTTCTGCTAGGCTCGCGCTCATGGACATGCCCGTGCAGACCGCAGCGCTATCTGAGGAGGAGGCTGACCGGCTGATCGCCGCGATGGGCGCGCGGGCGCGCGCCGCGGCCACCGCGCTCGCCGGCACGTCGACCGCGCACAAGGCCGACGCGCTCCGCCACGCCGCGCGCCTGCTCCGTGAGCGCGCCGACATCGTCGTTGCCGCCAACGCCGAGGATCTCGCCCGCGCAGATGCGGCCGGCATGGCGCCCGCAATGAAGGACCGGCTGACGCTCACGCCTGCGCGGCTGGAGGATGTGGCGACCGCGCTCGAAACAATGGCGACGCTCGATGATCCAGTCGGCCAGCTCGTCGACCGGCAGACGCGTCCCAACGGGCTCGACCTGCGCCGCGTGCGCGTGCCGCTGGGCGTGGTCGGCATCATCTATGAAAGCCGCCCCAACGTCACCGCCGATGCCGGCGCGCTGGCGCTGATGGCGGGCAATGCTGCGATCCTGCGCGGTGGATCGGAAGCCGCCGCCAGCAACGCCGCAATCCACACCGCGCTCGCTGACGGCATCGAGGCGGCCGGCCTGCCGCGCGACGCCGTGCAGCGGGTGCCCACCACCGATCGCGCTGCCGTCGGTGCTTTGCTCCGCGCGCAGGGGCTGGTTGACGTCATCATCCCCCGTGGCGGCAAGGGCCTCGTCGCGCGCGTGCAGGCCGAGGCGCGCGTGCCGGTCCTCGCTCACCTTGACGGCATCAACCATAGCTTCGTCCATGCCTCGGCCGATCGTGCGATGGCGGAGGCGATCGCGGTCAATGCCAAGCTGCGCCGCACCGGCGTGTGCGGTGCTACCGAGACCCTGCTCGTCGACCGGGCCTATCCCCATGCCGCAGCGCTGGCCAAGGCGCTGCTCGACGCCGGCTGCGCGCTCAGGGGCGACGCCGCCGCGCAGGCGCTCGACCCACGCATTGCGCCCGCCGATGCGGCGGACTGGGACACCGAATATCTCGACGCGATCTGCACGATCGGCTTCGTCGAGGGGGTCGAGGGCGCGTGTCGCCACATTGGCGCGCACGGATCGCAACACACCGACGCGATCATCGCCGAGGACGCCGTCGCCGCTGAGAAGTTCCTGGACGCCGTGGATAGCGCCATCGTGATGTGGAACGCCTCCACCCAGTTCGCCGACGGCGGCGAATTCGGCCTCGGCGCCGAGATCGGCATATCAACCGGCCGCCTCCACGCGCGCGGCCCGGTCGCGCTCGAAGGGCTCACCACCTACAAGTGGCAGGTCCGCGGAACCGGTCAGACCCGCGCTTGAGCCGCCCGGTCTCTCACGATACACGCGCCGGCATGAAACCAGCCGCCGTCCCTTCCGCCCGTCGGGAAGCCCGCACGACGGCATGACACGCGACGGCCCGCACATCCCGTCCGACCTCTGGAACGGACGCCGCTGATGCGTCGCATCGGCCTGCTCGGCGGCTCCTTCAATCCTGCGCACGCGGCGCACCGGCGGATCAGCCTGTTCGCGCTCGAAACGCTCGGGCTCGATGAGGTTTGGTGGCTGGTGTCCCCCGGCAACCCACTGAAGACGGGCGCCCGCGACATGGCAACGCTCTGCCAGCGCCTTGCGTCGGCCGAGCGGATGGCCCGGCGCGCGCCGATCCGCGCCACCGCGATCGAGGCGACCCTCGACACTCGCTACACCGCCGATACGCTTCGCAAGATCGTGCGCCGCTACCCCAAGGACCGCTTCATCTGGATCATGGGCGCGGACAACCTTGCCCAGTTCGCACTGTGGAAGAACTGGCGAGGAATCGCCTCGACGCTTCCCATTGCCGTGATCGCCCGTCCCGGCTATGATGCCGCTGCCCGATCGGCGGATGCGATGGGCTGGCTAGGCCGCTTTGGCCGGCCCGCTTCGGGCGCGAGGCGGTGGACGCGATGGAGTTTGCCGGCACTCGTGCTGATGCACACTGTTCCCGATCCGACTTCAGCCACCGCCCGGCGGGCTGCCGATCCTGATTGGCATCGCCGTATAAACCCAAGAGCCCTGCGCGATCGCGTGACGCGCCGGCTCGTCTCCCCGGAGGTTCATTGCCCGCTTCCCCCGTCGCCGCCCGCACCATGACGGGCGGCCCCGCCGCTTCTCCCGAAGCCGAGGCGCTTCACGCGCTGGTGCTCCAGTCGCTCGGCGACGACCAGGCGGTCGAGACGATCTCGATCCCACTCGCGGGCAAGTCGAGCATCGCCGACTATATGATTATTGCGTCAGGCCGCTCGAGCCGACAGGTCGCCTCAATGGCGATGAAGCTCGCCGAGAAGGTGAAGGCAGAGATCGGCCGCACGCCAAAGATCGAGGGGCTGCCGGCCGCCGACTGGGTGCTGATCGATGCGGGTGACGTGATCGTCCACCTGTTCCGCCCGGAGGTCCGCAGCTTCTACAATCTGGAGCGGATGTGGGCGTTCGGCGATGAGCAGGCGGCCACCGCTTCGCCGTCCAACCCGCCCTCGCCGTCACCCGGCGCCTGACCAGCGGCCTTGCTGCTGCACATCGTCGCCCGGGGGCGGATCGGGCGCGGGCCCGAAGCCGAGCTGGTCGAGCGTTACCTGAAACGTGTGAGCTGGCCCACGAGGGTGAGCGAGCTGCCCGATGTCGGCGGCCGGATGCCCGACCCCGCGCCGGCGATGCGGCTGGTCGCGCTTGACGAGACGGGACGCGACCTCCCCTCGCGCGAGCTGGCGGCGATTCTCGGCCGCTGGCGTGACGACGGGGTACGCGAAGCGCGCTTCCTGATCGGCGCCGCCGATGGCCATGAGGCAGAGACGCGCCAAAGCGCTGACCTGCTGCTCGCCTTCGGAAAGGCGACTTGGCCGCACATGATGGCGCGCGCGATGCTGGCCGAGCAGCTCTGGCGGGCGACGAGCATCCTCGCCGGCCACCCCTATCATCGCGAGGGCTGATGCGCGTAGGGGGGGCGGCAATTTGGATCGCAATCGCAACGCTAGCGACGGCGGCCGCGCCCGCGCAGACGCCGGGGCTCGGCGATGCACGCACCGCGCTTCTGACCGCCAAGCAGGCCGCCGCTGAGGCCGAGGCGCATGCCGCAGCCCTCAACCAGGCCGCGGCCCAGGCCGGAAGCGAAGCCGAGCGCGCCCGCGCGCAAGCTGCGGCTCTCGGGCTCCAGGTGCAGGCAGCGCAGGCTGACATCGCCGCCGCGCAGGCACGAATCGCGCTGATCGCCTCGCTCCAGCAGATCGAGCGCAGCCGGATCGCCGACAAGCAGGGACCAACGCTCCACCTCGTCGCCGCGCTGCAGACGATGACGCGGCGCCCGACCGCGCTGGTGGTAGCCCAGCCGGGTTCGCTCGCAGACATGGTGCATGTCCGACTGCTGCTCGCCGACACGCTGCCGGTGATCCGCGCGCGCACTGCCGAGCTCCACATCGATCTCGACCGGCAGACCCAGCTCCGCGCCGATGCCGAGCGCGCAATGGCCGCACTCGCCCAGAGCCGGGCGCTGCTCGCGCGGCGCCAGCAGGCGCTCGCCACCGCCGAGGCCTCAGCGATCCGTCGCTCGCAGCGACTCGCCGATCAGGCGGCCGACGAGCAGCAGCGCGCAATCGGGCTCGGCGAGGAAGCCCGCGACATAGCCGACCGACTGCAGAGGCTGACCAGCGCCGGTGACGTGCGTGCGCGCCTCGCCCGTCTTCCCGGCCCCTCGCCCCGCCCCCCCGGCGGAGACGATGCGATGCCCGATCGCAACGGCTCGCCCCGCTACCGGCTGCCAGTCTCGGGCGAGGTCGCGACGGGCTTCGGCGAGGTGTCCCCGGCCGGCGTGCGCGCCCGCGGGCTGACGTTGGTTCCCGAGGGCGGCGCCGAAGTGGGGGCGCCCGCCGCCGGCACGGTGCGGTTCGCGGGGCCCTTCCGCAGCTATGGCCGGATCGTCATCTTGTCGCATGGCGGCGGTTGGACGACGACCGTGATGGGCCTCGACAGCCTTGCAGTCAAAGCGGGTGAGCATGTCGATCAGGGCGACACACTGGGCCGCGCCGGAACCGGCACGCCGCATGTCACCACCGAGATCCGCCGCGACAACCGCCCGATCGACATCGTCGCGATGGCACAGGGCGGCTGAGGTACGGCGGGCTGTCCCGCCTGTGGCGCGCCACCTCGCCCCACCGCTTTTGCAGTCGAGCGAAACGCTGTAACAGTCATGTGAGGGGCGCCCTTGCCCACGGAAAGACGAGACTCGATGCCGAAGTCCCTGTTGCGATCGATCGCCCTGCTCGCGGCAGGTGCCGCCATCCCGACCGTGCTGATCCCGACCGTGCAGACCGCGCGCGCCGCCGAATCCGACAAGGCGACCGACACCTATCGCCAGCTCGACCAGTTCATGAACGTGTTCCAAAAGGTTCGCGCCGACTATGTCGACAAGGTCGACGACAAGGCGCTCATCAAGGGCGCGATCGACGGCATGCTTGCCAGTCTCGATCCGCACAGCTCCTATCTGGACGCGCACGATTTCCAGCAGATGAAGCTGACGACCGACGGCAATTATGGCGGCCTCGGCCTCACCGTGCAGGCACAAGACGGGGTCGTGAAGGTGGTGGCGCCGACGCAGGACACGCCTGCCTACCGCGCCGGCATCAAGTCCGGCGACTATATCACCCACATCGACGGCAAGCTTATCTACGGCTCGACGCTCGACGAAGCGGTCGACCAGATGCGCGGCGCGCCGGGCACCAAGGTGAAGCTCACCATCATTCGCCCTGGCCGCGACAAGCCGTTCGACCTCACCCTCACCCGTGAAACCATCGTCATCAAGCCCGTGAAGTGGGAGGTGAAGAACAATATCGGCATCATCACGATCGTCAGCTTCTCCAAGCAGACTGGCGCCGACACCCGCGCCGCGATTGCCGCGATCGACAAGCAGGTGGGCAGCCGGCCGACCGGCTACATCATCGACCTGCGCTCCAACCCCGGCGGCCTGCTCGATCAGGCGATCGAGGTAGGCGACGCCTTCCTCGACCATGGCGAGATCGTCTCGCAGCGCGGCCGCACCAAGGATGATATCGAGCGCTATTACGCCCATCCGGGCGACGACGCGCATGGTCTGCCGGTGATCGTGCTGGTCGATTCGGGCTCCGCCTCGGCGGCCGAGATCGTCGCCGGCGCGCTCCAAGATCAGCGCCGCGCGCTGGTGATGGGCGAGCGCAGCTTCGGCAAGGGTTCGGTGCAGACGCTGCTGCCCTTGACCGACGACACCGCGCTGCGCCTCACCACCGCGCGC
>FTCZ01007413.1_pt1 | contig 17960 bp, 17 predicted proteins | sample 1658871 | NCBI WGS metagenome assembly FTCZ01 (sample SAMEA3914864, study PRJEB12502) | metagenome | biome: forest; material: soil | place: USA | collected 2012-03-12 | depth 0.3 m
GTTGTGGATGGGCCGCACGTCCATCGTCCAGCCGCCGCCGACGTCGTCGTAGGTCGATATCTGTCCGATCTCGATCACCCTTGCCGGCCAGCGCATCTGGTTCATGATCATCTGGCTGAGCGATCCGCCGACATGGTCGAGATAGACGTCCGGGCCGTTCGGCATCAGCTCGAGGAGATTGGCTTCAAGCGTTGGCGACTTGTAGTTGAGAGCAGCGTCGAAGCCCAGGCGCTCGGTCAGGACCCGGCACTTCTCGTCGGAGCCCGCCAAGCCTATGACGCGCGCGCCCCGCAGCTTGGCGAGCTGCCCCGAGATCGATCCGACGCTGCCGGCCGCGCTTGATACCAGAACCGTTTCCCACGGCTGCGGCTTGGCGAACTCGGTGATGCAGAAATAGGAGGTAAGGCCGGTGATGCCGATGACGTCGAGCGCGCGGGCATAAGGGGTCGCATCGGGATGGATCGGCGTCAGCCCAGCCTTGCCACCGCCCGTCACGGTCGCAAGATCGCCTTCGTTGCCTCCGCTCCAGATGCTGTAATCGGCCCATTCGATCATGCCGTAAACGACCTGGCCGACCTGATAGTCCTTGTTCCTGCTCTCGACGACGCGGGCGACACCGAAGCCCTCGATCACCTCGCCAATGGGAAGCTGGGGAAGATAGAAGGTATCGACCCCCGTCATGCGCCCGCGCATATATGGATCGGGCGAGAGCTCCAGCGTCTGGAGCAGAAGCTCGCCCCCGGCAAGCGGCCGCAGCGGTCGCGTCTCGATACCGAAATGCGATTCCTCGATCGCCGTGCCGTTGGCATAGCCGTTCAGGATGATGACGCGCGTATCGGCCACAATATTCTCCAGCCTATGATTTTGACGACGCGATTTGCGGATTCGATGCGCCACATTTTCGGCCATGCACTGGCATGGTGCACGCCCTCAAAAATGAGGAGGGCCTATGAGCCGGGTCAGGTTCGACCTGGCTCCCGACGCGCGTTCATGTCCGCGAGCTGATGGCAGGAACGAGCACCTCAGCTATGTGGAGAGAATCGTTATATTCCCGCACATCGGTGATCTTTCCGCCTTCCATGGTGAAGATCGTGCAATATTTGTTCTCATAGAACGTACCCAACACCGTTTCGGCAAAGGACTCGAGCTCGATCGACAAGCGATCCTTCTCTTCTACGCAACCAATAGGAGTCAGGATGATTTTCGCGTCTTTGAAAGAGGAGCGCATGATACCGAGACGCGCGCCCAGCTCTTCCTTCGACATAGTGACACCGCGACTGGTCTGCACGATCGACCACGTCGCATCGTCGGCCAAATAGCCGAGCGCGACGTCGATTGATCCGCAGCCGAACTCCTGCAGAAAGGCTTTGATGATATCCAGGTTGGCACTCATGATATCAGGCTCCCTCCGCTGATTGATCTTCCAGTCGACGGACGCCAGCCGCATGTCGCACGCCCGATCCCTGCCCTCGCATCATCAGCCGCCCATCGCCGCGCTCCCCGTGTTCAGGACGTGAACCGGTCGGAGCGCTATCGATATTGATGAGGGAGCTGCCGGCGAGGTAGCGCTGGAATTTGTCGGCGACAAAGGCGCCCAGCCATGCGGTCCACCGGCATGAATACGCCCCGGGCGCCGAATTGTAGCGCCCGACCATGTCGCGTATCGCTTCGCGTGCAAGAGCTTCGGTCGCGTTCATCCATCCCGCCTGCCGGCCCCCGAAATCGCTCGAGGACCGCTGCCATCATCCTAGGCATGCGCCTTTCGGGGGCTCCTCGCATTTTCGAGGGGATGCCCATATCGACGAGGATTGACCGCCGTAACCGACCGCGAAGCCGGAATACGCACCTCGCGACAGTCTCAGGCCCGCTCCGCATTCAGCATCCGGTGGATCCACCCGTAGCAGGCGGCGGGGATGATCAGCATCAGGACCGTGAACAACAGCGCCAGCCGGATCGATCCCGGCCCGCCGATGGCGTCCGACAGCGCGCCGGTGACGAATGGCAGCAGCCCGCTTCCAAAGAAGATCGAGATCAGCCGGATCGCAGCCATAGTCGTGCCGCGCTGGTTCGCCGGGGAGAGCAGAAGTGCGATCGAATATCCGGTCGCGTAGAAGAATCCGCACATGAAGGCGAAGATGCCGAGCCCGACAATCGCAAGAGACTGCGAGCGCGCCAAGATCATCAGGCATCCGGCAACGATCGCGACGATCGTCGTCACCACCGGGATCACCGCAACCTTGCGCGGCTCGCCGGCGGAGAGACGATCCGCGAGCGGGCCGACCACGAAGGAGCCGACGGCCATGCAGAGCCCGAAGCCGATGCCGGTCCAGATCACGCCCTGCCCGACTGTCATATGATGGATGCGTACGAAGAAGGAGGTCGACCAGACGGTGATCGCATAGGGCACGCCGCTGGCAATCGTGATCGCCGGGATCGTCAGCAGCAGCGGCTTGTTGTTCCAGATCGCGCGCGCGACATCGAGCGGCCCCCGCTTGGCACCCAGCGCCTTCGCCGCAACAGGCGCTCCCTGCGGATCGAACGCGCCGCGCACCGGCTCGTGCGTCGTGAACAGGAGGAGCATGGCAAGCAGGATGCTCGGCGCACCAGCAACAAGGAAGACCATCCGCCAGTCGAAATGCAGGAGCAGCCAGCCGCCGATCAGGAACAGCGCGATCTGCCCGACGGCGAGGCCCGCATAGTAAATGCTTACGGCGGTGTTGCGGCGCTCCTTGGGGAAGATGTCGGCGATCAGCGACATGCTCCCCGGGTTGGAAGGCGCCTCCGCCGCCCCCACGCCCAGGCGCGTGAGCGCGAGCATCGCATAGCTCGACGCGACCGCGCAGATCGCGGTCAGGCAGCTCCAGATCGCCACGCTGATACCGACAAGGTTGCGCCGATTGCGCCGGTCGACCAACCATCCAGCCGGGAGCACCGCGATCGCATAGGTCGCCGAGTAACTGACGCCGCTCAGGACGCCGATGTCCTTGTCGGTGAGATGGAACTGCGCCTTGAGCGGCTCCGCGATGACCGAGATCACCGCGCGGTCGATCGAGCCCATGATGTTGATCAGGGTCAGCAGCGCAAGCGCGTACCATTTGTACAGACCGGTCGCGCCGACGGCCGGCACATCCCGATGGACCATCGATTCTCCCGGCGCGTCATACTCCGGCCGGTTCACCTTAGCGTGGGAAGGATCGGATCCGTTCGCTTTCAGGCTCATCCCGTCTCCCATGCTCTCATTCCTTCCAATTGGGGGTCCGAGCGTAGCTTCAGCCCTATTATCGCCCGGTCTTGATCAGGTCCTTGCGTGCCGATTGCTCTTTCGGTCATGGGCGCATTCGGGATGGACGCCAGCCTCTCGAAACGGCGCGGCCAGTTCCTGGCCGCAGATATCGCAGCGGGGGATCAGACCCGTCATGCCGCGCGCCTCGACCAGGGCATCGCGGGCCTTCATCTTCTCCGCCATCGATGCCCCGATGGTCGCCGAGATCGGCAGTACGACGCCGCGCTGCCCAGCCGCCAGCGCCGCGGCCTTCACGTCCTTCGAGAAGATGTCATAGATCGCGTCGCTGCCCGTAAGCGTGTGCGAGCGCCGCACCCGGTCGAGCCGGCCCCAGGTGCGGAGCGAGCGCGAGTCTCCCGTTCCGACCGCGAGGAAGCTTGTGGCGGCATCCTCGGTGATGCCGTAAGCGTCGGCAAGCTGCATCGCCTCGAGCTCCAGCATATTGCCGCCGAGGCTGAGCAGGTTGTTGACCAGCTTGGCGGCACTGCCGGCACCGAGCGGCCCCACATGAAAGAGATTGCCGCCGAAAGCCTCCAGGATCGGCCAGCAGTGCCGCACCGTCTCGTCCGCGCCGCCGACCAGCACCGTGATGGTGCCGCGCGAGGCCTTCTCCGCACCGCCCGAAACCGGCGCGTCGATCATCGCCACGCCCTTTTCGTGGGCTATTGCCGCGAGATCGATGACGGTGACGGGCAGCACCGTGCTGCTCACGATGATGGTCCTGAGCCTCCCGGGCGTGCGCAGCAACCCTTCAACCACGGTGCGGACCTGTATGTCGTCGACCACCACGATCAGCGCGACGTCGTACTCCGCCGCGACCTCCTCCAGCGAAGTGATCGCGCGCGCGCCGTTCGCGACGAGATTCGCCACCGCTTCGGCACGCAGGTCGCAAACCCCGAGATCCAGTCCGTTGCGCAGCAGCGACACGGCGATTCCGGTTCCCATGTCGCCCAGGCCGATCATAGCGACCGACAGGCCGCCCGCGCCCGCCGGTCCTTTGCCGGAAATGGCCGCCACGTCGTCCGTCATGCTCCTCTCCCCAATCCCCCGGTCCAGCCTTGTCAGAGCGCGCTGACCGGCTTTCCGATCAATCTGCGAGCGGCGGCGAAATCACGCGAGGCACCGATCGCGGCCGCCGCCACGATGGTTCCGTCGCGCTCAAAGAGATGTGCTTCGCCACGCCGCCCGGCGGCGGCCGCCCGAGCGGGATCGCCAGCGACCTGGATGCGGCTGAACTGGTCGCTCCAGAAAGAGGGGATCGGCTGGGCTTCAGGCTCGAGGCCCATGACGGATCGCGCCGCCGCTCGGGCACTGCTTTCGGCATGGGCCCAGGTCTCCTGACGGCCCCCCGGAGGACAAGCCACGTCGCCGATCGCGAGGACCAGGGGATTGGCCGTGACATAACCCGCGTCGACCGCGATGCCGCCGTCGCACGCTAGCCCCGGCGCGGTCGTCGTCGGCGCATCGGGCACCACGCCGATGCCCTCGATCAGGATGTCGGCGGCAAGCCGCTCGCCATTGCTCAACAGGATGTCGAGCCTCTCGCCACGGTCGGCGATCTCGGCGATCATGGTCCCCAGAAGCAGGACGATGCCGTTCTCGCGATGGGTCGCCGCGATCGCGTCCCCGATCTCCGGCGGCGCCGAACGGCCCATCACGTGGTCCGCCGCCTCGACGATGGTGATCGAAGTCGCCAGCGACCGCAGGCTGGCCGCGGCCTCGAGCCCGATCGGGCCGGCCCCGGCGATGACCACGGAGGAGAAGTCCGCCCGCGCAAGTCGCGCGCGGATGGCGCTGACGTCATCAAGCGTGCGGATGACGTGCCGGCACGGATGGGGCGCTCCCGGCAGACGCCTCGGGCTGGCGCCGGTCGCCAGGACCAGGCGCCCCCACTTGATCACGCGGCCATCGTCGAGGCGCGCGGATCGATCCGCCTCGTCCACCGACAGGACACGATGGCCGAGGATGAACCCGACCTTCAGATCCGCCCATCCGGCCATATTGAGAATGGGCGGATGGACATAATCGGGGTCGCGCAAGGCGTCCTTTGAGAGGGCGGGGCGCTCGTAGGGAAGATGCGCCTCCTCCCCGACGACCAGGATGGACCCCGCAAAGCCCAGCTCGCGAACCGCGCGCGCGAACACACCCCCCGCATGGCCCGCGCCGACGACGAGAAGATCGGCCTCGGCCGCCATGGGCTAGCCCTGCCCGGCCCCGACGGAGCCGATATCGACCAGCAGATCGTCCCCCTCGCGACGAACGGGAAAAGACGCGATGGCCTGCGTGCAGGGCGGCCCCTTCGCCTCGCCCGTGCGAACGTCGAACAGCCCTTGATGCAGCGGGCACTCGATCAGATGGTCCTCGAGATAGCCTTCCGACAGGAGGGCCTGCCCATGGGTGCACACATCCCCAGTCGCGAAATAGGCACCGTCGATGCCATAGAGGGCGACGCGGAGGCCCCCGGCGGAGCGGCCCAACAGTCCGCCGGCCCCTTCAACCTCGCTTACCGTCGCTACCCGGACCCAATTCGTATCGGTCATGTCGTCACCGTCGCCTACGCCGGATAGACGAACGAGTTCGCCACCATCTCGGTATCCACGACGAGCGTCCGCTCGGCGAACTTGAGCGCGCCCGAACCGTCGCGGACGAGGCGATCGTGACCGACGCCGCAGGCGAGGATATGCGACGGCTTGTTGAGCATCGTCTGGATGACCTGGACATTCTGCCGGACCAGGAAAACACCGTCCTCCTCGTCCACGACCCTCAGGCCGGAATAGAAGCGGCGGCAGTAGCGCGGCGAGAATACCAGTGTCTTGGTCAGCACGTGCACGCGATCCTGGAGCATCGCCCTGCTGTCACCCTGCATGATGCACAGCCCGAGACCAGCCTCGTAATTCTCGCGCGGCATGATCCGATAGAGGCAATCATCCACGAAGAAATCGAGCCAATCCTCGAAACGCCCATCGTCAAGCGTCTCGAAATAATCATCGTAGAAGGCATGGACCTCGTCCCGACCGGGCGTCGCGACAGTTCGTTCGAGCACGGCGGTCATAGCTCCATCACCTCGCGATAATATTGGTACAGCCCGCGCACCGCGCCTTCGCTGGCGACGTAATAATTCTCGTTGAGCTGCTCTCGTCCGCCCGAGCCCATCTTCAGAACCGCCTCTTCCCCCTCGGCGGCCATGGCGAAGCCGCGTTGGGCGTTGGCGAAGATCTCGCTGTCGTCCACCGAGACATAACCCGACGGACCGAACAGATTGGCCTGGCGGACACGCCGCGCGCGCATCTCCTCGTCGTCGTCCTCGAAACCGAAATGGGTCCACATGAGCTCGAACTCGTTGGGGCCCTTCGGCACGCAATGGCGGATCTGCAGCGCGTTGATCTGTTGCAGCAGGATGACGCTCGGAAAGGCGCAGACCATGCTCGCCGTCTCCTTGCCCTCCAGTTCCTTGATCGCCTCGATCACGCGCCGGTCGGCAAGCTGCATCGTATCGTCGAAATTATATTCCTGCTTGTCGACGTCGACGCCCTCGGCGTGCGAAGAAACCATGCAGCTGTGCGCGCCGCTTTCGTCCATCAGGATCGCGTTGGCTTGATCCGGGCGGATCAGTCCAAAGGTAGGCAGGAAGACGTGCAGCAGCGCGCCGTGATAGGAGTCGCGGATATTCTCGATCACCAGCTTCCAGTTCGCCTGGACTACTTGACGATTATAGCCGACCACTCTCAGCTTGCGCCCCGAGAATATCCGCTCGTAGGGCTTCCACATCGTTTCGCCGAGATATTCGCGGAACGGCGGGGGGTCCTCGCTGAAGCTGGCCCAGATCACGCCGTTGACGACCTCGACCTTCAGCCGGTGGAGGCCATGCTCCTTCTGGTCGAAATCCTTGGGCATGCCGCCTTGGCCCTTGACGCCGCGCTTGAACGGCACGCCTTGGAGCGTTCCGTTGAGCGCATAGGACCAGCGATGATAGGGACAGGTGATGTCGTCGACCTTGCCGCCGCGCGCCTGGCAGATCTCGACCCCGCGATGCCGGCAGCGATTCTCCAGCACGGAAATCTCGTTCTCGGCGCTGCGGACGACGATGACGGAACGCTCGCCCAACGTCGTGGTACGATAGCTTCCGACCTCGGGAACCTCCGCTTCCAGGCCGGCATAGAGCCAGTTCCGGCCGTACCAGATTCGGTCAAGCTCGGAGCGGTAGACGTCCTCATCGGTATAGATCCAATAAGGGACCCGCGATCCGTCATCCGCAGGCCACTGTCTCGTGTCCATATCCATGCTCAAGGCTTCCCAACTCCCATGTGCGGCCCATTTCAGTCGCAGTGCCGCGATCGAGATCACAGCAACTCCTCTGAGCGGCGATCGGCATCGAGCCGGCTAGCTCGTCTGTCGCGGCAGAATCGGGCATCCGATTCGAGTAATATATTTTATTAAAATCTTGCGGGAATCAAGAGGGGCCTCGATAATGATCGCGACCCTTATCCGCGAGCAGCAGCCAGCCAGGCCGGAACATGATGCCCGAAACCGAAATGCGTCGGCACGCACCGCTATCGCAACGGGTCCAGCCCCCCATCCGCCGTGGTCAGCGCGAGCACCGCGCGGGCCGAATTGCGGATGTGCCGACGCATCGCGTTGCCGGCTTTCTTTTCGTCGCCCGCCAGAATGGCGGCGATCATCGGAGCGTGCTCGGCGTGCGAAATCTTCACATGCGACGCCGCGTTCAACTGCTGGAAACGGTAGACCGGCACAATCAGCTGTTCGCCCATCGCCGAGAGGCGCGCATTGCCAGCGATAGCGAAGATCAGGCTATGAAGCGCCTGATTGTGCTTGATGAACGCCGGACCGCCCGCTCGAACCGCATCGGGCTCGCGCGCAAACTGGGCCTCCAGCAGCGCGCGATTGTTTCCCTCGTCGATATTGCGTGCCGCGAGCTCGGCGGCCAGGCCCTCGACGGCCTCGCGAAGCTGATAGATCTCGGCGAGGTCGCGCTGCCCGATCTTGCGGACCATCGCGCCGCTATGCGGGATGACATCGATCAGATTTTCGCCCGACAGCCTCCGGATCGCCTCGCGTACAGGCCCCGCGCTGACATCCAGTGCCGAGGTGAGATCGGCAACCACCAGGCGCTGGCCGGGCACGAACCGTCCGTCGCGGATACCGTTGCGGATGGCGTTTATGGTGTACTCAACAACACTTTCCGATTCGCCTGTCATGGCTACGGCCCCACCTGTATTCATAGAAAAGATTTTTATAAAAACTCGACTGGGCCATCGCAACTGCTGAAGCGCGCCTGAAGCGGATATAGCTCTCGCGGCCACAGCCTATTAGAACCGGAACCGATGCAGATTATTGCGCTTCACACCATTCCCGAAATCACCGCTGGCGACGGTTTGGCGCTCCGGATTGCCGCGGCGCTGAGCGCGGCCGACATCGGTCCGGAAGCGGGCGATATCCTGGTGGTGACCCAGAAGATCGTCTCCAAGGCCGAGGGGCGTTTCATGGCCCTGGACGATGTGCGCCCCTCTGCCGCCGCCATCGACCTGGCTCACACGGTCCGCAAGGATGCGAGGGTGGTGGAACTGGTGCTCCGCGAGTCCGCCGCGATCGTCCGGGCGGTCCCCAATATCCTGATCACGCGGCATCGCACAGGGCACGTCATGGCGAACGCAGGCATCGATCGCTCCAACCTCGGCGGGCGCGGCGACGATACCGTCCTTCTCCTGCCGGAGGACGCGGATGCATCGGCCGAACGGCTGCGACATGCGCTCTCCCAGCGCGGCATCGACATGGCGGTGCTCATCACCGACAGCTTCGGGCGGCCATGGCGGCACGGCGTGGTGAACGTCGCGATCGGTGCCAGCGGTCTTCCCTCGCTCATAGATCGACGCGGGACGCGCGACAGGGACGGCCGCCCACTGGAAGTCACCCAGATCGCCTTCGCCGACATGCTCGCCTCGGCCGCCGGGCTAGTCATGGGCGAGGGCGCTGAGGGTGTGCCCGCCGCGATCGTGCGCGGACTGCACTGGGACGCCCCGGTCTGCTCCGCTGCTTCGCTGGTGCGGCCACCGGAGGAGGATCTCTTCCGATGAGCAAGGTCGTGGTGATCACCGGCGGCGTCGGCGGCGCCAAGCTGGCGCTCGGCCTTCAGGCGATCCTCGATCCCGGCCAGCTTTTCGCCATCGCCAACACCGGCGACGATTTCGAGCATCTGGGTCTCACCATATCGCCGGACATCGACACGCTCACCTATACGCTGGCGGCCAAGGCCCACCCCGCGAACGGCTGGGGGCGCGAGGACGAGAGCTGGTAATTCATGGCCACGCTGCGTGACTTGGGCGGCGAAGACTGGTTCTCGCTGGGCGACCGGGACCTCGCGCTGCATGTGATGCGGACGCAGCGATTGCGCGCCGGCCGGACACTCTCGAACGTCACCGCCCCGATCGCCCACGCATTCGCGATCCCGACGCACATCCTTCCGATGAGCGACCAGCGGGTGTCGACGATCGTCCACACGCCTGACGGCGCGCTGCCTTTCCACCACTATTTCGTGCGGGACCGGTGCGAGCCCGCGGTGCGGGCGATCAGCTTCGATGGCATCGCCAAGGCTTGCCCCTCTCCGGGCGCGCTCGAAGTCCTGACCGACAGACAGGTTTCGGCGATCCTCATCGCCCCGTCAAATCCCTATCTCAGCATCGATCCCATTCTCGCCGTGCCGGGAATGGCAGACGCGATCCGCCACTCGACCGCACCTGTCGTCGCGGTTTCGCCGATCGTCGGCGGGCAGGCGGTTAAGGGCCCCACCGCCAAACTGATGGGGGAACTGGGGCTTGCCGTCAGCCATGCGACGATCGCAGCACATTATGACGGAGTCATCGACGGATTGCTCGTCGATCGATCCGATCCCCGCTCGCGGCTCGACCTGCCGCATGACGAAAGCGATACGCTCATGACCACGGCGGCGGACAAGCAACGGATCGCCCGTGCCGCCCTCGCGCTGGCGGAGCGCCTCCGGTGAACTGGACGGCGATCGTTCCGCTGAAGGCGGCGGCCAGACGCAAGCAGCGGCTGTCCGGAATGCTCGACCTGCGCCAGCGCATCGCGCTCAGCGAAGCCATGGTCCGGCATGTCCTCTCGACATTGCAATCCGTGCCGATGATCGCTGACATCCATGTGGTGTCCCCTGAACCGCCGGATGCCCCAGGCCTGGCATGGCTACAGGATCGCGGCAGAGGGTTGAACGGTGAGCTCGAAGCCGCCGTCTCGACGCTCGGATCTCGCCCCACCCTGATCCTGCATGCCGATCTGCCGCTGCTTCGGCCGGCCGACGTCCAGTGTCTCATCGATGGTGCCACAGCGGCCGGCTGCGCGATCTCCGCGGATCGCCATCGGCGCGGCACCAATGCCATCGCGCTGACAGATCCGCGCGGTTTCCAATTCCGTTTCGGCGTCGGCAGCTTCCGCCGGCATTGCGTCGTGGCCGGACCGGCCTGCGCCGTGATCGACCGCCCCGGCCTCACCTTCGATTGCGACACGACGGACGATCTGGCGGCGATCCGCGCCATGGGCCTCGATCTCGTCGAGGCGATCGGTTCGCCGACTACGCCTCGCCGCGCGGCACGCCCGTGATCCGGATGCCTGAACCGGGCACCTTGTAACGCTGGTTGAGCGCGATCAATGCGGAGGTAAGCGCCTCGCTCACCACCGAATTGGCGAGTGCGCCGACATTCCACGCGCCCAGGCCGATCTCGCGTGCGAGATCGACGACGAAGTCCCCCGCCTCCCGATCGTCGGCGCAGACCAGAACGTCGCAGTCGATCTCATGGTCGAGCTGCTTGAGGTGGTGCGCGGAGATGTTCTGGAAGGCCGACACGACGCGGACCTCCGGCCCCAACATCGTCTGGATCACCTGGACCGCTGATCCGCCCTCCGGCAGTTGCACCCGGCTGACCCTGGGCGGCATCAGAGGCACAGTGACGTCGATCAGGATCTTGTTCGTCAGAGAGGCGCGCACGCTCTCCACGGTCGCCCGCTGGGCGGAATAAGGCACGGTGAGCAGCACGATCTGGGCCTCCGCCGCCGCCGCTTCGTTGGACGCACCCCTAGCGGCATCGCGCCCGAGCGCAGCATTGATCTCTTCGGCCGCCACCTCGGCACGGGCGGCGTCACGGCTGCCAATCACGATCGGATAGCCTACATGCGCCATGCGAAGCGCGAGCCCGCTCCCTTCCTTGCCGGCGCCGCCGAGGACGGCGATGGTGGGACGTGCAACGGTCGTCATGCGCTTTGGGTCTCCGGTTGGCGGCGCCGGCGCACCGGCGTCTGGACGATCGGCAGAAGCGGCGCCGCTCCGAACGAGCGCGCCTGCAGCTCCGGGGCCACCGCTTCGTAGAGCGTGGTTCGCTGTTGGGGCATGCGGCCGAGCGAGCGGATCAGCCGATGCATGGCCTCGGGCGGCAGTTCCTGGCCATGCAGGCTACCAGCCGCACGCGAGATGCTTTCGTTCATCAGCGTGCCGCCGAGGTCGTTGGCGCCGCCCACCAGGCAAATGGCGGCGCCGCGGGTGCCGAGCTTGGTCCAGGAGGTCTGGATGTTCGGGATCCACGGCGCAAGGACCAGCCGGGCCACCGCATGGATCAGGCGGACTTCGCGGAAGGTGGGGCCGTGCCGCGCCATGCCCTTCAGCGCGATCGGCGCTTCCATGTGCACGAAGGGCAACGGGACGAACTCGGTGATCCCGCCGGTCCGCTTCTGCAACGCCAGTAGCCGCCGCAGGTGGCGAACCCAATGCTCCGGCCGTTCGACATGCCCGAACATCATCGTGGAGGTCGTGCGCAGGCCGACGCGATGCGCGGTCTCGATCACTTCGACCCATTGGTCGGTGGTGAGTTTGTCCGGGCAGATAACCGCGCGGACCTCGTCGTCGAGTATCTCGGCCGCCGTGCCCGGCAGCGTCCCCAGGCCTGCCGCCTTCAGCTCCGTCAGGAAGGCTTCGAGCGACAGGCCAAGAGTGGTGGCGCCGTGCCATATCTCGAGCGGGGAGAAGGCATGGACGTGGATCGACGGCACCGCCCGCTTCACCGCCCGACAGAGCGCCAGATAGGTATCGCCGGTATAGCGGGGATGGATGCCCCCCTGCAGGCACACCTCGGTGGCGCCCCGCTCGGCCGCTTCGCGCACGCGGCGCGCGACTTCATCAAGATCGAGATCGTAGGGACTGCCGCGCAGATGATCGTGGGTGCTGCCCTTGGAGAAGGCGCAGAAGCCGCATTTGTAGAGGCAGATGTTGGTGTAGTTGATGTTGCGGTTGACAGCGTAGGTGACCGTATCGCCGCATAAATCCCTGCGCCGGTCGTCGGCAGCAGCGCAGATCGCTTCGACATCGACGTCACGGGCCTCGAAGAGGGCACGCACGTCGTCCGGCGAGTAATCGCCGCTCGCGACCGCGTCCAGCGCCACTGCGGTCCGGGCGGAGACGCGCAGCCCCTCGGCCGGCGGGCAGTCCGTCGGCACAGTACCCGCGTCGCCCGCATGCCACGCATCGTCGCGCGCATAGCCTTCGGCGTCGCTGTGAGCCAGGACGGCGGCGGCGATACCGGGATCGAGCCACGTCGCGGCATCGCGCGCATAAGCGGGATAGATCGGCAGGCGCGGCACCAGCGCCCGCTGGCGCGATGCGGTTCCCGCGCGCAGCCTGTCATGCTCCGGCCAGGGCGCTTCCGGATTGACGTGATCGCGCGTCACCGGCGAGATGCCGCCCCAGTCGTTGATCCCGGCGTCCATCAACTCCGGGAACCGATCCTGCGAGAGGTTGGGCGGCGTCTGGATATTCATCGCCGGGCCGAGAATGTGGCGCGCGGCCGCGATGGTGCGGAGCAGCTCGTCGAAGTCGGGCTCGGCATGCCCCTCCATCGGTGTGCGCGGCTTCGCCCGGAAATTCTGGACGATCACCTCCTGGATGTGGCCATGCTCACGATGCAGGGCGGCGATCGCGAACAGCGCGTCGAGCCTCTCCTCGGCCGTTTCACCGATGCCGATCAGGATGCCGGTGGTGAAGGGGATGCGCAGCTCGCCGCCCATACGGATCGCGTCGATCCGGACCTCTGGAGCCTTGTCGGGGGATCGATAATGCGCGCCGCCGGGCTGCATCAAACGATCCGCTACGCTTTCCAGCATCAATCCCTGCGACGCCGAGACGCGACGCAGGCCCAGCATCTCCTCGCGCGTCATGATCCCGGCATTGACGTGGGGCAGCAGGCCCGTCTCGCGCAGGACCAGCGCACACATCGCCTCCAGATAGGCGATCGTCGTCGGATAGCCCAGCTGCTCCAGCTCGGCCTTCGCGCGGGGATGCCTCAGTTCGGGCTTGTCGCCGAGCGTGAAGAGCGCCTCGGTGCAGCCGGCGCTCCGCCCCTCGCGCGCGATGGCGAGCACCTCGTCCGGCCCCAGATAGGCCGCCCTCCCCCGATCCGGCGGACGCGAGAAGGTGCAATAATGGCAATAGTCCCGGCAAAACTGCGTCAGCGGGATGAACACCTTGGGCGAATAGGTCTGGTTGCGAGGGGCGCCGAGGTCGCGTAGCCGCTGCGCGCTCGCACACAGTTCCTCCGTGGACGCGGATAGCAGCCAGTCGCGGCCGGCGCGGGCATCCAGGGGCGGAGATGGCGGCATGCGCGACCGCTTAGCCCTGGAGAGCCGGCAGGACGGTGTCCGACAGCAGCTTTCTGGAGGCGACGTCATCCGCGTCGTCAGGCATCAGGCTGCCGTTCAGGACGTTGAAGCGCGACAGGCCGAGGCTCATCAGTTCCTGCATCCGATCGATGCAATAGGATGGCGAGCCCACGACACCGAACTGGTCGATGAATTCCTCGTCGAGCCCCTCCGAGTGCACGCCGATCTTGCCGTGGGCATTGACGTCGTACTTCGCTCCGAGCTTCTCGAGCGTCTCCTTCTGGCGCTCGGTCGTCGGCCCCACGACCTTCTTGTTCATCACCGAGAAACGCCCGGTCGTCCCGACGAGCGGCGTGGCCAGGCGACGGGCGACCGCCATATCCGGATGCGGCACGACCGGCAGGAACGCGCCGATCTTGATCTCGCGCCCAGCGGCCTTGGCGGCGGCTTGGGCGATCTCCATGCCCCATTTCAGCCGGTTCACGTCCGCCCCGACCGCCAGCATCACCCAGTCGCCTGTGCGAGCAGCCGCCTCGATCGCCTTGGGCCCGGTCGCGAACGCCTCGAGCGGCACCTTCGGCAGATCCGATTGCTTGAGCCAGCCAAGCTGGCTTCCCACCGGAGCCGTGCCGACGGACAGCTTGTCGAAATCATGGGGCGCATCGACGACCGCTTCGGATACCTCGGCAAGCGGAATCGTCTCGCCCCGGAGGTAGCGCTGGATCATCGTGAGATAATGCTCGAACTTCCCGATCTGCACGGGCGCCGCGCCGAGTGTGGCAAGCGCGGAGTCGCCCCGGGCGACGCCGAGCGCCGCGCGGCCGTTCGAGATGAGTTGCAAGGTCGCCGCGCTGGCCGCGGTCACCGAGGGATGGCGCGTGACCGGATTGGTTGCACCGGTGCTCAGCCTCAGCGTCTTGGTTTTCGCAGCGCAGAGCGCGAGCGTGCTCCACACCTCCGGAAACAGGCAGTGCGAGTCGACCATCACGCCGCCATGCCAGCCGTCCGCCTCGATACGCTCGGCCTCCGCCGCGACGATGTGCGGATTGGAGCCCATGATATGTCTCCAGAACTCCACCTTGCCTGACATATTGGGGGCCCTCTCCTGCGTTTTGCTGTCGATCGCGCGACCACGGAATGAAAGCTAAGCTAACTGATTCCATCCCAGATGTTAATAAAATAATTTCATAGAATATATCGATCGCAGATCATCCCTGATCCTGGCGGACCGACGGATTCCCGCTCGTCCATGGCCAAAGATCCCCGGTTTCGATGACCATGATCGTCACGTACGAGACTCCGCTGACCCGGTTGCGATGCCCCTCGCCCGTCCGGTCCTCTGCAAGGCAGATCCCGCCGGCGTGGAAGGTTTCGAAGGCGCCGCCTCCCCCGCCCAACTCGAACTCCATCTGGCCCGATGACAGGATCGCCAACTGGTTGATGACCGTGGGGTGCCAGTCCATGAAGCCGTCCTCCCACCGCAACATCCGAAATCCGGTGACGGGCGTCGGGGCGCTCCACTGGTTGGGCGAGGCAGCGAACATCTCCGCAAACTCGGCATAATAGGCCTTTCCGTCTTCGCCCGTGTAGATGCGCTTGGGCGTGGGCCCGGATTTTCCCTGATGGGTGCCGCCGTCCGGCACCTCGGCTGCCGCGCCAGGCCAGTCCGCGTCGACGCCGAGCTGGACAAGGCAGCTTTCCTCCTCGATCTCGATCGCAATCCGGGAAGCGCTGCCGGCGTCGGCCAGGAAGATGTCACCGGGCTCCAGCTTGCGGAACTCGGACCCGACGACAAGCGTCGGCCGGCCAGAGATCACGAAATGCAGCAATGCTCCGGGCTGGGTTGCGAGGCCGTTGAAGCGCCCCGCATCAAGTCGGATCGTCCGCAAGACATCGGACCGATTGGGATTGAAATCGGCGCGGGGCGGCTCGCCTGCGGCCATCTTGCGATATCCGTCCGTACCAGCCGTTCCCGTGCGACGGGTGGTCGGCAGGGGCAGCGACGAAATCCAGCAGGTTCCATCGGAGTGGGTGGTTATCCGGATCGATTTCATATGTCCTCGTCACAGAAGCTGGGCGGCCAAATCGTCGGATGGCAGCGAGAAGAGCCGGAGTCCTCAAACAGGAGGCCTAGGGTGTGCCGGTTTTCGGACGGCGTGACGGACGAAGCACCCTCAATTTCGAGGGGTAAAATTTGAACAGATTTTTATAAAGTATTCTTATAAAATTATGGTCTGTTGCGTGGGAACAGCTTTCCGGGTGGCTATCAACATCAGCCTCCGCACCAACTTGCGGATCCGGACATGCGCCCTTGGGGGGCAGCATATTCGGCGTTGAATATACCGACAATAAGTTATGAGGGGATGGGCTATTATGCAGAAGACTCTCTGCTCGGTTGCGGTCGCATCCGCGCTATGTTCCGGGCCGCTACTCGCCGAGACGGCGCCCGACACTGGAACTGCGCCAACAGCTGCGGCCAGCGCCTCTCCTCAGCCCGATTATGGTGCTGCGGCGGAAATTGTCGTTACGGCTCAAAAGCGCCAGCAGAAGCTTTCGGACGTCGGCCTGACGATCGTCGCCGCCAACTCTCAACAGTTGAAGAATGCGGGCATCGCGGACGTGGCGTCACTGGGGAAAATCTCCCCCGGTCTTTCCATCACGCGCAACAATAGCGGCTTTGCGATCTTCTCGCTGCGCGGCGTGAACTACAACGCGGCCCAGCTTTCGGCCCAGCCCGCCGTCAGCGTCTATCTGGACGAAGCCGGTCTCCCCTATCCGGCGCTTACCGAGGGCGCGTTCCTGGACGTCGAGCGCGTCGAAGTCCTGAAGGGGCCGCAGGGCACGTTGTTCGGCCAGAATGCGACCGGCGGATCGATCAACATCATCGCGGCAAAGCCCACCGATCACCTTGCCGTCGGCGGAGAAGCGTCCGTCAACAATTGGGGCGGCGTCAATCTGGAAGCCTATGTGAGCGGCCCCCTGACGGATACGCTCACCGCTCGTGTCGCGGCTTCAACGGAGCAATTCGGCGCCTGGCAGAAGGGCTACTTTCTCAATCACCAGAAGAATGGCGATGCAAATAAGGCCGCTGCGAGACTGTTGCTGGACTGGAAGCCGGCTCCGGGCCTCAAGGTCTCGCTCAATGTGAACGGCAATTATGACCATGGCGAGCCTCAGGCTTTCCAGTTTGCCTTTCCTGCCACGGCCAGCCCTAGGGCCGCGCCAGGCCTGCTGACCTACCCATTGCCGCCGAAGAGCGACAGGGCGGCCGACATCGACACCGGCTACAACCAGTTTTCAAGGAATGAATTTTACCAGGCAATCCTGCGCGCCGATTACGACGTAGCCGATAACCTCACACTCACCTCGCAAACCAACTATATTCATTATAAAACACATGAAGAGCGCGACGGCGATGGCACGGCGATCCCGATCCTATTCATAGGGCCGGTGGGACATATCAGAAGCATCTCGCAGGAAGTCCGCGCGACCGGAAAGATCCCTTCGGCGCATTTGAATTATATTATCGGAGCCAATTATCAGAACGATAAGATTCTCGACGGAAATGCACTTCGGCTTCCATTTTACTCTGCTCTTCCGCATAATTCTAACCTATTGGCCGATTATCGCGTCAAGTATCGGTCGACCGGACTGTTCGCGAATGCGGACTGGGAATTTGTCCCTCGTCTGACATTGACGGCTGGCGCCCGCTACACTTGGACCCGCGAAGCGATGGCAGGCTGCCTTGAGGATGGCGGGAACGGCCTGAACGCCGCTTTCTTCAGCGGTGTGTCCAAACTGTTCCGGTCGCTGGAGCATCTCCCCGCCGGGCCGGCGATCCCGCCTGGCGGTTGCATCACGCTCGATGACCGACCGATCCTTCCGGGTGGCCTCAAGAGCTATCTGCCCTACGACGCGGATTTGCATCAGAATGAGCATAACGTTTCCTGGCGCGGCGGCATCAATTACAAGCCGATGCGTGGCACCTTGCTCTATGCCCTAGCGA